>ENA-OXVS01000342-OXVS01000342.1-human-gut-metagenome-genome-assembly--contig:-NODE-342-length-11062-cov-11.664850_pt1 | contig 11062 bp, 4 predicted proteins | sample MGYA00249567_ERZ652677 | MGnify/ENA primary metagenome ERZ652677 (study PRJEB26925, sample SAMN05826734) | human gut metagenome | biome: ENVO:2100002; feature: ENVO:00000062; material: ENVO:00002003... | reverse complement strand
GCTTGGATGCAGGTGCGGTCATGGACATTCCTCTCTTGTAGGCGCGGCGGCGATGATGCCGCGTAGTTGTCTAGAGGATATGGCATGGGGGCACAGCAGCACAACGGAAATCGGCGGACAGCAGGCAGCGGCAGGTGGATGGGGCGGGGCGGCCCGTCGGTTTGTCTCAATCTGTAACAGTTACTCGGCAAAATCCGTCCCTCGTGTTACAGATTTAGATAAACGAAAACCGGCACGCTGGCCTGTCTCAATCTGTAACATCTAGCCGCCCAGATCGGGTCCATCTGTTAGAGATTAAGATTTTGTTTGAGAGGCTGAGAGCAGAACCCGAGCGGAAAAGCAAACGGGTCAATGACATCGCCCCGCCGTCATATCGGAGGCCACGCCCGGCAACCCGAGCGTGGGGCGGCCCCGCCATTCCGGACATTTCAGCCCCTTTCCGGACATTTTTAGCCCGTTTCCGGACATTGTCCGCGAATGTCCGGAAACGGGATCGTCATGTCCGAGATGGGATTTGGCCAACGGCAGTTCCCTAGTAAAGCCCAGCTCCCCAGTAGAGCTCCCCGGTTCGCGCCACGACGGCGCACGCCAACATTACTTACCCGCGAGGAAGTGACAAAGGGGCAGCCCTTTGGGCCATCGAAGCCGCCGCGGCCAAGGTGCGGCATTACTGCGACAGAGGTGCGACATTACTGCGACAAAGGTGCGACATAGAGCGATCAACCTATCTTATCGTGTAGAACTGTTTTGGGTCGTTGGGGGAGAAGCCGTGTCATTCGAGCAGCCCCTCTTCCTCGATCAGCTTGCCAAGCACTCGGCTTACCGTACGGCGCGTATTCGGTCTCGAGACATCGAAGAGTTCCCAAGCGAGCAAGATCATTCGAGACGCCGTGGGCGCAAAGCCCCTCGATGCCGATACGGCACCGCGCCACATGCGCTACTCCCCATACTGGGCCTAAGGTAAGGGGTAGCCCAACTTTCCGTAACTTTCCAAAAGAGGACAAGCAGCTCTCTATTACTGATGGACAGGGCTTCGGGCTGCGGATACGCATCCCCTCAAGACCGCCCTAACTTTCCTTAACTTCCCATCCGTCAACGCGGCCGGTCCGACGACATCGCCCCGCCGTCATACCGAGGGCCACACCGCGGCAACCCGAGCGTAGGACAGCCTCGCCATTCCGGACATTTCAGCCCCTTTCCGGACATTTTTAGCCCGTTTCCGGACATTGTCCGCGAATGTCCGGAAAAGGACCGTCATGTCCGAGATGAGATTTGGTCAGCGGCAGCTTCCTAGTTCACGCCTTACTGACGCACACCAAATAAGCCGCCCGCGGGAAAGCGACAGAAGAACAGCCCCTCGGGCCATTAACGCCGCTGCGACAGAGGTGCGACATTACTGCGACAGAGGTGCGACATTACTGCGACAAAGGTGCGACATAGAGCGATCAACCTATCTTATCGTGTAGAACTGTTTTGGGTCGTTGGGAGAGGAGCCATGCCATTCGAGCAGCCCATCCTCCTCGATTAGCTTGCCAAGCACTCGGCTTGCTGTGCGGCGATTTCTCCCGATGTACGTCGCAAGTTCCCTTGCTGTTACCCTTCCGTTTGCGAAGGCCAACCTGACGGCGGCGAGCTCATACTCTCCCAACGAGGCGATTACCTCGGGCGACACTTTGTCCTCAAGAGCCTCGCTTCTCCTAACAGTTCTGGCAACGATATTGTTCTCAAGCGTTAGCTGGACCCTCGCCCCATCAGGCTCCGTGTAGACCGGGTCGTTGAGTAGGAAGTTTTGCATCTCGGTATAAATGCGCTTGACACCCTCATTTAGCTCTCGGACCCAACCGAACTCGACCAGCGTGCGTGCGATGCGTGGGTTGCGCGAGTAACGAGTGGTCCTCATGTTGTCGAGCGTCACGATATTGGGAAGCGCACCCGGGCTGACAATTTCCAAACGGTCGTCGAACATCGAGACCCGAATATAGTCGCCGCGGAACGAGTAGTCGCGATGCGTCACCGCGTTGACCAGACCCTCGAACCAAGCGAACTCAGGATACTCGGGAACGGTCTGGAATTTCCCGTCGGCCCCCAGGAACTGGAATTCGCGGAGCATGCTCGAAATGAGTTCGTAGGCGTCTTGGATAACCTTGGGCAGCGGCCCACAGAAGCTTCGTTCTTTCGTGATGTTGAGACGCTCACCCGTCTCCATCTTGACGCCGTCATAGCGCAGGACACGGACTCGGGCCTGCGGCATTATTGCGGACGGATCCCGCGCGAATAGCAGGGCTCCAGCAACAGTCAGCTTTCCGTCACGCATGAAACGGCGACTTCTAAGAACCTGGTCGTCGGAAACTTCGGTTCCAAGAATCTTTTTGTAGCGATCAAGCACCTCGTGGTCCACGTCATCTAGGGAGGAATCCTCGATAAGCTCGTCCTCGAAGATTCTCTGCCCCTTGTCGTACTCGAGGGCGTAGACCTGTTCACGGCTGAGCTTCACACTCTTGTCGTCCTGCCGCAAGAACACCTCGCCGTCACTCATGCGAGCAACAGAGTGATTGGTCGAGGCATCGACGTCCAAAACGAGAATGAAATCGTCCTCGCCCGAGGAATTGACCACGGGGATTCGGTCTTTATGGACAATAGGGGTCGGCGTGCAGGTCGTAAGTGCAGCGCGCTCAAAATTCTCAATGTCGCGCGCGCCATTACGCTTGAAGCCCGTTACCTCACCGTTATCCTCGATACCGATAACAAGCTTGCCTCCCGCCGAGTTGGCGAATGCGCTGATATGCTTCGCGATCTCCTTGTCGTCCTTGCGGGCGCTCTTTCGATCGAAGTATTGATTCTCCCCGAGGGTAGAAAATAGATTCACATCGTTTGTCGCGATAGGTTGTTGCATTGTCGCCTCCTTATATGGCTCCATAAAGAAGTGTAAGCCAAAGGCATCATAAGACGGACTATGTCTAGCGGCTCCTTTACAGTCTATTCAGACGTCACCATTTTAGTTAAGGATCGTCACAACTCCTGCTAATTGGAGTCTATCGGTCGACAAGGCAAACCATCCGGTCCGTGATTATCGATGGCCCATCCGCTTCATATAACAAAAAGAGTCAAGATCCCTTCAAAGGAAAAGCGGCAATCAAAACGCACTGGCAATTACTGCCTGGGCGTTTTTAGAGCCCAATCTCCGCGATTATCTTCTTCATCTCGAGAGCCCATCCGAGCTGCTCCTCGATATACTGGGGCCATGCGTCCTGGTGGCCCTTGATGGGGTGACCCGCCTTGTAGAAGCGCAGTCCCGAGGCCTTTTTCGCATCGAAGGGTGCCGCCGTCAGCCCGAGGCGCTCCTCGAAGATCCCGCTGTTGGCGATGGCGCGGTGTCCGATCTCCTTGTCGTCGTCCACGTACAGCTCGATGCCCGTGCGGCCTTTGTGCGTATCGATGAGCAGGGCGAGATGGTATGCCGAGACCCCCAGGCGAAGCGTCGACCAATGGTCCTTGCTGGGCTTCTGCGGGCTGAACTCCTTGAGGAACTCCGGACGGCCGCCCGCCACCTCGCGGTAGGCCGTCCAGTACGCCAGCTTGACCTTCTCGGTCTCGCTGAGCCCCTCGGAGAGCTTCACGGTCTTGGTCCACTCGTTCGGCTGCTCGACCACGTTGAAGCGCGGGGCGGGCAGGGAGTCCCCGATCTTCCAGAGCTCGACCTCGACTAGGAAGAACCCGAAGTCGCTGTCGGTGTGCTGGTTGAGCCACTCGATGGCCTGGCGGTGCTCGTCGCGGGCACGAGCCACGACCCAGATGACGACCTCGGCGCCCTTGCCGGCGGCGTACGTGATCACCTTGCCGAGGTGGTCGTGGTTGGTGTCCTCGAGCTGGTTCTCGATGATCACCTTGCGGCCCGTACCGGACTCCTGCGCGTAGATGTCCACGTTGAACGATCCGACCGAGGACTCCGTCTCTATGAGCTCGAGCTCGATTCCGACCGCCGTCCCGAGGGTTGCGAGGTTCTGCTCCTCGGCCAGCCACTTGGTGAAGTCGTGGGCCTCATGCGGCCACACCTCGCGCAAGGGGACCTTCTTGATGGTGTCCAGGTTATAGGTCTTCATCCGCCGCCCTCTCGACCGATAATCCAGTGCCGTTGTAGAGCCTCTCGCCGTCAAACGAACGCAGCAGGAGCCCACGACGTTCGTCGACGTCCTTCAGCTCGCACGGATACACGAATAGCAAAATGTTTTGCCGGTACTTGTAGTCAGCGTAGACATCCGGATCGCCCAATCGCGTAGGTATGGACACGATATCGTCCGCCATATGCCCACTTGACCCCACGTATATTCCGAGATAGTCGCTGAAGTTCTTATCGTGGTCATGCCTGCGGTATGTCGCGATGAGATAGCAGCCGGGCATATCGTAGCCGTTGAACGCAGTCTCGGAGGCTTTGCCCTGCTGGCAGATGAACTCGTGCAGGGGCATCACCGTCGACGCGCCTTCAAATATTGATTGCCTCGCGGCATCGATCTTCTTGCGAGCCTCCGCGGCGGCCCTTGAGTCATGGAACGCCTTCGTGGCATCCCCCAACGCGCCGGCTGCCGCGCCGACACCTTCCGCCGCAGCACCAAATCCCTTGCCGATGCCGTCGGCAACAACGCGTGCGCCGTTGGTTGCCCCGTCGGCAGCGCTTTTCACGGCTCCATCGACATCGAAACCGAGCTGCTTTGCCCCATCGATAACCCCGGCGGCGGCAGCCAAAACCCCTGCCGCAAGATTCACCGTGTCTTTTACGGTTTTCAAATTGACGGCCATATCGAGCCTTCCCTTCTATTCCGCCTTGCCAAATCGGTTCATGACCTCAAGCAACTCGCCCGTCGTGACGATTTTTGCCTGCGAGTTGCCGCTGAAAACTGCGTCGAGCTTGCTTCGTCCCACGTTGTCGCCTATCGCGAGATACTTCGTGCTCTGCGCGGGCTTGCCATCGGTCGCTTTCATCCCGCATTCCTTAAGTGCGGCAAGGATCTCATCGCGATTGTAGCCCGGGGTAACGCCGGATACCTTCACCTTGAGTCCGACCGGATCAGCAATTTCGCCCGGATCGCCTCTGTGGCCCGCCTCCTCGGCTTTCGCCAGAACCTCTTCGATGGTTTCTTGCGACCCGTTCACCAGTCCCAAGCCCGTGAAAACACGCTTGCAACCATGATGGGAAGAGTCATTCGGAGCCCAAACGGCGGGCTCGAGCGCACCGAACTCGCCAACCAGTCCACGGAAAACCCCAAGGCACGCCTCGGCGTCGCTTATGACATCGTGGTGGCTATCAAGATGCACGCCGTAATGCTCGCAGAGGTCGACAAGCGCTCCGGGCAGACCCTTCTGCTTCGCCATCAGCATCGTATCGATCACTTCGATCTCGGGCATTTCGATGTCGTAGGCAGCCAGACTCTTCTTGATGTGGTGAATGTCGGCGCCGTTGGCGTTATGCGCGACCAGGATATAGTCTCGCAGCAAATCCGCCAGACCGGCATCCTCCCAGAAGCAGACAAAGGTCGGCATGTCGTCCAGTGAGTCCCAATCGATTTCCAGATGAGCCCTGCTCCACCAACCAATCTCGCTCTCAGGATTGATCACCCGGCAAACCGGGTCGCCCACGCAGTTTCCCTCAAGATCCGTGAGGATGTAAGCAACCTGGCATATCCTCTGCTGGGGATTCGCCGTCTCGCTGTCCCAGAAGATATATCCCTTTTTTCGCCATACGGCCTTCCTTCCGTTGAAGCAATGCACTGTCCGCTCTGCGGCGACGCACTATCGAGCGGTTTTCGTCAATCCCAGTAAGCTGTGCCACCATCCACGAACCATGAATCCTCTTCAGCCGTTACTTCACCTTCCATGCGGCAGGCCAGTCGGCAGGTTGGGCCTTCTCGTTCAAGGCGGGCAGCTCGTTAACGATAGCGATCGTCTCCATCGACACGGTCACGATGCGCTCGACTAGGTCGACGATATAGCGCGGGTCGTCGCTATAGTCATTGGGATCATTGACGATGCCCGAGGCTTTGTCTTTTTTGACTTGATAGTTCCACATCATCCAGGCGATAGCAGAACGACCGTTGACAACATACTCATACGCTTCCAGAGGAATACCGCGTAGCGTCATGTTCTCGGCGACCCTGAGGACGGTCATGTCCTGACCCTTGGGATGCTCCTCGTCCTTCTTATGCGGGCCGAATTTCATTTTGACCGTTCGCCCAGGGTTCACCGAGTCGCCGTCCTCGACGATTGACGCCCATGGATCAATCGTCTCGTAGTCGAGATGGAGATGAGCGAGCTTTCGGCCCGCCTCGGAGAAGCGAGCAAAATCTTCAGCAAGAGGTATGCGCGGCAGCTCCTTTTTAAGATTCGATTCGAAACGTTTGCGATACTCGGGAGAATGAAGGATGCCGTAAATGTAATAGAAGATATCCGTCTTGTTGAGCTCGATGCCCCCGTCTTTTTTATAGCGTCTCGGAAATGCATGCGGATAAACCTTACGGAAAACCGCAAGCGTTTCATCTGTAATAGCATCGTGACGCACAAAAGATGCACCGGTGCAATTATCGCTGCCCCCAAACAGAGGCGACTGACCAGCAGCATTTTGTTTGCATGCCCTGGACCCACCGGGTTTATTCTTTTTCTCATACCAATAGAGCGGGAAACACTGCGTATCGCCAACATAGTGAAAATCGCATATAAATTGGGAAAGAAGGCATGACATTCTTTCACCCGTAGAAACGCAGATGATTTTATTCTCTTGTCTTCCGTCTGCCCAGATTTCTGCCCGGCCTGGCCTTACCGTTAGTGCTTCATCGAGATAGTATCTTTGTTTGTAATAGGGTCTGTAGCTCGCCGTGCAAACACAGTTAGTTTTAACTTCTAGCTTCTCCCCCCTAGTAAGCTTTTTTATAAGATCGGGAGACCATTTAATTACTGCAGAATCCCTATCCACAGCATGCGGAACCTTAGACTTGATCCGCTCGCATTCATAAGCGTCTATCGTCGTTTTCACGCATGCCAGCAGCTTCTGCCCTGACGAGTTGTAGACCCATGCATCTCGACTGGTATTTTTTCCAGGTGAAAAAAGACCGAACAAGCCGAGAGGGGGCTTTGCCTTTCCGATTCCCAACGGTGCAAAATCATAGAATGAATCGTCGCGCTGGTTCAGCCAGTCGCCATATTTATCGGGTTTTATCGTTATCCAATCAATATCACCATTGATTGCAAATTCTCGAATCATCCTGAGCTTGTCTTCGCGGCTCAAACAGTCACCGATGTCGTGATAGTGGACAACCCCGCGCTCTTTTGAGTCCGGGTTTTTTACCAACATGGTTATAGCGACGCCGATTTTCGCACCGGCATCAAACACCTTGCCACCCTCACGCTTCCAATCTGAAGTGTTCTGGTTTCCCTTAAGGTTGAAAACGTAGATGCTGTTGAACTCCTCCACGAGCGATCGACGGAAACCATTGGAAGAAGATCCGTCGACCCAGCCGCCGTTGCTCACGAAGCAAATGATTCCCTTGTCTTCGATACGATCACTGGCCCATCTAAACGCTCTGATATAGGAATCATATAGGCCCTTTTTCAGACCAGCATCGCTCTTGGCGGCATACGTCTCTTTGATACGTCTATCGAGAGTCGGATAAGACTCGTTTCGATTGTCATCGTTCTCGCTTTTCTGCCCGACCGAGTAAGGTGGATTGCCCACGATCACCCGGATGGGCAGCGCGTTCTGGATACGCACGCGGTCGGTGTTGTCGTAGAACACCTCGTCGTCGAGCGTGTTGGACTCCTCGGTCATCTGGAACGTATCGGTGAGCACCGCGCCCTCGAACGGCTGGTAGTCTCCCCCCATGCGTGCGTGGTAGGCGTACTCGATGTTCACCGTCATGATGTAGTACGCGAGCAACAGAATCTCGTTGGAGTGAATCTCGCGGGTGTACTTGCGCTTGAGTTTCTCGTCGGGGATGAGGTCGCTCTCGATGAGGTGCGCCATGAACGAGCCCGTGCCCGCGAAGGGGTCCAGGATATGCACGCGATCGTCGGCCAGCGACTGGCCAAACTCGTGCTTGAGAACGCGGTCGGTCTCGCGGAGGATGTAGTCGATGATTTCGGTCGGGGTGTAGACGACGCCCATCTTGTCCGAGGTCGCCTTGAACGCGACCTTGAAGAACTTCTCGTAGAGGTCGCGGATAAGCTGCTGGCGCGCCGCGTCCGACTGGATGGCGGCAGCGCGGCGGCGCACGCTCGCATACACGTCATCGAGGACCTCGGAATCCGATGCCTCCTCAATCTTATGCTCTTCGAGTACGCCCAGGAAACGTTCGATGGCGACGGACACGGGGTTCGACTTCGCAAACTCGAAGTCTCCGAACAGGGCGTCGAACACCGGGACGGTGATGATGTGCTGGGCGATCATCTCGACCGCATCCTGCTCGGTGATGCTGGGGTTTAGCGAGTCCTGAAGGCCGTGCAGGAACGTCTTGAAGCTACCGGACACCTCGTCGTTCTCGCGAACAAGTTTGCCGATACGCTCTATATGGCGCTGAGCGATCTTCGCCACGTCCTCGGCCCACTCGTCCCAGTAGATACGCGTGCCGCACTTCTTTACCAGCGTGGTCTTGACGGCCTTCTCCCAGCGCTCGACCGGGAAGAAGGTAAGCCTCATCTGCACGCCCTGCGTGATCTCCGCCGCCTTCTGGCTCTCCTCCTCCTGCTTGAGCTTGAGGTCGCCAGCATCCCACCCCTTCTGGTTGGCTGATCCGACAACCTTGTTCTTCTCGGCCTCCTGCTGGAGGGCGAGCGCGTTGACCTTTGCCTCAATTCGCTCGTCGTGCGAGCGGAGGGCCTGGAGGATGCTCCAGACGTTCGCGAACACCTTGCTGTCGTCGAGCGCCTCCTCCGGCGTCATGCCGGCTGGAACGAAAATGGGCAAGATGATATAGCCGAAGTCCTTACCCTCGGCGCGCCTCATGACGCGGCCGACGGCCTGGACGACGTCCACCGTCGAGTTCTTGGCATTGAAGAAGATGACGGCGTCGAGGTTGGGCACGTCGATGCCCTCGGCGAGGCAGCGTGCGTTGGTGAGAATGCGGCACTCGTCCTCGGCGACGTCCCCTCCGAGCCAGGTGATGTTTCTCGTGCGCTGGTCGGACGGCATGTTGCCGTCGACGTGGCGCAGCTCGCACTTGAGCGGGAGCTCCTCGTGCTCGTCTTCGGCAAACTTCTCGACGATTTGCGAGAAGGCCTCCGTGATGGTCTTCGATGCATTGATGGTCGAGCAGAAGCCGACGGCGCGGTGTAGCGGCTTGCAATCGGTCACCATGGTCTCGACGTCATCGACGACGAGCATGCCACCGAGGCCGGTCGCGTCGTCGGGCGCACCCTCGCCGTGATCGACGAGGCCCTTCCAGCAGCCGATAATCTTGCCGATGTCCGAGGGCTCGAGGCTCATTGCGTTGACGCCCTGGTCGCTCTCCAGGGAGGGCAGGCGGTCCCCGATGGCATCCTCCTGGACGGTGAGGACGACGACCTTGTAGTCGGTGAGCAGCTTCTGCTCCACGGCCTCGCCGAACTTGATCTGGTAGGCGGTGGGACCGTAGATGGACTCGTCGTCCATGGAGGCGATGGTGTAGTCCTCCTCGGCGCCTTTGCGCTTGGCGGTCTCGCCGTAAATGCGCGGGGTCGCAGTCATGTACAGGCGTTTCTTGGCGGCAACGTTCTCGTTGAAGTGGATCTTCATGAAGGCCGAAGCCTCAGTCTTGGAGACGCCGGGGAGCGCGTTGCCGGTCGTGCGGTGGGCCTCGTCGCACACGACGACATCGAACTCGGGCATGCCGAGCGCCTGCGCGTCATGGATGACGCCGATGGATTGGTAGGTCGAGAAGATGACGACCAGGCCGTCGGGGTTTGAGCGCCTGCAACGCTTGAACGAGCGGTACAGGCTCTCGGGATTCGTCGTCGCGGGATACTCGAATGAATCGAGCGTCATCGGGATGACGTCGTCCTTGCGCGACGCCTTCGAGTCCGAGCAGACGACGAGCGAGGACATGGGCACGCGGCTCTGGCCCATCCACTCGCGCATGGACTGTCCGACAAGGGAGATCGACGGCGCGCAGAAGAGGATTGTGCCGGCGGCGGGGCCGATCCAGTCCTCGACGAGGCGGAGGGACATGAGGGTCTTTCCCGTGCCGCACGCCATGATCGCCTTGCAACGGTCGAACTCCGCCCACTTCTCCTCGATCGCCGCGACCGCGCGCTCCTGATGAGGGCGGAGGTCGTAGGTCACCCGCTCGCCGGCGGGAACACCTTCGATAAACGGGGCCCAGTCGATATTGGAGGCCGCCATCTTGGCGGTATCGATGTACATGGACCCGCTGGCGTCGATTTGCTTCTGGAGGTTCTTTCCCGGGCCCTTCGCCGTCGTCATGACCATCAGGGAGTCGACGCCGTCGATAAATGCCGCATGGGCGAAGAAGGAGTCGCAGATGCCCTTGGGGAGGTCTTTCTCGCCGTCATAGCACTTGCATTGGATTGCCCACCATTCCCCCGCCTCGGCGGTCTGGGCCATGAGGTCGATTCCGTTGTCTTGGGTGTCGTGGACGGGGCAATCGTCCCATTCGAGTGCCTGGGCTATCGTCCCGACACGAGAGAAGAACAGCGCGTAGAAGGGGTCGTTCTTGAGATAGTAGACGCAGGCCGCCTCGTACTTGTCACCCTTCTCCTTGGTCGTTGCCGACCCGTTGACGATAGGGTCAAGGGCATCGTAGACGGTCTTCATATAGCGACTCCTTTGTTGTTATTCAGACGTCACTATTTTAGCTAAGGACCGCCGGAACTCTTTCTAATTGGAGTTTATCGGTCGACAAGTCAAGCCGACCGGCCCGCGATTATCAATGGTTTATATGCTTCACAAAATAAATTGCCACAGGATTCACCCGCAATTCACCCGCAAAGAAAACCAATAAAGAAAAAGCTCGGAAGCAATTATGCTTCCGAGCTGCAAGTTCTTGGTCGCGGGGGCAGGATTTGAACCTACGACCTCCGGGTT
>ENA-OXVS01000317-OXVS01000317.1-human-gut-metagenome-genome-assembly--contig:-NODE-317-length-11349-cov-11.805826_pt1 | contig 11349 bp, 10 predicted proteins | sample MGYA00249567_ERZ652677 | MGnify/ENA primary metagenome ERZ652677 (study PRJEB26925, sample SAMN05826734) | human gut metagenome | biome: ENVO:2100002; feature: ENVO:00000062; material: ENVO:00002003... | reverse complement strand
TAAAATGCTTGCATTTTTTAGACTGTTTTTGAAATTTTATTTGGCGGATACGCCAACCTCCAAAATGCGTAGTATTTTGGAGGTTAGCTCTGAACAGTTACAAATTGTTTACAGAACAATATCATCCATCTTCTCAAATCCATTCATGGAATAAGATTCTATCATATTTCCGCTTACAAGATAGAATACGTCACCAATATACAGTCCTCTGCTGCCTTCATATCCGCTCAGCTGTCTGCTCATGACTTCTTTGAATCCTTCTGCCTCATCATACGTATACAACTGATAAGTCACTCCATCATGATAGGTAACAAACCCGAACAGATTCTTCTGAACATCTACAAATACGCCTTTATAATTGTATCCTACATCTGTGCCATAGCTTTCTTCAATCGTATACTTATTTTCCTCTGTTACATTGGATGGATCTGTAACATTAAACATCGAAAGTTTCACACCTTCTGTTGTAAATCCATCTTCACTTACATCTATCCCTATGCCAAGCAGTTTTCCGTCTCCATATGGATGCAGATATTCGGAAAATCCAGGAATCTTAAGCTCTCCAAGAATCTTCGGATTCTCTGGATCAGAAAGATCTACCGAGAACAATGGATCCACCTGACGGTAAGTAACGAAATATCCTGTATCTCCCATAAATCTTGCGGAATAGATTGTTTCATCTTTTGCCAGATTGTGAATGGAGCCAATGATCTCCAGTTTGTCATTCAGTACATAAAGTGAATTTGTACCAGGTACCGCATCCTTTACATTTTCTTCCACAGCCTTCTCAGTCACCTTACTTGCATCTGATTTATCCGTTGTTCCGTTCTTATCAGCTGTCTCATCTGCAGTCTCATTCAATGGCATAATATCATTATTCGAATAAATTTCATCAATTGTTGTAACTAATCTAAGGTTTCCTTCATACTCATCAATGCTGAAAGAATCGTTCAGCATTCCCTTGATCTTCGTCTGCGCAACACCAGCAAGCTTTCCGTCTGTATAAGAAATCTTGCGGATCAGCGTTCTGCTCACATCTGAATCTTCATAATAATTACTTGTAATATAAATATTATTTTCGCTTACATAACACACATCTGAATAACCAAAGACTGCCTTACTGTCTGTTTTTTCTGACGGATCATCTAATGAAAATGCTGTAATGATCGTATATTCATTTCCTTCTGCTTCCTGTGGCATATAAATATTTTCTGCTTCGATAGATTTTCCCTGCACTTCCGGAATATACCACAGATCTCTTGCTGTAACATTGTCTTCATAAGGATGGAACTGACTAAGCACATAGACATATCCATCCACAATCCGGGATGTATTATATCCTCCGCTCTGTTCCATGTTACCAATCTCTTTCGGATTTGACGGGTCACTGATGTCATATACCTGGACATACGTATTGTTCTCATAATATCCATCATAAACTTCTGAATCCTCTGAATTTCCCACCTGTCTTCCTAATGTTCCAAACAGAACTAATTTATCATCCTGTACATAAATATCTTCTACATAGCGTTCTGCATCCTGTTCGATCGAGGCCAGCTTTTCCATGGACCCATTATCAATAGCTGTAATCGTCACAACACTCCGACACAGTGTATAAATGTTTTTTCCATCGGTTTTGACAATATCGGCTTCCCCCACGCCGTTCTCACGGACATTCGTATCCGAATAACCCCCTGTGTCACTAACATTACTGCTTTCTGCTGTTGCTGCGTCTGCCGAAGACGCACTTTCATACAGTCCGATAGCCATACTGTTGTTATCCCGTGCCATCTGCTTATTATATTCTTTGATACATTTTTCAATTTCTTTATAATCTTTCGCTGTTGTAAGTGTCTGGGTTGTCTCTGTCTGATCTGCTGCTGATGCGATAGTCGCTGCATCTAATGTTTTGTTGTTTCCTTTGTTGATCTGTTTGATTCCAACTGTCGCTCCAACTATCACACAGACACATGCCGCTGCTGCGATCGGAACGATACGTTTCCAGTTCTTTTTGTTCTTTTTCGTTTTTGATCCCTGCTGCTTTTCTTCCTGTCTTGCCTGAAGCATTTTCTGAATTGCCTCCGGTTCCAGTGAGTCCGGAAGAATCACATCATCTGCCATCTGTCTCAAATCCTGCTCTAAACGCTTTTCATCCTCAATCTTCTTGTTGTTCTTTTCTCTATTTTCTTCCATCTTTTCCGCCTCCTTCTTCTATTCTTTTTTCAAACCCATCTCTTATAAGATCATCCTGTACGATCATCCTGCTTCCAACATCTTACGCATCTTTCCAAGTGCCCTGCTTTTCTTTGATCGAACCGTTGCAGCATTCATCTCAAGCATCTGCGCGATTTCTTCACTTCCATATCCAGCGAACACAGAATACGAAAGTATCATACGCTCTTCTTCCTCAAGCCTTGCAAATGCTTCCTTCACATCAAAATGCTGCTCATAGTCCGGTTCATGTCCAGCCTCTGGTGTCTCTTCCTCTGACACATGATTTCCACGCTTTCCCAACATTTTTCTGCATTGATTTCCTAAAATTGTAAAGATCCAGCTTTTAAAACTACTCTCATTCTTGAGCTTCGCAATATTTTCAAATGCAGATATAACGGTCTCACTTACCGCGTCTTCTGCATCTTCTGTATGCTTCATCATATATAATGCGAATTTATACATTTCCTTGCAAACGCCGGCATATAACAGGGAAAATGCTTTCGTATCTCCATTCTTCGCCTTGCGAACCAATTCCTCTTTGAATTGTATTTCCCTTGAATTTTCTTTATCCTTCATTCGTTCCCTCCTCTCGAATCATCTTTTTCATTTGAAGATTCTTATAACCATTTTTATGAATCACCTGTATTGGTTCATGAAGTCTATGAATAGTTTCACATTATCTTTATTATAGGTTATATACACTAGAGTCTTCAAATAGAAAAACTGTTGCAGATGAAAACTAAGAATTTCTTAATAAAAAGACAGCGAGATACAGGTCTTTTCCATATCTCGCTGTCTTTGGATGATTATTCACTCATAAAGTGTTAACATATTTTTACTTCATCAATAAGGCTTTTCCTATTAATTCTGCACACTTTTTCAGTTCTGCTTCTGTATGGCTGGACATAAGCGCGACTCTAAGCCTTGCTGCTCCTTTAGCAACAGTTGGATAACGTATCGCTGATATAAAATATCCATTCTCATGAAGATAGTTGGAAACTGTCAGTGCATTTTCCTCATCACCAATAATAACAGGAATTATGGCAGTTTCAGATTTTACATTGATACCATATTTCCCAAGTTGTGTACAAAAATATTTTACATTGTACTGCAATTTTGTTACTCTTGAGATTTCCTTTTCAAGAACTTCGATTCCAGCCAGATTCGCAGCCATGGTTACTGGCGAAAGTGAAGTAGAAAATATGAATCCTCTTGCCACATTTCTCAGATAGTTTATCAGTCTTGTCTCTCCGGCCACATAACCACCTTCGCCACCTATCGACTTACTAAATGTTCCCATTAAAATATCTACCTGTCTTTTTTCCTGCCAGTATTCCCGGATTCCATGACCGGTTTTGCCGATCACTCCTGTGGAATGTGCTTCATCTACCATGGAAAACAATTGATTCTCTTCACAGATATCAAGAAATTCCGGAAGCTTTAATATATCTCCATCCATAGAAAAAACTGCATCACTGACAACAATGCCTGTCTCACATGGATTCTCCTGTATTTTTTTTCGCAGATCATCCATATCATTATGAGCATATGTTACAATTTTGGCTTTTGAAAGACGGCATCCATCAATAATACTTGCATGATTTAATTCATCACTAAAAACAGTATCTCCTTTTTTCACCATTGCGGATATTGTTGCTACATTTGCAACATATCCTGTGTTAAACACGATCGCTGCTTCTGTTTCCTTGTAGGAAGCAATCTTATTCTCCAGTGCATTATGTATCACTGTATTTCCGGTTGTAAGTCTGGAGCCACCGGAGCCAAATCCATACATAGCTGTCGATTCTACGACTGCTGATTTTATGGAAGGATGACTGACAATATCCAGGTAGTTATTGGATGCCATTAATACATAATCTTTTCCATCTATAGTTACATGTGAACTCTGTGCTGATTCTATTGTCTTCATTGTGCGAAAAAGATGGTTTTCTTTTAAAGATACCAGTGCTTTATCAATTTTATCCCACTTCTGTGGTCTTTTCATATCTGATTTTTTGCAAATCTTTTTGGGTACATTTCTGACGATCACATGCTGATTCTGAAGAAAATCAATTGCTTTTTGTTCTTCTGCATCTGTTCCTCGAAACAGAAATATTCTTCCTCCTTTTTCGCTCCCCATTCTCTTCATCTTCGTGATTCTTCTATAACCGATTTCTTTTGAGCTCACATAACCGGTCACGTACTCGGGATCATCTGAAATACATATCTCACCAATAATACCAGGACAATTTGCCACTTTTGTCGCAAGTACAATTGCTTCTTCATAATGATTCTTCTCGTTTCCGATTCTGTCCCCTTTCATTCTCTCCTGATCCATATTGGTAGCACGAATCCCACGTTTTTTATCCGGTTCTAAACGGATGAGCCTGTCAACATCAAGAAGCATAGCTCCTCTCATGGCATAAGTTTCATCTAAGAATTGCATGACATCTTGCGGATTGTCTATTCCAGTTTCTTTTAAATATTTTTTTATCTCTTCCTGCCCTTTTTCCCATGTTTCGACCTCAATTGTCTCTACTGAAAGTGCATCAAGATAAATAATGTTCTCCTTGCAGACTTTATTTATCTTCAAGTTCAACGCATCTGCTTCACCCTTGGAATGATGCATTCCTCTCTCTATCAGCGCATTGGCAAATATATCAACATCCGGTGCCTCAACGATTTTCTCTGCTCCGGATATGTGTACATCCGTACCGTTTTCCTTTTTGCTTGCACGCATCTTAATACTGTACAATTCCTCCGCACTCATAGATTAAATTCCTTTCTGTTCAGTGAACCAGTCTTTCATGACATCAACAATCTGCCTGATCTCATTATCCTGTATGATATACGGAAACATGGCATACATAATATCGAGAAATGGTCTTGAAAATACTCCTCGTTGATATGCATACTCCTGAAATCCGATAAGACATGATGGGTCATGTACCTGGAAACAAAGACAACCACCCATATATCTGATTTCTTTGATAAGCGGATGAGTGAATCCGGAGACCAGATTTCTAACCATATCCTCTATATGCTTGATTTTTTCCATATAGTTTTCACGCTCAAATATTTCTATAGATTTTAATGCTGCACTGCATGCGACCGGATTTCCCATAAATGTAGGACCATGCATAAGTGCATCTGTATCCTTATCAGAATAGAATCCATTATATATTTTATGATTTGCTACTGTCACTGCATGTCCTATATACCCGGCAGTCAATGCTTTTCCAAGCACGATAATATCCGGAAGTACAAGATCAGACACAAAACGATTTCCAGTACGTCCGAAACCAGTTGCAACTTCATCAAATATAAAAACAACATCATATTCATTGCAAAGTTCTCTTGCCCTTCTCAGGAAATCAATACTATACATTTTCATCCCGCCGGCTCCCTGAAGAAGTGGCTCTACAATAAATGCATAAAATTCATTTCCGTGTGTCCGAAATACTTTTTCCAATGCATCCATTTCCGTTGGAATGTGAATTACATCCTTCTTATCATCTTCTGATAATATAAAATGATAATCCTCATCATCTCCGGCCTTCATACACATAAATGTATCTCCATGATACGAGCTGGTAAGCGAAAGGAGTTTTTTTCTTCCGCTGCCACGATTAATATTAAATTGCAATGCCATTTTCAAGGCAACCTCTACAGCAACCGAACCCGAATCTGAAAAAAAACAGTAATCAAGATCTCCCGGGAGAAAATCTTTTAGTTTTTCTGATAATTTCAAGACTGGTTCATGAGTAAGCCCACCCAGCATGACATGACTGAATTGATCAATCTGATTCTTCATTGCTTCGTTAATTTCTTTATTTTTATAGCCATGTATCATACACCACCAGGAAGATACGGAATCTATCATTTTATTATCCTGCGTATACAAATAAACTCCTTCTGCATCTACAATTTTATATGGTGTCTTCATTTTCTTCATCTGTACATATGGATACCAGATCATAAGTTTATCTCCTAAAATTATTCTTATTTTTGCTTTCCTCATTCCGTTATATTGTTATCTGTATAATGAAATTAATTCTGCTATATCAATATTCAAGTCCACGTCTCCCATGGAAACTTTCGCCAGAGTTGGAAGCCCCGTCATATATTCGCACATGCGTATATTATCTTCATGCATGATATTATCCGCTATATAATGATTAAAAATCATTCCTTTTATATTCATATTTCTGTTTTTCATATATTCATAAGTTAGTACAACACTATTGATTGTTCCAAGTCCTGCATCTGCAACCAGAATGCAGTCAAGTTCCATCTCATCTATTATATCTGTCAACCCAATACGTGCCTCATCAAAACAGATCGGACATAAAATACCGCCACTTCCCTCAACTGTTATATAGTCGTATTTCTCTTTTACTTTTCTATAATTATCCAAAACAACTGCCATCTCAACATGATTTCCTTCCAGACGTGAAGCCAGATGCGGAGAATAAGCATGCTCATAGACATACGGGCACATTTCCTCTACTGACTGGGAGATTCCTGATACATTCTTAACCCACAAAGCGTCACCAGGAATCAGCGTTCCATCTTCCTCTCTTTCATTTCCACTCATAGCAGCTTTAAAATAGCCTGGAGTCATCCCGTTCTCTTTTATCTTTTTTATAATCAATCCTGTAACGTATGTTTTACCAACATCCGTACCTGTACCGGTTACAAATATCCCTTTTCCCATTGCATTCTCCTTTTTTCTTGCATACTTTAGGCAAAGTATATACTTACTCGCAACTAATTGTCAACCTTTTTTATTTAATGGTTGACAATTAGTTGCTTATTGTATACAATAACTTTGCTTTTAATCTCTCTCAATGGGAAATGGCAGAAATATTTTAAACAAAAGGATGGGAAAACTATGAATACTACAGAAGAATCAAAAGAAAGAAATTTATCCAATCATTTTTTTAGCGTCAAAAATCTGACTATGGACGGCATGTGGGTTGTTCTGCTGTTCATCTCGGGCTTATTTAAAATCCCATCACCCATTCCAGGAACTGAATTTCAATTATCAGCCCCATTAGCCATAAGCATCGGAAGAATCAGAGGATTTCTACATTATCTTACCATCGGCATCATTGCCAGCATTATTGGGATGATATTAGGTCTTCAGACTATATACAATGTCATTATCGCAATGGTGTACCGTATTGTAGCCGGTCTTATCTTAACAGTATTAAAAAAGGACCCACTGGCCCTCATTATTGCTGGTCCTGCCGGAACGTTTGCAGCCAGACTGGTATTGGCAACAATCTTGGGTGTTGCCTGGCAGCCTTTAGTAGTAAGCGCAGCTCCTGGAATGATCTTTACTGCAATAACTGCCCCTGTTCTGACTTCAATTCTAAAAAGAGTCCTTAAGACAATTTCCTAAAACACCAACTCAGGAGCATCTATTTTAACAGCGAGATACAGGTCTTTCCCATATCTCGCTGTCTTTAGACGATTCTTTGCTTTAGCCTGATCCTCATAGTTCCAGCAAATCTTCATTCTTGCATCCAAGCGCCCTGCTCAATCGCAACACATCAATTGCTCTGGTCTGATTGATATCTCTCTGTCTTTGCTCAAAGAGTTGTATCTGCCGCACAGATACTCCTGACAGTTCTGCCAGTTCTCGCTGTGATAGTCCCGCCAAATCACGAATTCGTTTCAGATTTGTCTCCGGATAATGTTGGTTCCATAATTCATCCAACTGCTCCACGAAATGTGCCAAATCCATCTCGTGGTATACCTCATACATATTTCGAATTTCCGTCATTGATACCGCCCTGTAGATGCGTGAAAATGTTCTTCCTCGATACCACTGATAATAGGCCAATGCCCAGCCACTCCAATATTCTGGTGATTTATCCAAATACATCTCATCTGGGTACTCTTCCATTACTAACCCAGAATCCCGAATCACTTCTTTGACTAACTCACACCCTGTTTTTCCGGCTACATAAGTAGGATTTCCAATTTCAAATTGCCGTGACACATTTGAAACCAGAAACATTTCAAAAAATTTATCAATATCCATATCATATGTGTTCACCGCGAAATCCAACATATCTCCCAATATTCGTTGGGCTGACGTAAGATAATCATCTGAATAAGCGTGTATCACCATTTTCCATACCCTCCCTCATGATGTCCAGCATGAATAACTCATGAATATCTGCACTTTCTTTTTTACGTCTTCTATATTCTCGTCTTGCTTCACGCTCGCGCTCCGCTTTCTTGATATAATATATTTCCGCATCTACATTTTCATAATTCTGAAAATAAATCGTCTCAAAAGCTTTCGGACTTTTTAATACAATCTGCTCGCCCAATTTACCTAACCGCATCGCCTCAGATAATTTTTCCAACGAAATTACTCCCGAAACAAAATCCTGGGCAAACGAAAAGTATGAATCATCTGCACGATATCCTACAATAATATCATATGGAGTAATATCTATCAGGAAATGCTCTTTTATGTATTTTTTTGCCTCTTCTGCAATACTTCCATTCTGCCAGTACGTTCTATTATCTGCAAGAATAGCAAGCCAACTCAATATGTGGTATTTTGAATCATTCAGATTCAATACTTTTAATCCTTCCATGTCCAATTCATAAATATTCACATATCCATTTTTTTGCTTTGCACATGCCCACTCTCTTGCTAATTCTATATTTTCTGTACAATAAAAACCTCTTCCGTAATCATTGTGTCTGGCACCCTTCCCGAACTCTGGTTTTTCAATTAAGAATTCTGATCCATGATATAATACTTTTTTCATACCAGTTCCTCCTTATATGTTAAGTATATCGCTACAGCGATATACTTGCAAGAAGTTTTTGAGTCAGTGTACTCATTACAGGAAACTCGCAAAAATATTTATGATATCGTTTTTTTAGGAGATAATGCTTTTACATCTGTCCGGTTTATTTTGTGTGTAACGCACAAAGTGAATTGACTTTTTTTGTACGCAAGAATAAAATAAAAGCGTTGATTTTGCATTTTATTGACTGTATTCCGACCGGATGCTATGATTTGTGCGTAAAGAACAAATAGCAACCTAACGGTAATGACATTATTTCAAATCATTACTGTTAATAAGAAAAGAGGAATACGGTATGAAGGGTTCAAAATTATTTAAGAATGTAAGTCTAAAAGGTCAAAAAGAACTTATTTCTATATTAGTTGAAGATGGAATTTTCAAAAAAATCGCAGCAGATATACCACAGGAAAAAACGGTGGGATGTGAGGAAGTTGATTTAAATGGACAACTGGTAGTTCCTCCATATGTAGATCCGCATTTGCATCTTGATTATGTATTTACAGCAAGCCTTGGTGAGGAAAACGGATCGGGAACTCTTTTTGAAGGAATCCAGCGTTGGAGTGAATCAAAAGGAAATATGACTGTTGAACAGATGAAGGAGCGTATTTACAGTGGAATAAGAAAAGAGATGCTGCATGGTGTTCAGGATATCCGAACACATATTGATGTGACAGATCCAACATTTACAGGTCTTAAAGCTGCACTTGAAGTAAGAGATGAAGTAAAAGATATTCTTGATCTGCAGATTGTTGCATTTCCTCAGGAAGGAATGTACGCATACAAGGGCGGTGACAAACTGGTAGAGGAAGGACTTAAGATGGGGGCTGACTGTGTTGGCGCGATACCTCATTTTGAACTGGCCCGAGAGTTCGGTGAAAAATCAATCCACAAGACAATCGAACTGGCTGTCAAATATAATAAGCTTATCGATGTACATTGTGATGAGACAGACGATACGCAGAGCCGCTTTTTGGAGTTGTTGAATGCATTGGCACTTATGGAAGGTATAGGCACAAGAACTACAGCCAGCCACACATGTTGCTGTTATTAGCTATTTACAGAAAAAGTTTCACACACTCATACAATTAAGCTTTTCTATAATTCTTTTTCATTCAAAGATTTTGAGTCTTTATTCACTCTTGCTTCATTTAATTCAATAAATTCTATAAAGGCATTGCAAATCTCTTCATCTGATTCCCAAAACTTTACATGTGGATTATAATAGTATTTTTCCATATTTTCTGATTTTTCATACACTGTCATTTTACCCGCTTCAAGAGATTCTGGATAAAATTCATGAGAACGCATATTCTCCTTATATTTATTATCATATGTTTCAAATTGCAACGCATTTAATACACATTCTATAACTGTATCATTTATTTTGGCAATCCTAAAACCTGTCATTTGATAATGTCTACTGTCTTTTACTACTTCTATATAATCAAAAATATTAGTATCTTTGTATCCTTTACCATTTCCATGTACAATTCTAGCGCCTGCAATTTTCTTCTTTATACCTTGCAATTTTTCATTTATTTTTTCTGAACATGTTTTAAGTAAATATGGCTCATCCGGAATAATATGAAAATTTCCTAATCTTTTTCTATTATCTAATCGATAAAAGTCTTGCAATTTATCCGTTTCTTTTATATATTTCACTTGATTTTCTTTTCCTATCTCATCTATCCATAATCTATATTCATACTCTTCTTCTTTTTTCATTTGTCCTACTTGCTCCTCTTCATTTAGTCTGCATTTATGATTAAACCACTTGACAATACTATTGCCTTACATTTTTAATTTTCCCATTCTTTCTCCTTAAATCCAACCAACACCTTATCCTCATCCAGCAACAATGGCCTCTTCACCAACATCCCATTTGTCGCCAGCAATTTCAGCTGTTCATCTTCACTCATCTCTGGAAGCTTGTCCTTCAGTTTCATCTCCTTATAAAGCATCCCACTGGTATTAAAGAATTTCTTTAACGACAAGCCACTCTTCTGATGCCATTCTTTCAACTCTTCATATGTTGGATTCTCTTCAACAATATGCCTCTCCGTATACTCTATCTCATGACTGTCCAGCCATTTCTTAGCCTTCTGGCAGGTAGAGCATTTTGGATACCAAATAAATAACATCTTATCTTCCTCCCATCCTTAATTCGTTTGATTTCATTATACTACATTTCTATTATCAAATCAGCCAACTTTTTATCATATGATTTTTTACTAAAAAGAAATAATCGAGTAGGAGGCTAACCATTAGTTGATTAGCCGACCTCTCACACCACCGT
>ENA-OXVS01000314-OXVS01000314.1-human-gut-metagenome-genome-assembly--contig:-NODE-314-length-11362-cov-7.024144_pt1 | contig 11362 bp, 9 predicted proteins | sample MGYA00249567_ERZ652677 | MGnify/ENA primary metagenome ERZ652677 (study PRJEB26925, sample SAMN05826734) | human gut metagenome | biome: ENVO:2100002; feature: ENVO:00000062; material: ENVO:00002003... | reverse complement strand
TCGGCAGCGTCAGATGTGTATAAGAGACAGAGTTGACGGAACACGTAAGAACGTTGTAAACAACCAGGTCGTAGTTGTAACACGTAAAGACAGTGGAACAAAGGTTACCGGACTTGAGACCTTAAAAGAGGCTTCCAGCATCGCTCTTGCAGGTGGAAGCGTACCGGTTGGAAAATATACAAGACAGGCACTTGTAAACCTTGGAATCCTTGATAAAGTTGACGATGTATCCACAATTCCTACAGAGACAGTATCTGAGGTACTTGGCGGAGTTGAAATCAGCGAGCAGGATAACGTAAGTAAAGTATTGGCAGCAGTTGTAGAGGGATCTTGTGAAGTTGGTACAACATACTATTCTGATACATATGGATATGAGGATGAGCTTAATATCCTTCAGACAGTAAGCTATGATCTTACAGGAAATGTAATCTACCCGATCGCTCAGGTTAAAAATGACGAAGCAAGTGATGCAGAAGTCTCAGAAGCAAAAGATTTCATCGATTTTGTAACATCTGATAAAGCAAAAACAATTTTCCAGAAATACTATTTCGATACAGATGTAGAGTAAGAAATATCTTTCCTAAGCCAGCAAAAAGTTGACTGGGAATTAAAAAAGCAAAAAAAGTCCCTTTCCTGTCTCAAAACAGGTCAGGGACATTCTTGAAGTCGGAGGAGGAATATAGATGGATGCAATGGAATCGATTATTAAAAATCTGGACTGGAGCCCGCTTTTTATATCATTAAAAACAGGAATCGTGGCGACTTTTATATCATTCTTTTTAGGAATTTATGCGGCGAGAAAAGTGGTAAAGACAACACCGGGCAAGAAGGCGGTCATTGATGGAATACTGACACTGCCGATGGTACTGCCACCGACTGTCGCAGGTTTCTTCCTGCTTTTGATCTTTAGTAAAAGAAGACCATTTGGAATTTTTTTGTATGAGACATTTGATATTAAGGTCGTGCAGTCATGGCTTGGTTGTATTATTGCAGCAACCGTTATCGCATTTCCGCTAATGTATCGTAATGCAAGAGCTGCTTTTGAACAGTTAGATGTCAACTTGATTTATGCAGGGCGCACACTTGGTATGTCTGACATCCGGATTTTCTGGAAAGTTGTGATTCCAAGTGCAGGACCTGGAATTGCATCCGGAACCATTCTTACATTTGCAAGAGCCCTTGGAGAGTACGGAGCAACATCTATGCTGGCTGGAAATATTCCCGGAAAGACTGGAACGATTTCTCAGAAAATTGCTATGGTCATTCAGGATGGAGATTATGCAACAGCGGGAGTATGGGTAGCGATCGTTATGCTCATCGCATTTCTTGTAATCTTTTCCATGAATCTTATATCCGGCACAAAGATGAAGAATATCAAACGCTGGTAGATCCGGTTAAATAACATACTGCATCCTCTGTATGTTGTTTGAGTCGCCAGGCATACGGCAAAAAGAAATTGTGGATGGAGAATGCATGGGATTGTACGGGAAATTGTGGAAAGATGCGGGAAGGATAAAAAATGGGAATTAAAGTAGATATTAAGAGAAAACTGGGAGAATTCAGTCTTGATATACATTTTCAGACAGAATCGAAACGAATCGGGATTCTGGGAGCATCTGGTTGTGGAAAAAGCATGACGCTTAAGAGTATCGCGGGGATTGAGACACCGGATTTTGGAATGATACAGATTGATGATAAGGTGCTGTTTGATTCGGCCAATAAAGTGGATTTAAAACCACAGAAAAGAAATGTCGGCTACCTCTTTCAGAATTATGCGTTGTTTCCAACTATGACAGTTGCAAAAAATATTGCGGCAGGTCTGAAAGGCAGCAAGGAAGAAAAGCAAAAAAAAGTACAGGAAATGATTGAAAAATTTGAGCTGACAGGACTTGCTGACCGGTTGCCGGGACAGCTTTCCGGTGGGCAGCAGCAAAGAGTTGCACTGGCGAGGATCATGGCGTATGAGCCGGATGTCATTCTGTTGGATGAACCATTTTCCGCATTGGACGTATTTTTAAAAGACCGGCTTCAGCAGGAACTGATCGAGATGCTGAAGGATTATGACGGAACTGTTATTATGGTATCGCACAGCAGAGACGAAATTTATCGTTTCAGCGAGGAACTGTTGATCATGGATCAGGGGAAACCGGTCATTTATGGAGAAACGAAAGAAATATTTGCGAAGCCTGTATATAAAGAGGCTGCAAAACTGACCGGCTGTAAGAACTTTTCCAGAATAAAACGTGTAGATGTACATACGGCAGAGATCCTTGACTGGGGAATTACATTACATACAAATCAGGAGATTGATGAACAGGCAACCTGGTTTGGGTATCGGGCTCATGATTTTGTGCCGGTGTGGGGAAAGCGAAAGGAGAACTGTCTGAAGATAACTGTTGAAAGTGAGGCAGCACTTCCTTTCGAAAGAAATTATTACCTTTACCCGGAGGGGGAAGAAAATCAGAATAAACAGACAATCTGCTGGTTTCTTCAGAGAGAAAAGCTGGAAAAATTCGGAGAGAAAGGAATGCCGGATTATCTGGAACTTACGGAAGAGGGCATGATGTTCCTGAGAGGATAAAAGAGAGGTTTAAGTAGTTGCGGGTTTTATAGGGGTATGTTAGACTGAACATAGAATAGATTTGAAAAAAACTCAAAATGAGGAGGAAAAAGGTATGAAGAGAATGAAAAGAGTATTGGCTTTGGGGATGGCGGTACTGATGTGTATGGGGCTGACTGCATGTGGCAAAGATTTTGATGCAGCAGGATACACAAAATCGGTATTAGATGCAAATTATCATGCGCAGTATGATAAATATGCTGAATACCGTGGAATTTCTGAGAGTGATGCGAAAAAAGAAGTGACAGAAGGGATGAGAACTCAGATCGAGAGCGCATTTTCAGGAATGGACGTTAGTGATGAGATGATGGATAAATACATAGAGGTAGCTGATAAGGCCTATGATCTGGCAGATTTCACAGTAAAAGATGCCAAGAAACAGGATGATGACAGCTATGTAGTAACTGTAGTGATCAAGCCATCAGATGTATTCCGTAATTCTTCCAATTATGTAAATGATATTGCAACAGAGTATGCAGATCAGGGAAAAGATCCGACACAGACAGATGTGCTTATGGATATTTTAGTTGAGAGCCTGAACCGTGCGATGGAAGCAAACTCTTACGGTGATGAGACGACATTGGAAGTTCATGTAACAGCGGACAAGGATGGGGCATACGGAATCGAAGAATCGGAGATGGAGACACTGGAAGCAACTATGTTCCCAGGCGAATAAATTAGACAAAACAAAGTATTTAATAGCCGGGGGATTAATGGCAGGGGATTAATGGCAGGGTATTAATAGCTGGCCATAGGAAAGCTATATAAAAGGCTTGACATGCCAGTCCTTACTGTGCTACGATTTTTACGTTGAAATTTTTTTATATCTATATAAAAGAGATGTAAATATTCATAAGATAGCCAGAATGATTTATGGAAATTGCTGAATATTGAAAATGAAACAGAAAATGCGTGGAAAAAGAGAGTACGGTTGGAAAGATTCTACAGAGAAGCCCCGGTTAAGCTGAGAAGGGCGGATTGGAACAAGCGGAAGATGGCTTTGGAGCAGTGAGTGTGAAGAGTGGCAGACAGGTCAGGAATTTAGCACTTAATGGGATTCGCCCATTACAGCGAAAGAGTGTAGATGGCACTCGATGAGGTTCTGATCCGTGAGGATAGAACGAAAAGAAGTGGTAACGCGGAATATCCCGCCTTCTCAGTATGAGAAGGCGGTTTTTTGTATAGGTAGGAAATTGCATTTCCTACCTATACAAAAAGCCACCGGCAGGATGTGACAAAAATTATCATTAAATAATGAAAAATTAAGATTATAGAAGGAGAGAAGAATATGTGTGAGAAATGCAACAAAGGAAAGTATTATATTACTACAGCGATTGCTTATGCATCAGGCAAACCGCATATTGGTAATACTTATGAGATCGTTCTTGCAGATGCAATTGCAAGATACAAAAGAAGTCAGGGATACGATGTATTTTTCCAGACAGGAACTGACGAGCATGGTCAGAAAATTGAACTGAAAGCGGACGAGGCCGGTATTACACCAAAACAGTTCGTTGACAATGCAGCGGGAGAGATTAAGAAGATCTGGGATTTAATGAATACTTCCTATGACAAATTTATCCGTACGACTGATGAGGATCATGAAGCACAGGTCAAGAAAATTTTCAAAAGACTGTACGATCAGGGAGATATTTATAAGAGTTCATACGAGGGAATGTACTGTACTCCTTGTGAGTCCTTTTGGACAGAGTCTCAGTTAGTAGACGGAAAATGTCCGGATTGTGGACGCGAATGTAAACCAGCGAAGGAAGAAGCATATTTCTTCAAAATGAGCAAATACGCTGACCGTCTGATCGATTATATCAACACGCATCCGGAATTTATTCAGCCTGTATCTCGTAAAAATGAGATGATGAACAATTTCCTTCTTCCAGGTCTTCAGGATCTGTGCGTGTCCAGAACATCCTTCACATGGGGAATTCCGGTTGACTTTGATCCAAAGCATGTTGTGTATGTATGGCTGGATGCCTTGACAAACTACATCACAGGAATCGGATACGATTGTGATGGAAACAGCACAGAGCAGTTCAAGAAAAACTGGCCTGCAGATTTACATTTGATCGGAAAGGATATTATCCGTTTCCACACCATTTACTGGCCAATCTTCCTGATGGCACTGGATCTTCCACTTCCAAAACAAGTATTTGGACATCCATGGCTTCTGCAGGGCGATGGTAAGATGAGTAAATCCAAGGGAAATGTATTGTATGCTGATGAATTGGTAGATTTCTTCGGAGTTGACGCAGTACGTTACTTCGTACTTCATGAGATGCCATTTGAGAATGACGGAGTTATTTCCTGGGAGCTTATGGTAGAGCGTATGAATTCCGATCTGGCAAATACACTTGGAAATCTGGTTAACAGAACCATTTCTATGACAAATAAATACTTTGGCGGAACGGTGACGAATAAAGGTGTTGCTGAGACAGAAGAAGACAAAGCAGTTGATGCGGATCTGAAAGCAATCACAGAGGATACGCCAAAAAGAGTGGAAGCTAAGATGGACGAGCTGCGTGTGGCAGATGCGATCACAGAGATTTTCGTACTCTTCAAACGCTGCAACAAATACATCGACGAGACAATGCCGTGGGCACTTGCAAAAGAAGAGGCTAAGAAAGACCGTCTGGAGACAGTGCTCTATAATCTGATCGAGAGCATCAAAACAGGAGCAAGACTTCTGGAGTCCTTCATGCCAGAAACATCTGAGAAGATTCTTGCACAACTTGGTGACGGAAAAGTGACAGAAAAGCCGGAAATTCTTTTCGCAAGATTAGACGTAGAAGAAGTAATGAAGAAAGTAGAAGAACTTCACCCACAGATGACAGTAGAAGAGAAAGAGAATCAGGCAGATGGTGAAGAAGAGACAGTAATCGATATTGATGCAAAACCAGAAATTACATTTGACGACTTCGGAAAAATGCAGTTCCAGGTAGGTGAGATCATCTCATGCGAGGCAGTCCCGAAATCTAAGAAATTACTGTGCTCACAGGTAAAAATCGGAAGCCAGGTAAAACAGATTGTATCCGGAATCCGCAAACACTATACACCAGAAGAAATGGTCGGCAAGAAAGTTATGGTACTTGTGAACCTGAAGCCGGCAAAACTTGCAGGAGTACTTTCAGAAGGAATGCTTCTGTGCGCAGAAGATGCAGAAGGAAATCTGGCCCTGATGACACCGGAAAAAGCAATGCCGGCAGGAGCAGAGATTTGTTAATATACAGAGCTTAAAAATTTTGTGTACGGTGAAGCACAATTCAAAAAGGGACAGGTTAACAATCGCTGTAAGAAGCGGAAAAAGGCAGTTTAAATAATTACACAATTTAATTGGGGACGGGGTTTTTTTGAAAAAACCCCGTCCCCAAAGGAGGAAATATGAGTAAGATTAGAATTGGTATTGTAGGTTATGGTAATATTGGCCGTGGCGTTGAGCAGGCAATTAAGAGAAATGAGGACATGGAGCTGGCGGCAGTTTTTACAAGAAGAGATCCTGCGTCTGTCAAAGTTGCGACTGAGGGTGCGAAAGTAGTGCACATGGATGATATGTTATCTATGAAGGGTGACGTGGATGTAATGGTTCTGTGCGGTGGTTCTGCAACGGATCTCCCGGTCATGGGTCCAGAGATTGCAGCGAATTTTAACACAATTGACAGTTTTGATACACATGCCAAGATTCCAGAGTATTTTGCAAATGTGGACAAAGCTGCAAAAGAGGGAAATAATATCGGTATTATTTCTGTTGGCTGGGATCCGGGAATGTTCTCTTTGAACCGTCTCTATGCGGAGTCTATTCTTGTCCAGGGAAGCACATATACATTCTGGGGCAAGGGTGTAAGCCAGGGACATTCTGATGCTATCCGCCGTATTCCGGGTGTGAAGAATGCGATCCAGTATACAGTTCCTGTTGACGAGGCTGTTGATCAGGTGAGAAGTGGAAGTGAGCCAAAGCTGACTACAAGAGACAAACATACGCGTGAGTGCTATGTCGTAGCGCAAGAGGGTGCCAACAAAGCTGAGATTGAAAATGCGATCAAGACTATGCCGAATTATTTTGATGAATACAACACGACCGTTCATTTTATTTCTGAGGAAGAGCTGAAGAGAGACCACAGCAAGATGCCTCATGGTGGATTCGTGATCCGCACAGGTGAAACTGGAGAAGAGGGAAACAAGCATGTGATTGAGTATTCTCTGAAACTGGATTCTAATCCAGAGTTCACAGCGAGCGTTCTGATTGCTTATGCAAGAGCAGCTTACCGCCTGAATCAGAAGGGCGAGAACGGAGCAAGAAGTGTATTTGATATTGAGCCTGCATTGTTATCTATGAAGACACCAGAGCAGCTCAGAAAAGAGATTCTGTAATATGATTATCGATACACATGGACATTACGATGACGAACAGTTCGATGTGGACCGGGAAATGTTGCTGACGAACTTAAAGGAGCGTGGGCTGAAAGCAATTGTGACGGTGGGTGCTTCTATGCAGACAAGTGAAAATGCACTTGCGCTGGCACATCAGTATCCGGCAGTTTATGCGGCTGTCGGTGTCCATCCGGACGAGGTCGGCGAGTTGAACGATGATGCGCTGGCGCGTCTGGAGGAAATGTGTCACGATCCGAAGGTGGTTGCTGTCGGTGAGATTGGTCTTGATTACCACTGGGATGTGGAGCCGAGAGAGGTTCAACAGAAGTGGTTCATCAGACAGCTTGATCTGGCGAGAAAGGTCGGGCTTCCGGTAAATATCCACAGTCGTGATGCGTCGGAAGATACATTTCTTATTATAAAGGAGCACGCATCGGATCTGACCGGAATTATCCACTGTTTTTCCGGTTCAAAAGAGCTGGCGGCTGAGTATGTGAAACTGGGATATTATATCGGAGTCGGTGGTGTCGTCACTTTTAAAAATGGAAAGAAACTAAAAAGTGTCGTGGAAGCAACACCACTGACATCGATTGTACTGGAAACGGATTGCCCGTACCTGGCACCGGAGCCGAACCGTGGCAAGCGAAATGAATCTGCATATATCCAGTATGTGGCAGAGGAGATCGCCCGGCTGAAAGGAATTTCTGTGGAGGAGGTTCTTACACAGACTGAGATAAATGCGAAGCAGGTATATCAGCTGCTGGCAGTATCATAAATTAAAAATATGTGAAGTGATATGTCGAAAAATTCACACAATCTTAACAACATTTTTTATCGACATAGTGTATAATATCTTTAATGGCAACAGTGCCGGTACGAGGAGGATAATCTTTCCAGTACCGGCACTTGAGCCAAATGAACATAAATTGCTGTTTGTTCATCTGGCTTATGGTTAGATGGAATGAAGGAGTAATAGAAAGAAGTATGAGTAAACCAACACTTGGAAATCCACAGAATACAATTGAAATATTGCAAAAGTATCATTTTAATTTTCAGAAGAAATTCGGACAGAATTTCCTGATTGACACGCATGTGCTTGAGAAGATCATCAGTGCGGCCGGAATTACAAAAGATGACATGGTTCTGGAGATTGGACCGGGAATCGGTACCATGACCCAATATCTGGCTGAGGCGGCAGGAAAGGTAGCTGCCGTGGAGATTGATAAGAATCTGATCCCGATTTTGGAAGATACCCTCAGCGAGTATGATAATGTCATGGTGATCAATGATGATGTTCTGAAAGTAGATATCCGTGGTCTTGTGGAGAAGGAGAACGGCGGACGTCCGGTGAAGGTGGTTGCGAATCTTCCATATTACATTACGACTCCGATCATTATGGGGCTGTTCGAAGGAAATGTTCCGGTTGAAAGTATTACGGTCATGGTGCAGAAGGAAGTTGCAGACCGTATGCAGACCGGACCGGGAAACAAGGATTATGGAGCATTATCACTGGCTGTCCAGTACTATGCAGATCCGTATATAGTGGCAAATGTACCTCCGAACTGCTTTATGCCAAGACCGAAGGTTGGTTCCGCAGTCATTCGTCTTACAAGACATGCGGCTCCTCCGGTGAAAGTGGACAATGAGAAGTGGATGTTTGATATTATCCGAGCATCCTTCAACCAGAGAAGAAAGACACTGGCAAATGGATTGTCTAATTCTGACAAGATTGATTTGCCGAAAGATGTGATTACAGAAGCAATCGCAAAGCTTGGCAAAGGAGAAAGTGTTCGCGGTGAATCATTATCGCTGGAAGAATTTGCTGCGCTTAGCAACGACTTGTGGGAAAAGAAAGGGAGATGATTTATGGTAGGAAAGACAGGGAATAAAAGTGTAGACCGTGCATTATTTGAGATTACTCCGGAGATTCAGCATTTTGCAGGATTATGTGAGAAGAATAATGCCATTGATAAAGAGCTGTATACTAAGTACGAAGTAAAAAGAGGGCTCCGTGACCTGAACGGAAAAGGTGTGCTTGCAGGACTGACCAATATTTCCGATGTATGTGCCAAGAAGATTGTGAATGGCGAAGAGGTTCCATGTGCCGGCAATCTTTATTACAGGGGTTACAACATCAAAGATCTGGTTGGCGGTTTCTTGAAAGAAGATCATTTTGGATTCGAAGAGATTGCTTATCTGCTTTTATTTGGTGAACTTCCGAGTAGTTCTGAACTTGAGATGTTTCATGAAACTCTGGTGGAGAGAAGAACGCTTCCGCCGAATTTTGTGCGTGACGTTATCATGAAGGCTCCGAGCGGCGACATGATGAACAGTCTGTCCAGAGAAATCCTGAATCTCTATTCCTACGATGATAAAGCAGACGATACGACCATCTCGAACGTACTGAGACAGTGTCTGAACCTGATCAGCCAGTTTCCGATGCTAATGGTCTATAGTTATCATGCATATAACTTCCGCATGGGAGAAGACCTGTATATTTATGCACCACAGCCGAATCTGTCCACAGCTGAGAACATTCTGATGATGCTCCGTGAGGATAAGAAATATACGAAGCTTGAGGCAAGGATCCTGGATATGGCACTGGTGCTCCACATGGATCACGGTGGTGGTAATAACTCAACATTTACCACTCACGTAGTTACGTCCTCAGGAACAGATACGTACTCTACAATGTCTGCAGCGATGGCATCTCTTAAGGGACCGAAGCATGGCGGTGCCAATATCAAAGTAACGCAGATGTTCGCAGACATGAAGGAAAAAATTTCCGACTGGACGGACGAAGACGAAGTACATCAGTATCTGGAAGACCTTTTGGATAAGAAAGCATTTGACCAGAAAGGGCTGATTTATGGCATGGGTCATGCGATTTATTCTGTATCCGATCCGCGTGCGGAGATTTTCAAGCAATTCGTAGAGCAGCTTGCGAAAGAAAAAGGACGGGAAGAAGAGTACGCACTGTATGCTATGGTAGAGCGCATGGCTCCACAGGTCATCGGCGAAAAGCGTAAAATTTACAAAGGTGTAAATGCAAATGTGGACTTTTACAGTGGTCTTGTGTATAGTATGCTGGATCTTCCGCCATCTCTTTACACTCCGATTTTTGCGGCGGCCCGTATTGTAGGCTGGAGCGCCCACAGACTGGAAGAGCTCAAGAATGTAGATAAGATTATCCGACCGGCTTATAAGCCGTTGTCTCCATACCGTGAGTATATGAAGATGGAAGATCGTTAGTCTCCGGTAAAAAATAAAACCCTGCAGCGGCCCGAAGCTTGCGGGGTTTTACTTTGTTTTTGATAATAAAATTCCGTTTCTTTTACTTAGGATCATACAGCCTGAAGAACTGGTTTGCTACGGCTTAGATAGGCGACAAGGATGTCGAAAAATTCACCGGCCGTTGGACGGACATGTAATGGCCGGAACGAGTAGGACTGAAGCTGATCGTAACCATTTTCCCAACAGACTCTTATAACAGTGCGGATATCACGTTCAACACTTCCGACTGTCGTCTTATACTTTCTGGCAATCTCCGGATAAAGCTGTTTACTGATGGCAAGCAGATATTCCTCGTCTGTCAGACATAATTCAATCCCATAACTTAGATAGCGATACCCCCTATATGTAGCACCTACTCCAAGGGTACGGATTACATAGTCAATGTCGTGAGTGTACATAGAAAACTCCCCCTTTATAAACTAGAAATTATGAAGTCTAAGTAAGTTTTATCTTTTAGTATTTTATCAAAATTTGTTGAAAATAAAGGGTCTTGGATTTCGTTTACATTATTTTAGACATTTTTCGACGTTGTTCTTGAAAATATTCATCATTTCTTAAGAAATCCATTCCTATGTCTTAAATTTTATTTGCTAATCTTGTATAGTAGATATGAGAGGTGAAATGAGATGGCAAAAATATTAGTATGTGATGATGATAAAGAGATTGTAGAGGCAATCGAGATATATCTGACCCAGGATGGACATCAGGTTCTGGAAGCTTACGATGGAATCGAGGCAGTGGAGATCTTGAAAAAAGAAAGTGTAGATCTTCTGATCATGGATATCATGATGCCGAGAATGGATGGAATCAGGGCAACTTTAAAAATTCGCGAGAAGCACAATATTCCGATTATTATTCTGTCTGCGAAATCCGAGGATGCGGACAAGATATTGGGACTTAATATCGGAGCTGATGATTATATAACGAAACCATTTAATCCGCTGGAGCTGGTTGCCCGTGTGAAATCACATTTGCGCAGATATATGCAGCTTGGAAGCACGGCGATAAAGGAGAGCGAGGCAATCTATACCTGTCTCTTATACACATCTCCGAGCCCACGAGACCGAG
>ENA-OXVS01000310-OXVS01000310.1-human-gut-metagenome-genome-assembly--contig:-NODE-310-length-11444-cov-10.438844_pt1 | contig 11444 bp, 10 predicted proteins | sample MGYA00249567_ERZ652677 | MGnify/ENA primary metagenome ERZ652677 (study PRJEB26925, sample SAMN05826734) | human gut metagenome | biome: ENVO:2100002; feature: ENVO:00000062; material: ENVO:00002003... | reverse complement strand
CTCAACATGTACACGAGCGTCTGCCTGATACAGCGCTGCAGAATATGCAACGCCCGGCTCAACAATATCGACCAGGCGTAGCGGCGCCGTGCACTCCTCGGGTGCCATCTTGGCAGTGCCGATATCCATACCTCGATAGATTTGCATCGCGTCACACGACAGCACTTCGGACGAAAGACGAGCCGCCAAACGATCCGCGACATCACTTTTACCAACCGCGGTCGGACCGACAATCGCAACGGCGGAAAGGCCTGCCCCGGGAGAAACCATTAGCGCGGCTCGCCCACAACGGATCCGGACAGATACCAGGTCTTGGCAACGTCGACGTCAACATCGACAATCTTGCCAATCAACTGATCGATGGTGTAGCCCGCGGGAATCGGTGCATGAACGGTCTGATTCTTAGGACTCTTACCCAGCAGCACCGCGTCATTCTTTTTGCTCGTACCCTCAATAAGCGCCGGCACAACGGTGTGCAGCTCACCTTGGTTATACTCATGCGCCGTGGTCTCGATAACCTTCACCAGACGGTTGAAGCGCTCAAGAATCACCTCATGCGGCGTGGGATCGTCAATCTCGGCTGCCGGAGTACCGGCGCGCTTGGAATAGATAAACGTATAGGCCTGAGCATAACGGACCGTCTCGGCGAGCGAGAGCGTCTGCTCAAAGTCTTCCTCGGTCTCGCCGGGGAAACCCACAATGATATCGGTCGAAAGCGCAATATTGGGCATGCGATTGCGGATGCGATCAACGAGCCCCAGATAATCCTCGCGCGTATAGCGACGATTCATCTCTTTAAGGATGCGCGTCGAGCCCGACTGAACTGCCAGGTGCAGCTGCGGCATGACGGCAGGCGTCTCGGCCATAGCGTCGATAGTCTCGGGCAGCAGGTCTTTGGGATGCGAGGAAGTAAAGAAGATGCGCTCTACACCCGTATCACCCACGGCACGCAACAGGTCGGCAAAACGCGGCTTGCCAAACAGATCGCGACCATAGGAGTTGACGTTTTGACCCAAAAGCGTGACCTCACGCACGCCCTGGCGTACGAGACCGGTCACTTCGTCGACAATCTCCTCGAAAGGACGGCTTTTTTCGCGACCGCGCACATACGGCACGATGCAATAGGTGCAGAAGTTATTACAGCCCGTCATAATGGGGACCCAGGCGTGATACTGGGTCTCACGATGCCACGGCATGCTCATAGCATCCGTGTCCTCGTGTTCATTGGTGCGAATATGACGCTTGCCGTCCAAGAACGCCTCGGCAATGAGCTCGGCAACATGCGCGATGGAATGCGTGCCAAAGATAACATTGACGTTATCGACATTGGTGAGCAAACCCTCGCCGTCGCGCTGCGCGATGCAGCCGCCCACGGCGACCACACGCTTGCCCGAGGGCGAAGGCGGAAGGCTCTTACAAGAGTTGCACTGACCGTACAGACGGGTGTCAGCGGCCTCACGAACGCAGCACGTCATGAACACGACAATGTCAGCATGCTCCGGATCAAGCGCCATGAGGCAGCCATACGAGTCGAGCAGGCCGCTCACGCGCTCGGAGTCGTGCTGATTCATCTGACAGCCAAAGGTGCGGATAAAGTAGGTTTTACCGGCAAGAATATCGCGTACGGAACCCTGGTCCATGTGTATAAGTCCTAACGAGGTGGAATAGGTGGAATCAAAGAGGGCAGGAAAAGAGTAAAGACTCTATGCCACAGGCTTAACGTCGTCCATCACAACGTTATCCATAGCAGCTCGATTAATCTGATGAACGTAAATAGAAAGGCGGATGGCCGTGCGCGACTCCCCGTTGATGAGGATGTCAGAGAACACCGGCGCGCAGGAAATATCAAACCCGGTCGGAATCAAAAATCCGCGTGCAATGGCCACGGCCTTAATGGCCTGGTTGACGGCACCCGCGCCGACACACTGAATATTGACGGGAACGCCATCTTTGACCATGCCGGCAATGGCGCCGGCAACGGACGCGGGCGAAGATTTGCTTGATACCTTCAGGCAATCCATGAAGAAACTCCTGCGTTTAAAAGTACGTTTTAACTGCAATAACTGTATCGTACCGAACGGACTCGGTAAAGATGCTACTCCTCTTTGGCAAGATCGAACGTCACGGTAATGCGATCACGCGAAACACGAATCTTGGGGTCGCCGCAAAGGTTGAGATAGTACCGCGATGCAAGATCGTTAAAGTCGCGCTCCACCGCTCGCGAGAACTGCGCCATGTCGTCCTTAGCGATGCGCAGCCCGCGACGATCTTTGGCGAGATCAACCGGAGCAGACGCATGTGAGGACGAATCGCGCTCGCGAAGCAGGCGTGCGGTCACACCGCGAACGGGCTTAATCTGGCCCGCCAAGATACGATGCGCCGTACGCTCGGACATCTCAAGGCCCAAACCCGAACAGATACGGATAAAGTCTTCCGCATCCGAAGCAAGACCCAGACGATCCACCACGGGAAGCTCGGCTTCGTCATCGATAAACAAAAGACGAGAAGCATCGAGACGGCTGGAGGCCTGCGCATGCAGCGTCGCGGCGATCTCGGACGGAGACCCCAGATAGACATCACAGGCGCGCAGCTCCTCGAGGGCAAACTCACAGGCGGCACGAATGATGTTGTGAGGGCCGCGGGCGCAGACATAGTGACCGTCCTCGTCCTTCACGGCCTGAGGCCAGCTGGACTGATCGGCGCGCTCGCCAAGGCGGTCGGTAGCGACGCTCACCTTAAAGACCGAGCCAAGGTCAACATCAGACGCGACAACGCGTGCCTCGTCGGTGTTCTGCTTAATCGAGAACAATGCCATGCCTCGACCGTGAACGCCCCAACGATCCATCTTCATGCTCTCGAGCTTGGAGGTAACGCGGGCATCGAAGATTCGCTCTTGCATATCCTGCGGAACGCCCGAACCGTTATCCAGAAAGACAAGCGTGCGGACGCCATCTTCCTTGGTCGTGGCGAGATAGACCTTGTCGGCGCCGGCATCGCGAGCATTACGGAGCATTTCGATGACGATATCCTCGACATGCTGAATGTCGTGCTTTGCCTGGCGCCGCTCGGCCTCCGAAACGCGGAGGCGGACATACCCCTCGCCAAGGTTCTCCTCGACGCGAAGGTTGCCCTCCCCCGACATCGACGCGATAAATGAGATGAGCTCGTTCGCGTCGTTCATGTTATTTAGCGATATCGACAGCGCGGCTCTCGCGAATCACGACGACGCGCACCTGACCGGGATACTCCATCTCTTCCTCGATCTGATGGGCGATGTCATGAGCCAAGACCGTGGACTGAGCATCGGAAATCTTGTCCGGCTGAACCATGACGTGGACCTCGCGACCAGCCTGCATGGCATAGGTACGCTCGACGCCGTCATGGGAGTTGGCAATCTCCTCGAGCTTCTCAAGGCGCTTGATGTAGTTCTCGGCCGATTCGCGACGGGCACCGGGGCGAGAGGCAGAAACAGCATCGGCAGCCTGGACCAGAACATCGAGCACAGTGTTGGGGTCGACGTCGGCGTGGTGAGCCTCGATAGCGTGAACGATAACGGGCTTCTCGCCATAGCGACGGGCGAGCTCGGCGCCGATAACGGCGTGCGGACCCTCGACGTCATGGTCGATAGCCTTGCCAAGATCGTGCAGTAGGCCGGCACGCTTGGCGGTCACAACGTCCAGGCCAAGCTCGGAAGCCATCACGCCGCACAGGTCGGAAACCTCGAGGGAATGCTGGAGCACGTTCTGACCAAACGAGGTGCGGTAGCGCAGAGCACCCAGGGTCTTAACGATCTCGGGGTGCAGATCGTGGATACCGGTATCGAAGGCAGCCTGTTCGCCAGCCTCGCGCACGCGCTGCTGAACCAAGTCGGCGGCCTTGTGATACATCTCCTCGATGCGGGCAGGGTGAATGCGGCCGTCAGCGATAAGGTTCTCAAGGGCCACGCGGGCGGTCTCGCGACGGACCGGATCGAAGCTCGAAAGCACAACGGTCTCGGGCGTATCATCGATCACGAGGTTGACACCGGAAACCTGCTCGAAGGTGCGGATGTTGCGACCCTCGCGGCCAATGATGCGACCCTTGAGGTCATCGGAAGGAATGTGCACGGAGGTAACGGTAACCTCGGCGGTGTGGTCGGCGGCACAGCGTTGAATCGCCAGGGACAAGATCTCCTGAGCGGTCTTGTGGCACTCAGCGCGAACCTGCTGCTCGGACTCGCGGATGATCGTGGCGGCCTCGTGGGTAACCTCGCCGCGAACCTTGTCGAGGAGCTCCTTGTGAGCGTCCTCGCGGGTCAGGTCGGCGATGCGCTCGAGCTCAGAGGTCTGCTTGGCGCAGAGCTCCTCAAGCTCGCGGGAGCGCTTCTCAACCTGGCCAGCCTGACTGGACAGCTGGTGCTCACGCTTATCGAGGGCATCGTTGCGGCGATCGAGGGACTCCTCGCGCTGCATCACACGGTTCTCGAGCGTACGAATCTCGCTCTTACGCTGCTTGTCCTCGGCCTCGGCAGCCTGCTTGTTCTTGATAATCTCTTCTTTAGCCTCGAGCAGAGCCTCTTTTTTGAGGGTCTCGGCCTGGCGCTTTGCATCGCCGATCAGGGACTCAGCCTGTGCATGTGCCGACTGGATCTTTTCGTCGGCCTCGTGAAGACTACCCTGCTTGGCGGTGCGCATGTAGGCAATGGCGGCGATGACACCCAAAACGATGCCAACGAGCGCTGCGATGATAGGCATGCTCACTCCTTTTTATGGATTCGTTACACAACAAAGCGAACCGTCCTTGCGAACGGCTCGCGACATTTGAGTAATATGGGCGCAGCTTATGCGGGTCGGATACAGATAAACATATAAACAAACTCATCAAAGATGAGCACATATCACAAAGCAAATGACAGTGTTTATCGTACGTTGAACCGCAACAACTGTCAAATAAATGGACCCGGTGCGACGGCTAAATCGCGGTGAACGGCAGGTACGCAAAACACATGTGTCTAAACTGCACATTCCTCACGTTCGGCATCGAGACGCGCCTTAACGGCATCGGCGGCGATGTGGTACGAAAAGCCCTTGCCCATCAAAAACCGGACGAGCTTTTCGAATCCACGTGTCTCGGGAACACGACGCTTTGCGAGTAAAGCCGATGCGCGAGCCAAGTCGTCCTCCACGGCAAAATAATCCTCGGGATAGCCGGGGATATCATCGAGTACGACATGGCGGCGCTTGAGCTCGGTCTCAATCTTGCGCTGTCCCCAGCCGCGTCGTTTGCGTTCCTCGATAAAGTACGAACAAAAGCGGTTCTCATCTAAAAAGCGATACTCAGTGGCACGCTCGACGGCGAATTCAATCGCGGCCGCGCGAAAACCATAGCGAGCCAGCTTGTCACGGACCTCGCCCGTGGCATGGTCGCGGCGCGACAGCATCTCAGTCACCATGGTAAGCGCGCATTTACGCTCAATGAGCTGCACCGCCTCGCGAAACTCATCCCAATCGCAGGGAAGATCGGGGCGATTTTTAAGAAATAGGCGCGCGACACGAACAGGAATCCAGATGGATCGTTCAAAACCGCCCTCGAGCTCACAGTCGATATGTGCACAAGGCTTTTTTGATGCATACCCACTCGAGAACGAGGAGGCCGCCTTCTTATCGGGAAAGACGACCGTGGCCTCGGTCACCGTATACGACATGAGGGCATCCGTTACTCGTCGTCATCATCGAGCATCGCGGAGCCATCGATGGCGTAAAGCTCATCGAACTCCTCAGTTTCGGGCTGATCGGTCAGCTCGACCTCGGACGGAGCATCGTCATCGAATTCAAGGCCGCAGGCGAGGCGAACCTTATGCTCGATCTCGTCAGCACAATCGGGGTGTTCGCGCAGGAAGGCCTTGGCGGCCTCGCGACCATTACCGAGCTTGTCCTCACCGTAAGCAAACCAAGAGCCCATCTTTTTACAGATACCGCACTCGACGGCCATGTCCAGAATCGAGCCCTCTTTAGAGATGCCCGTGCCGTACATGATATCGAACTCAGCCGAGCGGAACGGTGCGGCCACTTTGTTCTTAACGACCTTGGCACGCACACGATTGCCGATGACCTCGTCCTTGAGCTTAATGCTGTCGATGCGGCGAATATCGATACGCACCGACGAGAAGAACTTGAGGGCGCGGCCGCCCGTCGTAGTCTCGGGGTTGCCAAACATGACGCCGATCTTCTCGCGCAGCTGGTTAATGAAGATGCAGGTCGTTTTAGATTTGGCGAGCGAGCCGGCGAGCTTACGGAGCGCCTGGCTCATCAGACGGGCTTGAAGGCCGACCGTAGTATCGCCGATCTCGCCCTCGATCTCGGCACGCGGAGTCAGCGCGGCGACGGAGTCGACGACGATGGCGTCGATGGCGCCAGAGCGCACGAGCATGTCGACGATCTCGAGCGCCTGCTCGCCCGTATCGGGCTGGGAAATGAGGACCTCATCGATGTCCACGCCGATACGCGCGGCATACGTGGGATCGAGCGCGTGCTCGGCATCGATAAATGCCACGACGCCGCCCATAGCCTGGGCCTCTGCCAAAATCTCGAGCGAAAGCGTTGTCTTACCGGAGGACTCGGGGCCGTAAATCTCGACGATACGGCCGCGCGGCACGCCGCCGATGCCCAGAGCGGCATCGAGGGCCAGGGCGCCCGTGGGAATGGCCTCGACCTCGAGCTCGGGACCACCGTCGCCGTACCTCATGATGGAACCCTGGCCGAATTTCTTCTCGATCTCGGCCTTGGTGGTGGCGATCATCTCATCGCGCTCTTTACCCGTCGTGCGAGCATGAACGGTACGTACGGGACCTGAATTCTTGGCCATGAATAGCCCTCCTCTTAACAACCTGCATCGATAATAAACGAACGGCTGTTCGTGGTCAACCGTTCAGATAAATCATATGCAGCCGACCTTTCCAAAACCCAACCAAACGCCGACCAAACACTGACCAAAAACTTGACCGCACGCGAACCATGCAAGGAAAGACAAACAAGAATACGACAACTACCTGCACAAAGAGCAAATTCGCCAGAGGTCCCTATCTCCACAATTAAGGGGCCCGGAGGCCCCTTAAAACACGTTTATTCCATAGAATTGAGCACGCAGACAATGCGACCCAGTGCCTCCGCGACCGCATGGGCACGAACACACGAACGATCGCCCTCATAGCGACAACGAATGGAGTCAACGACCGGCGCCCCCCCATCGGCCGAGCGATACGCCCAGCCAATATAAAAGGTTCCAGCCGGATCGTCCTCGGTGCCTCCACCGGGGCCAGCATAGCCCGTCGCGCTCACGGCAATATCGCTCTGGTACAGCTCCAGCGAGCCGGCAGCCATCTCGCGCGCCGTCTGATACGACACCGCGGTATAGCGGTCGAGCGTATCTTGCTCAACGCCGAGCACGCGATGCTTAATCTCGTCGCAGTACGTCACCGCACCGCCGCGCAGCACCGCCGAGGCACCGGGGATATCGGCGATCGTCGAGGCGATCATGCCCGCTGTCAAAGATTCGGCCGTCGAAACCGTCACACCACGAACGCTTGCACGCTCGACAATATCGCGTGCGAGCTCTTCATTGCGCGCGGCAATCTGCTCAAATGACTCCGTCATGCCTACCAGGACCTAGACCGAAAAGACGATCTTGCGGCAGTTCCAGAAGTACTGAACGCCCGAGATAACGGTCAGGATAACGGCCACGGCGTACAGGAAGCGGGAGACGCCATAGATACCGAGCGTCAGCGCCACCGGGGCTAGATTAAGGCCAGACAACGCAAAGACGCACAGATAGCCGCAGATGGAAACCATCGTAGTCGCCGTCTTGTACTTGCCGAGCTTATCGGCCGCAACGACCACACCGGCCGCACTTGCGACCATGCGCAGGGCGCTCACCAGCAGCTCGCGGAACAGGATGATGAACACGGACCATACGGTCACCGCGCCAAAATCCAAGAACAGCAGCAGGGCCGAGAACACGAGCAACTTATCGGCGATGGGATCCAAGAACTTACCGAAGTCGGTGATCTCGTTGCGCGAGCGAGCCAGGTAGCCATCAACCTTATCGGTGCACGACAGGATGACGTACAGAATAAAGGCGGCAGCAGCGAGCGAGCCGTCGAAGGTGCTCCAATCCGTACCGGCAACGCTCGTGTGAGACAGCGCCGACACGATCATGAACACTGGAATAAAGACGATGCGCACGCACGTCACGATGTTGGCGGGCGTCCAAACACTCGTCAGTTCCTTATTGCTCTCGTTAGCCACGACGCTCTCCTACTCAACAACATGACCGATAAGCTCGTAGCAGAAGCTATCGGTAAACTCGACCGTCAGAATATCGCCCACGGACGCCTCGCTGGCGTCCAGATGCACCGCACCATCGGAATCGGGCGCCTGGAACCAGGCATGTCCGATGAGCTCGGCGCCATCCTCGGTCTCCTCGATGCCGTCAACGATCACCTGAGCGCGCTCGCCCACGTGCGCGGCAGTTGCAGCAAAACCGAGCGACTCGGCCAGGTCCATAGCCTCCTGGGCGCGCTCGAGTTTAACCTCTTCGTCGACCTGACCGTCCATCTTGGCGGCCAGGCTGCCCTCCTCACGCGAGTAGGCAAAGACGCTCGTGTAGTCAAAGCCGACGGTGTCCATAAAGTCGATAAGATCGCGGAACTCGTCGTCGGTCTCGGTCGGGAAACCCACCATGGCCGTGGAGCGAATCACAATGCCGGGGATGCGCTCGCGCAGGTCGCGGAACAGGTCCTCGAGCTCCTGGCGCGAACCGGAGCGGCGCATGGCCTTGAGGATGCGCGCGTCGCAGTGCTGCACGGGGATATCGATATAGGGCAGCACCTCGGGAGTATCGCGAATGGTCTCGATAAGCTCGTCGGTCATGCCCTCGGGCTGCAGGTAGAGTACACGGACCCAAACGTTATGAGGACGCACCGCCTCAGCAACGGCCTGCAGCAGCTGCGCCAGATTGCGCGGCGCGCCCTCGGCGAGGTCCTCGTCGGCAAAGTCGGTACCCCAGATGCCCGTGTCCTGACCGATCAGTACGATCTCGCGCACACCGCCGGCGACCAGGTCGCGCACCTCGGAGATAATGCTCTCGGCATTGCGCGAGTGATAACGACCGCGGATATACGGGATCATGCAGAAGCTACAGAAGCGATTGCAGCCATCGGAGATCTTGACGTAGGCGACAGCGCCCTCGACGGTGCGCTTGACCTGCGGAATATAGGCGGCGATCTCGCGCTCAACACCCAGCACGTCATCGATGACCGCCACGATGCCGTCTTCCTCGTCGGCCTTCACAAAGGCCGCGACCTCGGGCAGCTCGTCGGGCAGGTCATCGCCGTAGCGTGACGGCACGCAGCCGCACATGACAATCGGGCAGGAACGAACGCCGTCCTGCACCTCGTTGGCAAGCTCGAGCGTGGTCTCGATGCTCTCGGACGTTGCAGAGGCAAGGAACGAGCACGTATTGACGATGGCGATATCGGCATCCTGTGGATCGAATGCCTCCTCGTAGCCTGCGGCGGACAGCAGCGAACGCATACGGTCGGTATCGACCTCGTTCTTGGCGCACCCGAGGGTGATATAGAGTACGGAGCCCAACGGAGTATCCATGTTGGAGAGCGGTCCTTTCGAATGAATTAACGGTAGTTGGTGAACTGCAGCGGCTGACCGTAGTCCTGGTCGCGCAGGAACTGGATCACGGTCTGCAGCGCATCCTTGGAAGCAGAGGAAACACGCAGTTTGTCGGCCTCAATCGTCACCTTGACCTTGAGCTTCTGATCCTTGATGTCCTTATTGATCTTCTTGGCAGTCGTCTGGTCGATACCCTCGACGATGTGACCGAGCACGCGCACGGTACCGCCCGATGCAGCCTGAGGCGCATCCCAGGACACGGCCTTAAGATCGATGCCGCGCTTGATGAGCTTGGAGCTCAGGACATCGATGATCTGCTTGGAGACAAAGTCGGCCGGGGCGTTGATCGTAAAGAGCTTGTCGCCCTTCGAAAGCTCGATCGTGGCGCCGGAATCCTTAAGGTCATAGCGCTGGGAAATCTCGCGCGTGGTCTGCTGGAAGGCGTTGTCGACCTCTTGCATGTTGACCTCGGACACGACGTCGAAGCTGGAATCTTTAGCCATGATGTTTCCTTTCGCGTACGAGCGGCTTAGTAGCTATCGTACGAATAGTCGGTAGAATCGGTGGGCGTCTGACCGTCAGTTGCGGTATCGGCGCCATCCGTGGACTGGGCATCGGCGCCGTCGGTGGTATCGGTACCATCGGTGGAGTCGGTACCATCAGAACTTTCACCATTCTTGGAATCAGTCGTCTCCTTCTTGGGAACGGTGATCGTCACACGCGCCACGCCCGAGGTCTTGGTATCGTAACGGACCTTTTCGCCGTTCTTGGTAACGGTGACATCGGAAGGCTTGGACGTGGTGATCTCGATCGAGGACTCGGGCGTGTACTCCTGCTCAAAGGGGCCAGTCGCCTGGGCGCCATAGACCGACTTTCCGTCGACCTTGACCTCAATCCACGCGGTCTTTCCCTTGGCAACGGAGACCTTGACCTTCGTGACCTCGTTCTCTTCCTTCTTGGCCGTCGTCTTGGTGGCGTCCGAATCAGTCGACCCATCCGTCGCCTCATCGGTGTCTTCATCCTCGTCGACCGTTTCGGTCTTCTTAGAAGACTTCTTAGTCGTCGTCTTGGTGGCAGTGGGCGTCTCGGGCGTGGTCTCGGGCGCCGAAGATGCGCAGCCGCGCAGAAGCACCACGATGAGCACGATCAGCAGCAACGCCACGGCACCGATGCCGGCGTAGACGATACGCGGATCGAGCCCGTTGTTTTGAGGAGTACGTGATCCGCCGCGCCCACGACTGGAACTGCTGCGGCCGCCTCCCTGAGGCATACGACCGCGATTGCTATCGGAACGGCCGCGATAGCCGCCCTGGCTCTGAAGGCTGCGCTGACCCGAGCGGGGCGCAAGTTCACCGCGGCCTTGATAGCCACGCTGGACCGAACGCGGAGCCGAAGAGCGCTGGCCATACGGCTGTGATTGAGAGCGAAGACGCGGCGTCACCTGCGTGGTATCGGCATCCGAATAGCCACCGCGAGAGCGTCCCATAGAGGCACCACGGTAACCGCGATCGGAATAGCCGCCGTCGCCGTAGCCGGCACGAGGGTCACGCGCCACGCCGCGGGCAGCGGGAAGTGCACGGTCCTCGGGCATCGGCGTACTGCGGAACCGGTCACGCTGTGAGCGAATCTCCTCGCCCGAACCCGTCTCGGTAATATAACCGGCCTGCTGAGGACGCTGTCCATAGCGGGTCGAACGACCGCCCTGAACCATCAGGAAGCGCCCGTTATCGACCGAGGAACGCGAATTGACGTAGCCGGCGGCGTCCTGAAAACGACCGCCCT
>ENA-OXVS01000304-OXVS01000304.1-human-gut-metagenome-genome-assembly--contig:-NODE-304-length-11583-cov-15.008154_pt1 | contig 11583 bp, 8 predicted proteins | sample MGYA00249567_ERZ652677 | MGnify/ENA primary metagenome ERZ652677 (study PRJEB26925, sample SAMN05826734) | human gut metagenome | biome: ENVO:2100002; feature: ENVO:00000062; material: ENVO:00002003... | reverse complement strand
GACGAGGCGATTCAAAGTACGTGACCTGCGGCAGGGCACCCATCTGAATGAGGATGTTGAAGGCGTACACAAAGCCATTACTGCAGGTAACCGAGGCACCGATAGCGTTCATCAAGTGCAGATCATAGCGCGGGCTGGAGTTAGCGACCATCGTGACAGCGCAACGCCGACGAGCCGTACGATCAAGCTTGGCAAGCGCGCCTTTTAGATTGGTCGTCGTAACTGACCGACTGGCAAAGGCAACATCCACCGCTTTCGCGATCGGTCCAACCAAATCCCAATCATCATCCCAAGCAAGCTCAAGCGGCGTTATGCGCCTTTCGAGTCCGTAGTACTCAATGCCGGCATCAAGCGTGCCCAGCATAGCGGGGGAGAAGTCGGCTGCAATCACAGGATGCCCAGCCTGAGCAAGCGGAATAGCAATCGACCCAGCCCCACACCCCATATCGAGCACCGACTCGCCGGGCTCAAGCGCCAACAGCTTTATAAAATCTCGAGCATAAGGGGCAGTCTCAAGCGGCCGAAAATGCCGAGCCCTTTTATCCCACTCAAAAGAATCATCAGCCCGCCGCCGACCAGCCTGCAGGCGCATCCATTCGCCATTCCAATCAGCAGAAAGAAGCTCAGAGCGAGCGTCCCCATCAACCACGGGCCAACCTCCTAGCAACAAAAAAGCGGCCCCTCCCAAAAGAAGAGCCGCAACAAGCATATATCAGAAAAGAACCGTTCCAACGCCAAACCGCCGCACCAGCCAAGTGGTGCAGGAGCGAAGCAACTGCAACCGGGATAGACCCCAACTGAGGTCCCGTTGTGCGGGAGCCCCGGGGAGGGCAAATATATAAGGTCGATCGCGAGTTCCGCACGAGCCGGAGAGCACTTAATGTGCTCTCCGTGCGAGTCAGGACTGTTCGAGCAGGCGACCTTATATATTTGCCCTCCCCGGGGCTCCTCGCCAGTCCCCCTCAGCTAGTTCTTGAGCGAGTTCAGCGGAGCCGGGAAGCGTCCACCGCGGTGGGCAAGCACGGTGCCGGCGTTGGGGTTCACCGGCATGATGGGCGCACGGCCAAACAGGCCGCCGTACTCGACGCAGTCGCCCACGCCCTTGCCGATGGCGGGAATCACGCGGACGGCCGTGGTCTTGTTGTTGATGACGCCGATGGCCATCTCGTCGGCGATGATGCCGGCGATGGTCTCGACCGGGGTGTCGCCGGGGATGGCGATCATGTCCAGGCCGACGGAGCACACGCAGGTCATGGCCTCGAGCTTCTCGAGCGAAAGCGCGCCGGCCTCGACGGCGGCGATCATGCCGGCGTCCTCGGATACGGGGATAAAGGCGCCCGAGAGACCGCCCACGCTGGAGCTGGCCATGACGCCGCCCTTCTTGACGGCATCGTTGAGCATGGCGAGCGCGCAGGTCGTGCCCGGGCCACCGCAGGTGCCCACGCCGATGATCTCGAGGATGCGGGCAACGGAGTCGCCGATGGCAGGCGTGGGAGCCAGCGACAGGTCGACAATGCCCTTCTCGACACCCAGACGATGGGCGGCCTCGCGGCTCATGAGCTCGCCGGCACGGGTGATCTTAAAGGCGGTCTGCTTGATCTTCTCGGCGACTTCCATCATCGATGCGGAATCGGGCAGCGTTTCCAGGGCTGCGGCCATAACGCCGGGGCCCGAGACGCCTACGTTGATGACGGCGTCGGCCTCGCCGCCGCCGTGGACGGCGCCCGCCATAAACGGGGAGTCCTCGACCATGTTGGCAAAGCAGACAAATTTGGAAGCGCCGACGGAGTCCTGGTCGGCCGTGAGTTTAGCGGCATCGATGATGGTCTGGGCGGCCATGAGCACGGCGTCCATGTTGATACCGGCGCGCAGACTGGCGACGTTGACGCTGGAGCAGACGCGGCTCGTGGTGGCGAGCGCCTGGGGGATGGACTGGATGACGCGGCGGTCGGCGTCGCCGATGCCCTTCTGGACGAGCGCGGAGAAGCCGCCCAGGTAGTCGATGCCGAGCGTCTCAGCCGCGCGGTCGAGGGCATGCGCAATGGGGGTGAGGTCCTCATCCTTGCAGCACGCGGCGATCTGCGCCACCGGTGTGACGGAAACGCGCTTGTTGACGATGGGGATACCGTACTCGCGCTCGAGGTTCTCGGCGGTCTCGACCAGATGCTCAGCCGTGTGCGTCACGTGGTCGTAGATCTTCGTGCACATGCGGTCGAGGTTCTCGTCGCCGCAACCCATGAGCGAAACACCCATGGTGATGGTCCTGATGTCGAGGTTCTGCTCCTCAACCATGCCGCGGGTTTCCGCGATTTCTGCGGGCGTGATCGCCATCCTTGCGCTCCTATCTGCCAAAACGAGCATAGTCTTATCTATTCTAACGTGCCGCACGTGCCAAGTGGCGCATGCGGCACGTTTTGATGCTCGGTTGTTTCCGTTGTGTTACTGCCCAAAGACCTCTTCGGCAATACGAGCGCTTTCGGCGGCGTCTTTGGCGTAGTAGTCCGCGCCGATCTGCTTGGCGTATTCGGGGGTGAGCACGGCGCCGCCTACGATGATCTTGACGCCCGGCACCTCAGCATGAAGCAGCTTGATGGTCTCTTCCATGGCGACGACTGTGGTAGTCATAAGCGCTGAGAGGCCGACGAGTTTGATGTCGCGCTCCTTGACGGTCTTGAGCACCTCTTGCGGGTCGACGTCGCGGCCTAGGTCAAAGACGGTGTAGCCGTAGTTATCGAGCAGCATCTTGACGATGTTCTTACCGATGTCGTGGATGTCGCCCTTGACGGTGGCCACGCAGATCTTGCCCTTGTCGGCAATCTCGCCGGCGGGCATCAGGCGCTTGATGGTGTCGAAGCCCACGCGTGCGGCCTCGGCCGAGGCCATAAGCTGCGGCAAGAAGAACTTGCCCTGGTCAAAGAGGACGCCCACCTCGTCGAGGGCGGGGATAAAGTGGTTGTTGATGAGGTCCATGGCGTCGTGGTCTGCCAGCAGACGCTCGGTCTCGGCAGCGATCTCGCCTTTGCGGCCCGAGACGACCATGCGACGAATCGGGTCGTCGTTGCCGTCGGTGCCGGCGGCGGGCACGGTGTCGGTCGATGCGGCCTGAGCCGCTGCCGGGTTGGCGGCGATCTTATACGGATCGGTCCAGCCGGCATAGCGCTCGATGTATCCGGTCGAGCCCTCGTCCTCAACGCTCAGGACGCGATAGCTGTAGACGGTATCCATAAAGCGCTTGGAGCCCGGGTTCATGATGGGGGCGTCCAGGCCCGCGCCAAAGGCGGCAGCCAAAAAGACCGAGCCCAGCAGCGGGCGGGCAGGCAGGCCAAAGCTGATGTTCGACACACCGAGCGCGCATTTGACGCCCAGACGCTCCTTGCACAGGGACATGGCGCGTAGGATCTGCTCGGCCTGGCGTTGATTGGTCGAGGCGGTCATGACCAGGCAGTCGATGAGGATGCGGTCCGGTCCGATGCCGTAGCGGGCAGCCTCGGCCACGATGTGCTCGGCGATGGCGAAGCGAGTCTCGGCGGTATCGGGGATGCCGCCTTCGTCGAGCGTAAGTCCGACAACGTTGGTGCCGTAGTGGGCGACCAGCGGAAAGATCTCATCCATGATCTGCTGCTTGCCATTGACCGAGTTGATGATGGGCTTGCCGGCGTAGCGGCGCACGGCGGCCTCGACGGCTGCGGGGTCGGTGGAGTCGATCTGCAGCGGCAGCAGCGTGGAGCCCTGGAGCTGCTCGGTGGCCTGTTGGATGATCTTGACCTCGTCGATCTCGGGCAGGCCCACGTTGACGTCCAGGATGTCGGCGCCCTGTTCCTGCTGGCTGATACCCTGGCTCACGACGTAGTCCAGGTCGCCGTCGCGCAGGGCCTGCTGCAGGCGCTTTTTGCCGGTGGGGTTGATGCGCTCGCCGATGACGGCGATCTTGTGGCCGTCGCGGGGAAGGTCCACGACCGTTTGGGCGCTCGTGACCGACATGCTGGGCTTGCGGCGGCGCGGGCTGGGCGTGTGGTTGTCGATAAGCGTGCGCAGGGCCGCCATGTGCACCGGCGTGGTGCCGCAGCAGCCGCCCACGACGCTCACGCCGTCGGCGATCATGCCGGCGACGGCCTCGGCGTATTCGGGGGCCTGGATATCAAAGACGGTGTTGCCGTCGTCGTCCACGTGGGGCAGTCCTGCATTGGCTTGCACCATAACGGGCTTGTCGGTAACGGTGAGCATACGTGCGGCGAGTCCTCGGAGCTCGGCCGGTCCTTGGCTGCAGTTGATGCCTAAAACGTCGGCGCCGATGGCGTCGAGCGTGATGGCGGCAACCTCGGGACTCGTACCCAGGAAGGTGCGACCGTCTTCCTCAAAGGTCATGGTGGCAAAGACGGGCAGGTCGGAGTTCTCGCGGCAGGCGAGGACCGCCGCCTTGATTTCGGCCAGGTCGGTCATGGTTTCGATAATAAAGAGGTCCACACCCGCGGCGACGCCGGCGCGCACCTCCTCGGCAAAGAGGTCGTAGGCCTCGTCAAAGCTGAGGGTGCCTAAGGGACGAAGCAGCGCGCCGATGGGGCCGATGTCACCAGCGACGTAGCGGGCGCCGGCCGCGCGGGCGCAGGCGACAGCGGCGGCAAAGACGTCTGCCACGGTGGCGGCACCGTCGAGCTTGTGGGCGTTGGCGCCAAAGGTGTTGGCGGTGATCACGTCGCAGCCGGCCTCGACATATTGACGTTGGATATCGGTGATAACCTGGGGTTCCTCAAAGTTGAGCAGCTCGGGCAGGGCGCCCGCTTTCATGCCGGCGGCCTGCAACATGGTGCCCATGCCGCCGTCGAACAGCAGGTGCCCCGTGCCCTCGATGGCGGCACGCAGGCGATCGTCCTTAATGCGCAGATCGTCGATCGTGCGCGTCTTGTACGTGGCACCGTTGCGACGTGCGGCATCAACGGGTGCCGCCAATGCAGTGCCGTCAGAATCATGAGTGATAAGTATGTTTGAGCTATTCGCCATGTGCATCCATTTCGTCTAGAGCCCACTGAGGAATTTCTATTTGAAGAGATTTGTCGGGCTCGATATCTTCGATTCGCTTGTTGTAGTGGGCAAGAAGCCGTGCGACATTTAATCGAATTAGGCCTCGCTTGTAGAACGATAACTCTTCAATATTGATGCCGATAAACGATTCGAGCGCGATAACCTGTACGCGATTGCCGAGTCCCTCACTTTCGAACAGTCCGTAAGCGAAGGAAACTTTATCGTGGGGGACAACGACGATGGGTCGAATGCCATTTCGAATGTTATCTCGGCATCGATCGGTCAATTTGGCCATTGGCGATACAGTCACATGAAATGCAGCATCATTGATTTGGAAATCGCCAGAACGGTCTGTCTGCTGGTCGGCGGCGTTTGAGTTGTCCTTTCCGATTTCTATGGTTGGAAATAACATCTCTAGTTTTGCACCTACCAGGTGCTGTGCGACGGTACCCGTTGGCTTATCGGACCGTAGGCTTGCTTCGGCTAGGACATCATCGACAATGACAGAAATTGGTTTTTGAAGATCGATTTCGACTTTGATTCTCTGCCGGTTAAAGAAATCGACCTGGATTCGCTCGACGAAGAAATTGGCGATTGCATTCGCAGCTTCAAGACGAGTGTCTTCGCAAATGTCACTGGGTAGGGCAGAGTTGATAATTGTGGCAAGCTCAAGCGCCATCGGGAGTGTGCCGCGTGAGGTTCTGCCGCCCTCTGACGCGAAGGCACGCGTTTCCCCATGTCTGGCTAAAACTGTTTTGATGCATGCTCCACTTAGGCCTCGTACTTGGCTCCCCTTGTCCGATTGCACATAATCGTCGGTGAGCGGAAAACGGTTTTGCAGCAGCTCGCTTATGCCTATGCCAACCGCCATAACGTTACGGTTGACATTGCCTCGCTTGTTGCGCTTGGATTCGTACCAGAGTTCAATGGCATCCAAGATACCTTTATCGGGCTCGCTCAAGGAGCAATTGGTCATTTCCATTATTGTTCACTCCGTTCCTTGAAGACATAAGCGCGGGTTTGACTGCATTTTTTATAAGCCAAGTGACAACTGGCACGGCAACTGCATCGCCGAATGCGTAGCGAATCTGAGCATCCGAGAAGCCGCTAAACTGACATGAGTCAGCACCTTGGAGACGGGCATATTCAGTTCCAGTCATCCAGCGAACTTCTATTTTTCCGTTTTCGCATATAACGACTGCCTGTCTTGATGAGCCGCCGCGAGCCGTTCTTAGACATCCGGCAATTTCTTCTTCACGGATTTCCCAGCGCACAACGCCCGATCGCGTGCGACGGTAAGCAGTGCGAACAATTTTTTCTTTGGCATTTAAGAAGCGCTGAAGGCGCTCTGCTTGATGCGGTGCAAGTGAGTCGATAAATGCTTGCACTTGGTTTTTGTTCCACCAACGCTTGTCGTCCTCGGGAATATTTTCAACAACCGTTGCAAGGCCCCTCATGCGAAGTGGGCTCGGTTCGTTTAGGTGAGAGACGTGCGTAATGAGTGAAGGGTCGGAGTGAATCCAGGAGACCTTTTCAGGTCGAAGCGAGGAATCGAGTCGGCTGTTGGGAAGAGGGTTTTTTAATCCGACGACAAACATGCGGGGGCGTGACTGGGGAAGCCAGTGCCGTGCATCGATAAAATAGGCGTCGCATGAATAGCCTAAACGATTAAATTCCTGGCAAACGAGTCTAAAGTCATCACTGTTATTAGACGTGGCAAGGCCGATGACATTTTCGAGAACAAGTGCCCGCGGGGCACGATCGCTCATTCCTTCGATGGCCTTAATAAAGCCAAAGAACGCACTGGACTCTTTGCCAGAGATAAGTCCCTCCCTGTTTCCCGCGAGAGATAAGTTTGTGCAAGGGCTTGACGCCCATGCGATGTCGGCTTGGGGTATTAGGTCGGGGTCGAGTGTGTGAACATCCTGCTCGACTAGATGTTCATCGCCCCAACACTGGCTGTACATGGCGCATTTAGTATGGTCTATGTCATTTGCCCAGATTGTTTTGATTCCGGCTTTTGCCATGCCGGCACGAGCCAAGCCAATGCCTGAAAAAAACTCAAGCGCGGTTAGTTGTGGCGAGAACTGCAGAATGTTGTGCATGTACTGGCTTTCAGATAGTTGTTATTTGGCATCTAATGGTACTTGTTTGTGAGGACATCCGCTTACATACGGATGAGATTCCCTCGATACCGTGCCATCAATTGACATTTTATTCAGAATGCGAATAGCAGGTGGTGTGGGCGGCGCGGAAGCGGCAGTTCTCGCGCATGCGGCAGATATTGCAGGTGGGGCGGGTCTGGGCGTCGTGGACTTCGCCGTCGAACAGGCCGATCACCGCGGTCACGCTTTTGGTGGGCATGAGCAGGCTGGTGGGCGTGACGGTCAGGCCGATGAGCCGCGTGGCGTTGAGCGCAGCCGCGATTGAGCGCTGCGCCGTAAGCGGGCAGTCGCCGTAGCCGGGACTGAAGCGCCAGTTGCCGGCGAGCCCATGAACGGCGGCGTCCGTCTTGACCCGCTGGTCCATTTGCTCTACGGCGGCTTCCACGTAAGCGGAGCACGCGGCGTCGAGCACGGCGCCCTCCAGGGGATGTTGGGCTCCCGTGGTGCGCAGGCGACGCTCGGCGTCCATGCCGAGGGTGCATGCCATGAGCGCGGCAAAGCGGGCGTCTTTGAGATGTCGATAGATATCGCGACCGCGCAGTTCAACGTTGGTGCCGACCAGGCGAATGCAAGGTTCTCCCTGCTCGTCCACACCCGTGGCATCGACGGCAAACACGCGGCGCACGCCACGGGGCTCAATGTCCAATTCCAGACGTTCAACGACAAGCTCAATACGCTGCGACAACTCGGGCTCAATCTGCTGGCCGCCGTAACCCAGATACCGCAGCATCTCGGCACGGTCGACACGGGGATGGTGCGCAGCATCGACACGGTAAAGCGCCGGCGACGCAAGGTCGGCCGGCACTTCGACAGTGGTTGTATCGATGTGCGGTTTTTCCATTACCCCAGGCGCTCCATAATGGTCGCGGCGATCGCAGGACGGTTCATAGTGTACAGGTGCAGGCCGTCGGCGCCGTGCTCCTTGAGGTCGCAAAGCTGGCGGGCTGCATAATCTACACCAGCTGCCTGCAGGCTCTCGGGGTCGTTCTCGTACTTGGCGAGAATCTTGATGACGGGGGAGGGCAGCGACGCGCCGCACATAAAGACCATGCGGCTGATCTGTGACTTGCCCATAAACGGCATGATGCCCGCGGTAATGGGCACGGTGATGCCGGCCTTGTCGGCAAGCTCGCGAAAACGGTAGAAGCACTCGTTATCAAAGAAGAGCTGCGTCACAAAGAAGCTCGCGCCGGCGTCCTGTTTTTGCTTGAGGTGTTCGACCGAGACGTTGAGGTCCTCACAGGCAATGTGGCCCTCGGGGTAGGCTGCGGCGCCCACGCAAAAGCCGGCGTCGACGAGCTCGGGGATGAGGTCGCGGGCGTAGGCGTAGTCGGAGGCGGGCTTGTCGTCCTCGGTCGCGCCGGCGGGAAGATCGCCGCGCAGGGCCAGCACGTTTTCCACGCCGGCCGAGCGATACTCATCGATCTTGGCGGCGATATCGGCATGCGAGCGGCCAACGCAGGTGAGGTGCGCCACCGAGGGTGTATCGAATTCGCTCGTAATCATATGCGCGATGGGGGCGGTGGCGGCACCGTTGCCCGAGCCGCCGGCCGAGCAGGTGACCGAGACAAAGCTCGGCGAAAGCTTGCACAGATTGCCTGCCACCTCGCGAGCCATGTCGAGGGTAAGCTCGCCCTTGGGCGGGAACATCTCAAACGAAACGGGTGCGGTGCCCTGGGATGCTGCCTGCTTAAAAACCTCGTCGACGCGCATATCGTGCTCCTCTAGATACGTAATAGTGTGATGTGTTGTAAGGATTCTACAGCACCACTGTGCCACGGTGGAGTTTCACTCGCTATTTGGGGATACCGATCAAAGATGCCTTGCTATCTACATTCCCTATAGCAGAGCGGGGCTAATCTAAGTACGGACTATAAAGACTGGTATCTGATGCGAAATACCAGTTAATAAAGCCCCGTCCCAAATTGACTACCCTTAAACCATGGAGAGAGGTCTGCAATTTATGCAGTTGATTGGCTGTTGAGGGTGGCAACGCCGCCTCGATAGGGTAACCTCATTGATTGGTTTCGCGACAGCAACATAACGGTAATGTCGCGGAAACACGGCGAGTCTAAGCTATGACTCGTTCGTTAGTAATCAACACCGCTTCTCACGCGGTGCCGATACGAAGGGAGTTCCGTATGGCCGATCTTACTGACCGCTTCGGGACCATGGTGTTCTCTGAGGAAGTCATGAAGGACTACCTCCCCAAGGACATTTGGAAGCGCCTTGCTGCAACCCTCGAGGGCGGTGAGCCGCTCGACCTGGATGTGGCCAACGCCGTTGCCCATGCCATGAAGGTCTGGGCCATCTCCAAGGGCGCGACGCACTACGCGCACTGGTTCCAGCCGCTTTCGGGCATTACTTCCGAGAAGCACGACAGCTTCCTGGAGCCCAACCACGACGGCACCGCCATTACCAAGTTTACGGGCAAGAACCTCATCCAGGGCGAGCCCGATGCCTCGAGCTTCCCCAACGGCGGCCTGCGTGCTACCTTCGAGGCCCGTGGCTACACCGCTTGGGACCCCACTAGCCCCGCCTTTATCAAGGACGATGTCCTGTGCATCCCCACGGCTTTCTGCTCCTACACGGGCGAGGCCCTGGACAAGAAGACCCCGCTGCTGCGTTCCATGACCGCGCTCTCGCGTGAGTCTAAGCGCGTTTTGGCGCTGTTTGGTAAGACCCCCAAGAAGGTCGTTCCTTCCGTGGGTGACGAGCAGGAGTACTTCCTGATCAAGAAGGACGCTTACCGCAAGCGCAAGGACCTGGTCATCACCGGCCGCACCCTCTTTGGCGCCGCTCCCTGCAAGGGCCAGGAGCTCGAGGAGCACTACTTTGGCGCTATCCGCCCCACCGTCTCGGCCTACATGAAGGACCTGGACGATGAGCTGTGGGCGCTCGGCATTCCCGCCAAGACCAAGCACAACGAGGTTGCTCCCTGCCAGCATGAGCTCGCCCCCGTCTATGGCGAAGTCAACGAGGCCATCGACCAGAATCTGGTCATGATGGAGAAGATGAAGCTCATCGCCTCCCGCCACGACTTGGTCTGCCTGCTGCACGAGAAGCCCTTCGAGGGCATCAACGGTTCGGGCAAGCACAACAACTGGTCGCTTGGCACCGAGTCCGAGAATCTGCTCGATCCGGGCGACACCCCGCTCGACAACCTGCAGTTCATCGTCTTCCTCACCGCGGTGATCGAGGCCGTTGATAACTATCAGGAGCTCCTGCGTGCCTCCGTTGCCTCGGCCGGCAACGATCATCGTCTGGGCGCCAACGAGGCTCCTCCGGCGATTATGTCCATCTTCCTGGGCGACCAGCTTACCGAGGTCGTCGAGAAGATCATCGATGGCAAGGCTTCCGTCCATGCCACGCGCGGCGTGCTTGACCTGGGTGCCGATACCCTGCCCAAGCTGATGCAGGACAACACCGACCGCAACCGCACCTCCCCGTTCGCCTTCACCGGCAACAAGTTCGAGTTCCGTGCCTGCGGCTCCGAGCAGAACGTCTCCGACTCCAACCTGGTGCTCGATGCCGCCGTGGCCAAGTCGCTCAAGTCCTTCGCCGACGCGCTTGAGGGTACGCCCGAGGATAAGTTCCAGGACGCCGCGCTCGAGTACTGCAAGAAGGTCCTGACCGACCACCAGCGCATCCTCTTCTCCGGCGATGGCTACTCCGACGAGTGGCCCGTCGAGGCCGAGAAGCGCGGCCTTGCCAACAACAAGACCACGGCCGATGCCCTGCCCGCCTTTGTTTCCGATAAGGCCATTGCGCTCTTTGAGGAGACGGGTGTCCTGACCAAGGCCGAGGCTCAGTGCCGCTATGACTGCAAGCTCGAGAAGTACAACAAGCTCATGAACATCGAGGCTACCACGATGGTTCGTGAGGCGCGTCGTACCTATCGCCCGGTCATTACCGCCTATGCTACCAAGGTCGCTAAGGGCCTTGAGACTATTCGTGCCGCCGGTGCTGAGGCTGCCATGCAGTGCGAGCAGAACACGCTCAACAAGCTCTGCAACGGTATCACCGCCATCAACGATTCCATCAAGGCACTCGACGCCGTGCATCAGAAGGCCGAGGCTCTCGATGGTCAGGATCAGGCCAATGTGTATGCACACGAGGTCGTTCCCGCTATGGACACGCTGCGCGCCGCCGTGGACGCCATGGAAGAGATCGTGGCCGCCGACTACTGGCCGGTTCCGACCTACGACGACATCCTGTTTTACGTGTAGAGCGTAACTGACATATCGTCACGGTATTGAGCCGGGGTCCGCATCATGCGGGCCCCGGTTTTTGTTTGCGAAGGACGCTTTGAAGCCCGTTTTGCCGCCGATTCGCCTAGGTATAGGTAGCGCGCACAGTCGTGGTGTAAGAAGCAAGGGAGGGCCATCGCCTAGAATCG
>ENA-OXVS01000301-OXVS01000301.1-human-gut-metagenome-genome-assembly--contig:-NODE-301-length-11658-cov-7.318883_pt1 | contig 11658 bp, 4 predicted proteins | sample MGYA00249567_ERZ652677 | MGnify/ENA primary metagenome ERZ652677 (study PRJEB26925, sample SAMN05826734) | human gut metagenome | biome: ENVO:2100002; feature: ENVO:00000062; material: ENVO:00002003... | reverse complement strand
GGGCTCGGAGATGTGTATAAGAGACAGGACGGCATCCCCCCGTTCGTCGAGGCCGCCGCCGAAGCCGACAAGGACATCTTCGTGCTCGTGCGCACCTCCAACCCGTCCTCCAGCGAACTGCAGATGCTTGATCTGGCCGACGGCACGAAAGTCTACGAACATGTGGCCGATCTGGTGGAAGGCTGGGGTGCCGAGACCATTGGCGACCACGGCTACTCCCGTGTGGGCGCGGTGGTCGGCGCCACACATCCGGAAGAAGGCAAGGCACTGCGCGCGCGCATGCCGCACACGTTCTTCCTTGTGCCGGGCTACGGCGCTCAAGGCGGTACTGCCGCGGATGTGGCCGGCATGTTCGATGAGCAGGGCAGCGGCGCCATCGTCAACTCGTCGCGCGGCATCATCGGCGCGTGGAAGAAGAGCGGCAAATACTCCGAATCCATGACCGCCGACGAGGCGCTTGGCTTGGTGGCGGACAGCGCACGCCAAGCGGCACTCGACATGCGCGATAATCTGCGGGTTGCCGTATACCGGTAAGTAGACGAGTGTACTCCCGCCCCCGCTGGCGGGGGGGGCTGTCGGCAAAGCCGACTGGGGGTGGCCAACAGGCCGGCGCCCCCGACGCCTCCAAACCGGCCCAACTCACCGCTCTATTGCAATCGTTGTCAATATGAGCTACGGTAAGAGCAGAACAGGTTCAACATTGGTCTGTCAGATTGCCGGATCCTCAACGTAGAGCGGCCCTCAAACAGCAATGCAAACGAACAGCAGTACATGGACGCACAGCAAGGAGCTATTATGACCGAGGCGCGCAGCAATGAAGCGGCAACCAATGCACCAGACACCACACAGCGAACGGAAAGCGCCGAACGCCTTGCTCGACCGCTGATCAAATTGGCCAAAGCATCCGGGCTTGCGACCTCGTTCATCGACCAGCTCGGCACCTACACCGAAATCAGCGATGACGCATTGGTCGCCGTGCTCAAGGCCCTCGATGTGGATGCCTCCAGCGACGAGGCCATAAAACGTTCCATGACCGAACTTGAGGCCGAAAACAGCAAACGTTTGCTACCGCCCACCATCGTGGCCATCACCGGCAAGCCGACAAGCCTGACCCTGAATTGCCCGTCGGACGCGGACATCACCGCCGCCATCATGCTGGAAGACGGCACCGCATTCGATCGCTTCTCCCTACTGCCGAATCTCAACTCCGGCCAGCCGGATCTCGCCATCGCCCCCGACCTGCCGATGGGTTACCACACGCTGACCGTCACGGTTGACGGGCGCGGAGGCAAGGCGACCATCATCGCCGCCCCCGCACGCATCGCCGTGCCGAAGGCGGTCGAGGAGCATCAGCGCTGGGGCTGGATGACGCAAATGTATTCGGTACGCTCCCATGATTCCTGGGGCATCGGCGACTACGGCGATCTGAAGCGTCTTTTGGCGAATGCCGCCGAGAAGTCCAAGGCCGACTTCATGCTCATCAATCCGATTCACGCCGGTGCGCCGATTCCGCCGCTCGAGCCTTCGCCGTATCTGCCGGAATCGCGCCGGTTCCTCAACGTGACGTACATTCGCCCGCAAGACATTCCCGAATACGCCACCCTGCCGGATGACGTGCGCGCCCAGGTGGATGCACTGCATGCCTCGGTGGCCGCACGCAATGATGAACCCACGCCGATGGATATCAACGCGGCGTGGGAGGCCAAGTGCCCGGCCCTGCGCCTGATCTTCGATGCGGGCCGCAACAACAAGCGCGAGCTGGAGTTCGAGCATTTCAAGGCCATGGCCGGCCCGGACCTCAATTCCTTCGCCACCTGGTGCCTGTGCTTCGAGGTGTGGGGCGCGCCCTGGGGCGAGAACCGCTGGTTCTTCGAGAAGACCATCGACGACCCGACCGTGCAGACGCTGGTCAAGGACCATCATGATCTGTTCGAGTTCAACCGCTGGCTGCAGTGGATCGCTGCCGAGCAGGTGAACGCCGCGCAGCAGGAGGCGCTGGACCACGGCATGACGCTGGGGCTGATGCAGGACATGGCCGTGGGCGTGCACGGGCTCGGCGCGGATGCCTGGGCCAATCCGGAACGCTTCGCCTCAGGTGGCGTCACGGTCGGCTGCCCGCCGGACTTCTACAACCAGCAGGGCCAGGATTGGGGCCAGCCACCGTTCAACCCGCGTTATCTGGAAGCCACCGGCTACCAGGTGTACCGCGAAATGGTGCATTCCATGTATGAGCATGCGGGCGCGGTGCGTATCGACCACGTGCTGGGACTGTTCCGCCTGTGGTGGATTCCGCAGGGACTTGGCGCCCGCAATGGCGCCTACGTGATGTACAACCACGAGGCGATGCTCGGCGTACTGGCCATCGAGGCCACGCGCGCCGGCGGCATGGTGATCGGCGAGGATTTGGGCACCGTGCCGGATTATGTGCGCCGCATTCTGGCCGATCATGGCGTGCTTGGCACCGATGTGGAGTGGTTCAACCGTGTGGACGATTCGCCGAACGCCGGCGATCCCTACCGCGCGCCGCAGGAGTACCGCAAGCAGGCACTGGCATCGGTCACCACACACGATCTGCCGCCAACCGCCGGCTATCTGAACTTCGAGCATGTGAAACTGCGCGAGGAGCTGCATTTGCTCAGCGAGCCGGTGGAGGTGTTTGCCGCTTCGGCCATGGCCGAGCGCACCGCGATGATGAACCGACTGGTGGAGGGCGGTTATATCACGCAGGCTGTGGCCGATGACGTGGAAGGTCATGTGCAGGAGATCGTTGAAGCCATGCACGCCATGCTCACTGATACGCCGTCGCTGTTGTTGCAGGCTGCGCTGGTGGACGGCGTGGGCGAATGCCGCTCGCAGAATCAGCCGGGCACGTCCAGCGAGTATTCCAACTGGCGAGTGCCGCTGGCAGATGGCGAAGGGCACGTAGTGCGAGCCGGCGAGGTCTTCGCCCTGCCGCGCGTGCAGTCCCTGTCCGCCGTAATGCGCCGCGAGAAGCGCTGAAACGCTTCCCGACGGCAGAGAGACTGCCTAGATCGACTTCGAGGGGCTGATTTCGTGTTTGCCGGAGGTCTACTTCCACTTCAAGGGGCTCCTCATCCGTTGAAACGGAAGTAGAAACGGCTTTGCATCAACGTCATTCTGCCGTTTTGTAGCTGTGTCTACTTTGGCACCAGCCCCTCGAAGTGAAAGTAGATGTCCGGAGCAAGCCCAATCAGCCCCTCGAAATCGAGTTACGACAATCTGGCCGCTTTTTGAATAGTCCGGCACCCGAAACCGTTCATATTCCCAACGCGGAATCGCATACGCGCGGGGCGCTTATTTTGTCGGACGTGCGGCGTGCCGGGCGAGGCCGGCAAATTCCCGATCGCGCTTTTGCTTACGTCGCATCAATATGACGATGAAAGCGAGCAGCACGGCCAAAAGCACTATGGCTCCCAGTGCCAGCCATGTGGTGTTGATGCCATGCACATCGTCCGGGTCAGGCACTTCCTCCGGGATTTCGGCACGCACACCGGAGACCAGTAGGCGATGAGAATTGACACCATAAGGCGTACAAGTCATGAGGGTTACGCGATCCTCGCCTTTGGTGATGCGCAGTTTGCTGGAATCGTCGGGCTTGATCACGGTAATGCGGTCGACCTTGTAGCCGAGTTTCTTGCCCATGACCTCGATGTAGAAGGAATCACCCTTCTTCATTTCATCAAGGCGAGTGAACAGCAACGAGTTCGGCAAACCGCGATGGCCGGTGATTACAGAGTGTGTGGATTTGCCGCCGACCGGCAATGAAGTGCCATAAAGGTGTCCCGCGCCCACGGCGAGCGCATCTTCGCTGGTGCCGTGGTATATGGGCAGGTTGACGTCGATTTTAGGAATGCGGATGGAGCCCATCACGCCTTGGCCGGCGTCGAGCAGACTCTGATATTCTTGATCTTTGGCGGCCATCGAATCATCCGCGCCGGAAGTGGTGGACTGGCCGGCATTGCTGGCAAAAGGATCTTTGACCTCGCCGATGGCGGCCTGGCCGCCAGCCACGAGTTTCTTGTTGTACTCGCGGGCGGTTTTGAGCTGGTTCTCCGCCTGTGGGTACGGCCAGCCATCCACCTCGCGCTGCGTCTGCTGCACGGTGGCGTTCTGCTGGTATTCGCTGATGGCGCGCATGACGAACGGCGTGGTGATGATGGCAAACCCGATCAGCAAAAACAGCACCGACAGCACAGTAAACACGCGCGACTGTGTGCGCGTACCACTTTGTTTTGCTCCGGTGCTGCTTCGCATTGGATGGACTCATCTCCGCTCAATAAACGACACTACCCCAAGAGCTAAGAAAACCCTGCGGATACGGGACTTCATGATAATTGTTTGCATCATTCGGTTCTCCAGAATCAGCAAAAATAAAGAAATATGGAAAAGTCTCCGGGCGCATCGATCGGGAACAAGACGATGCGGCCGGAGACGGAGCAGGAACAGCGGCTTGCGAGGGGTAAGTGCGGTGCGCTGGCCGCCGTTCCTTAGCTATCTAGGCGTGTCCGCTCAGGCCTTGCGGCGAGCGCGGAGGGCGAAGATACCGGAGGCCGCGATGAACAGTGCGCCGACGGCCACAATCATGGCCAGACCAACGCCACCGGTCTTCGGCAGCTCGGTGATGTTCTTGGCGTTCCAGATGTTCAGCGTCTTGCCGTCCTGGGACAGCAAGGCACGCACGTCGGCGCCCTTCGCGAGGCTCAGCGCCACGACGGTGATGGTCTTGCGTCCGGCGTCATCGCCGACGGTCGGCGTGATGGTGAACTGGAACTTCGGCAGACTAATCGCGGTGTAGCCGTCCGGCGGCGCAATCTCATGGACCTCGTAGGTGCCGGCATCGAGGCCGGAGACGTTGATCTTACCGTCTGTGCCAGTGGTGAACACACCATCGGTATCAGCGACCGCCGGCTCGCTATCGAGGTAGCTCCAGCCATCCTTGCCATAAGAACCGAGGTACTTGCCGTCGTGCTTGCTGGTACCGGAGACTGCCTTGATCGTGAACTTAGCGCCGGGCAGCTTAGTGGTACCAGCCTTATCGGTCTTCAAGATGTCGAACTTATAGGCATACACGGGCACTTCCGGGCCAGGAACCTTATGGGCGTGGTTCACTTCTTCCGGGTGGTTGGAGTATTCGAGGTCGACCTTGTTCGGGTTCTTCTGCAGATTGCCAGGCTCGGAAATCAGCGCATCCTTGTTGAGCTTAGCCTTGACGATCACGGTGACGGTGGCGCCTTCGAGGATGCCGTCAGTAGCGGACTTAGAGCCCTCGGCCTTGTTGACGTACTTACCAAGGTCGATAGTGGTCACGTGTCCGCCCTTGTAGGCATCGGTGTCAGGAGTGTTCACATCGCCATAGTCAGCGACGGTAACGGTGTAGTCATTGTCCTTGACCAGAGTGACGGCCGTACCCTGAGCAGGAGTCAGCTTGACAGATTCGATGACGGTGCCGGCGGACACGGTCAGCGCCTTGCTGGCGGTGTCATTGATCTTGAAGATACGGGTCTTGGTTGCGTCTTTCATCGTCGAATCGATGTCGTAGCCGGTGTAGACCGGCACGGTGGAGGTCAGCTCATAGTAGACATCATCGCCAACTGCGTAATCCGGCTGAGTGTTCGGCGTGTAGGTGCCGTCGCCCTTGGAATCAACCAGCTTCTTGTCGATGGTCGGGGTGGTGTTCTTCAACGTCACCGTGCCCCAGCTGTCGGCGCCATCGAAGGTGGTCGGCGTGATGATCGGGATGGAGTTGGTACCCTTGGTGTCATCCGTGGTCGTGACATCCTTGAGGAACCACAGGCCCTGTTTGAGTTCCTTGTTCTCACCGGTCTTCAGTGCGCTGTCACCGGTCTTATCGGCAGTGGGAGCATCATCCTTGGCAAGTTCCTTGGACAGCGACTCGGCGAACGCACGCAGCGCGGAGCTATCGCCGCCCCACGGGCTGGTCAGCTCGCTCAGCGCCTTGCCAGATTTATCCTTAAATACCTTCTCGACCAAGTACCCCATCGGGTTGGCGACGGCGTTGTCGGTGCTGTAGTAGTTGGCGTCTTTCTCGTATGCAACCTTTTGATCGCTAGTCATCGCGGCAACAATGGTTCTGACCATATGGTCATCGGTATCGATGAGGAAGCCGTTGATCTTGTTAGTACTATCCTTGGTGACGTTGGTCAACGATGCCAGGTGCCAGCCATCGAAGCTGTGATCCACCTGACCAGCGTCTGACTTGTTGATGGTGATGCTGCCGGTGGTCGGATCCGCAGCATACGCGGTGGAGACGCCTATGGCTAGACCGCTGACGGCGATGCCCAGAGCGGCGGCTCCGGAGATCACCCTCTTGAATATGGTGTTCATTTCTCTTTTCCTTTCTCTGAAATGGAGAAGAAGATTGTGTTGAATATTGGTTATTCAGTTATGAGTGTTGGTAGGCGGCCAATCGAGTGGCCTAGGGAGAAAAATCAGTCGGAGTCCTCCTCCCGTCGACGTTTGGCCAGTTGATATCCGCCGGCGATGAGAACGCCAGCAAGTATGAATCCGTCGCCGACCAGAAGCACTAGGCGTCCGGTCCAGTCGGCGCCCGTGGTGGGCAGGCCGGTGAGCACCTTGGTGTTCACGAAGGTTGCTTCGACGGCAGTTCCGGCGCTGCTGCCGGTGGACGTTGATGACCATGTGCCGATCATCTTTCCGCCGCCAGCTTCGGCATTGCCGGAGTCATCCTTGATGCGTGTCATCGTGGCGGAGACGGACAAGCCGGACAGCTTTCCGCTGGAATCCTTGGCTTGCTTGACCGTGACTACGACTTGGTACTCCGCCTTCGAGTAGCGCAGGTTTTCCACCGCGTCGGCGGAATCTGGCACAATCTCGGTGATCTTGTAGGTGTAGGTCTTGGCGTAGTCGCTGGCGTCGCCAGCTGCCGCCGCGAGGTTCGCGTCGGTGAACGTCATCTTGCCGAACTTGGCTATGACGTTGGACAGATCATCAGCGTCAGACTTCGGAGCCAAGGAGATGGTGCAGTCATTCTTGGTCGCGTCGCTGCTACTGCATTCGGCAGGCATCGGCGCGGCGGGGTTCGCGTCCACAGTCGACTTGGTCGCTTCAATCTTGAAGTTGAAGTTGACGTAGTTGCCGTTGCTGTCCTTTGGCCACGACGTGTATTTCACGCTCTTCTTTACCGGGATTTGGATGTTCACCGGAGCCGAAGCGTTGGGGACATTGGCCGCAGCCTCGCGATTGCCGCCAGAACGGGTCGTGGGCCTATCGGTCGCGGTCTGAGCCACAACGGTGGAAGCTTCGGTGTCAGAGATGGTAAGCGTGTAGACCGTGGTTGTTGCCACGTAGCCGTCTGGAGCCTTAGTCTCGGTTAGCGTGTACGTGCCGACCGGCAGCCCCCTGACCGTGATGACGCCGGCCTCGTCTGCGGTGTTCGCGGCATCGGACAGCTTTTCGCCAGTGCAGCCTGTGAACTCGATGCCTGCCGGCGTGGTGGCGCCATTGGCATCAACCGTCACGTTGTCGGCCACGCAGTACACGTCCGTTGCAGGGCTTGGACCAACGATCTTCCACTGGGAACCGGCAAGTTTGCCGCCCTTGGTGTCGACCTTGTTCCAGATCACTTCGGTAGGGGTGTCCGAGATTGCGTTGTTGTCACCGGGCTTCAGCTTTTCATCGATGGCGCCAGTCGCCTCGCCGCTGGCCCAACCGCCGTTCCACGTGACGTTGCCATTGGCATCAATCGTGAATTGGTACAGGGTCTTATTGATCGCGTATCCGTACGGAGCCGTGGTCTCATGGAGCCAGTACGTGCCGGCATCCAGACCACCGACCTTGAATTTGCCGGCCGCGGTGTCCATATCGCACTTCACGCCGGGCCGACCGTTCTCGCCGTCGGCTGCCGTGCAGGAAATGGCCTTTGCACCATCGTCAATAGCGTTTTCGGCAACACCGTCAGCATCACTGGGCTGCGGGTCATCGGCGGGCGTCGCGTTCTCGTTGAGCACCGCCGCATCATTCGACTGGGCAGCAGCTGCGGCAGATGCAGGGCAGCCGGCCGGAGCGGTGGAGACCTGTGAATCGTTATACAGGTTCACGACTTGCACTTCGTTGCCCGTGAACTTGAAATCGCTCTTATTCGACCCCTGGTACCACTTGTTGGTGCTCGTGTTTTCATCGTCACCGTGGAACAAAAATTCCGTACCAGGCGACTGCTTCGGCAATATGGCATACACATAATCACCGCAGCTCTGGCTCATCTCCACGAACTTCCAGTTATTGTTGCCAGCGTTGTAGTACACGTAGTACTTCGACCAATTCATCAACGACTTCTTGAAGTACACCGTGGTAGACGGCACCTTGACCGTGAACGAAACCTTCTTGTCGCCGGCCTTCGCGGTGATGACCGCAGAGCCGAATCCCGTCATCGTCACGGTTGCTTTCTGACCGTTCTCGCCGCTGGAAGTAACCGTTGCCACGCTCTTGTTGCTCGACTCCCAAGTAATCGGGACAGCCGGAGTGGAGGAAGCGGTGAACGTCAGTGTGCTATCCACTGCAGCAGCGGTGATGGTGGGATTGTTCTCAACAGTCCGGTTCGAGGAATCCTTGACGGTGAAATCCTTGACGCTCATAGCTTTCACCTTGATGGTGACCAGGGCGCTGCACACCTCAGGATTGGAGACCGAGCATGCCTTCACATACACAGTGGTATCAATGCTGCTGATACCGGTGACGGTGGTTTTCAGATTACCCGTACGGGTCAATACCGCAACAGTGGACGAATCGACAGCATTGCCATCTTTATCGGTGAACGTCCATGCAACCTCTTGCAAGGCATCCTTCGGATCGACGGCTGCGGTCAAATCGGTCTTCCACCCATTGGTAGAATCCAACGTGGCTGAGGTCGGATTGACCGTTACGCCGGTTGCTTTGCTGGTGTTGTCTGTGACGTTCCAGCTCTTAGTGGCCGCGCCATCTTTCACCTGCTGAATCTGCCACTCAGAGCCAGCAAGCTCCTTGTTAGTGTCGGCATCGACCTTCGACCAAGAAACCTCATGGCCGTTCTTTTTGTTGACGATCTTGCCATCGGTCATGTCGGCGCTGCCGTACGTATAAGCACCGTTCGTCTTTGTCACCGATTGCGTGACATTGACCGGCGTTGCCGATGAGTCCCCAGTCGCTACGTAATAGACGTTCGTATTCAGCTGGTAATCGTTGCCGGCGGAGACTTCCTTGATGTAGTAGGTTGCGTTGGGCTTCAGACCTTCCACAGTGAACCGGCCATCGGCAGAGTCCTTGTCGTAGAACGCGTTATCCTGCACGGTAAGCAGCGCGTTCTTTCCGCTTGCGGCATCATCGTACTTACCGTACACAGCCCACGTCGTGCCACCGAGCAGGGTGCCGCTTTCATCGGCCTTCTGCCACGCGATAGCGGAACAGGACTCGGTGTACGAACCGTTCCACGGGAAGTTGTGACGCTCCTGATCCATGTCGAGCACAGAGGCGGAATCACCATCGTTCGCACCGGCTTGATTGAACGTCCATGCCTTGTACGGGTTGTACATGGAGAAGTCGCCACCCGTGTACACACGGCCGTTGGTGGAAACATGCGATTCGAAGTTGCCCCTGACGATAATGCTGCCCATCATCGCGGCGGCGGCATCATCCTGGGTAATTTTATCGGCATTGGTGTTCGTACCGTCCTCATTGGCCACGCCACCGTAGATGGTGAGGTTATCGGTATTGCTGAAGTTCCATAGAATCTTCTGGGAGGCTTTGTCGTATGCAGCCGACTTCTTCTTCAACTCGTCGGTGTTGTTGTAGTTGGAGTAGCCATCGGAGATTTCCGCACCGTTCCACCAGAACTGCCAACCGTTGTGGAACGAGATATTACTGGCGTTGCCGGTCACATTGATTACGACAGATGCAGTGTCGGCGATGTTCGTAAAGGCGAAACCTACGCCACGGTAGAGGGTGCCATTCTCATCGGTGTCGCTGAGCATGCTGGCATCGAGATTGAATACCTCCATGCTGGCATTGTTCGTGCCGGTGAACGTGATGAGCTTTTCGCGATTGGTGTACGACGTTGTGGGAGCAATGCCGCGGCCGGTACCGTACTTGGTGGTGTCGTCGTATTTGAAAGTGTAAGATATGCCGCTAGCGGCGTTGGTGCCTTCCTTGTAATAGTTGTACTTATGGCGAGGAAGCTCAGACAACGTGGAGATGCTTGAACTCACTGTACCGGTATTATTTTGCTTGGCCAGCGGGCTAACGATATCGTCGACCACATACCCTTGATAGAACGTATCCTTCGAAAAATCTTTGTCAGTGGCGGCACCGCCATCGGTAGCCTTGACTGAAACTTTGGTCAGATTGCCGGCGTCTTGGTTCTGAGTATTCCCGGACTTGTCCTTCTGCCAGTTGACGGAAGCACCGTTATAGCTGCCAATCGACGACGTGCCGTCCCTGCCCCATACATCCGACTGGCTACCGGAGAGTGAGCCGACGTGCGAATGTCCATCAATAAAACCAGGCTTATTCCACGCTTTCACATCAGCGGTGGAAGTGGCACTATCCATTACGGTTACGGTATTGCCGCCAACTACCAATGCGGTGCTGCCTTCGGCGGGACGATACTGCGTACCGAAGCCGGCAACGCCGAAACGAAAGCCCTGGCCGTTCCACGAATTCTTCTGAGGATGCAGCATGAGCTTGCCGTTGACCACAGTCAAGCCTTCGGCTTCTGCGGAATATGAAGCATCAGGACCGTCAGCATTGGTCAGGTTGTCGGACTTCTTACCGACATACATATCGCCGCCAACCCAAGTGGCAACGCCGGAATCCCTCTCAGTTGCAGGATTTGCTTCAGTGCCCATCGACTGGCTGGTCGGAGTGCATAATGCGCCGTCGCTCAGATCGGCGGCATAGGCAAGTTTGTTATTGGAAAATGCGAGTGAGCCAGTTGACGTCACCAGCACGGCAGCGGCAAGCAGGGCAGCGGCGGCAGCCTTGAATTTCGCTACCCCCCCCCCGGAACTTCTCGCTATCATCATGCTTTCCTCGTCTCCGGCGAACCGTCGTCTAACGCGTCGATATCGGCGTATCGCTACAGCGCGCTCGTTATGCTCACGGGTCGTGGAGCGAGCACGCAGCTTTGCGGAATATGCCCACTTCATTAGCGAAATCGGTTTTGCACACGTTGGCTTTTGGCCTCCCCGAAGTCGACTCCAAACAACCACTTACCACTGGTCGACTTCGACGTGCATCACTTCTCTCGTGTGCACAACATCATACTGCAAAGGTTGTCATTATTTCAACCCGCATGCCCTCTAATTAGGGGGGGGTATGGGTTCTCTTCCCGCATAGCAACAGGGGAAATGCGTTGAATATGTTGACACTATACGCCGGCGTGTCGAAAACATTTACCCCCCATACGGGGGAATCTACGTATTGCATGCATATGCATTACCATCTATTCAAAGGGGAACGGCAGAGGCCAGGACCCCGCCATCGGGAATCAACAGCGAATTGTCCCATGCTATTATGCAAACGATGTCAATATGTACAACACACCCCATGTCGGCGAATTTCCTCACCGCCGCTTTCGACCTGTCTCTTATACACATCTCCGAGCCCACGAGACCGAGGCTGATCTCG
>ENA-OXVS01000297-OXVS01000297.1-human-gut-metagenome-genome-assembly--contig:-NODE-297-length-11766-cov-35.764580_pt1 | contig 11766 bp, 7 predicted proteins | sample MGYA00249567_ERZ652677 | MGnify/ENA primary metagenome ERZ652677 (study PRJEB26925, sample SAMN05826734) | human gut metagenome | biome: ENVO:2100002; feature: ENVO:00000062; material: ENVO:00002003... | reverse complement strand
CCCATCGTCAGCCTCCCTTAGTACGTTAAAGATTGCAACTTGCCCAATAGTACACGTATTGAGGGACTTACGCATCCGCGCGTTCCATTTCCGCCATGAATCCGCAAATCACCCCGAATTATCACGAAATCACAGCGGGAACGGCTCATAGAACCGCAGCACGGATTCCTTGGAGCCGGTCACCTCGAACACGGCGGTATCGTTCTGCCACAACGCCGTCGCGGTCTTGCCATCCTCACTGTCGGCCCTCACCGTGTAGCTGCCGGTGCTCTTGCCCGACACCTTGACGTCTCCGGACTTCAGCTCCTTGCCGGTCAGGTTCTTCGCCAGCTCGTCGTACTGCTTCTTCACGGTGTCGGAGTCCGACCATTGCGCGACGATGACGGTCACGTCCTTCGCCGACTTGCCCGTGGAGTACGTGAGCGTGTACTCCTCCAGCGGCGACGCGGACTTCCAGGTCTCGCTGGCGCCCGCCTTGGTGCGCGCGTAGTTGAGTACGCTGTCCGGCATCGCCTTGAGCAGTTCGGATGCGTCATCCGGCAGCGCGGTGGCCTTGATGCTCGGCTTGGTAGGCTCGGTGGCGGTCTGCTGCTGCACCTTCGTCACTTCGTCCGTCTTGTTCAATGCCCAACCGGGCCATACGAACGCGGACAGCAGCGCAAGCACGACGACCAGCGCGGCGACGATCATCACGACGATCAGCTTGCCGCGCGATGCGGAACTACCGTGCGGATAGGAAGGGGATTGAGTCTTTGCCATGCTGTGATTCTCTCACGCGCATACGACGCAACGGCATCGTTTCGTCGGCGACGTCGACGTGCCGCTTTGTGCTAAGGTCTGCGGTATGGTGAAGTCGGCGACGCGATATGTATGCAGCGAATGCGGCTGGGATGGTCTCAAATGGGTGGGCCGCTGCCCGCAGTGCGGGCAGTGGGGCACCGTGGAGGTATTCCACGAGGCCCGTCCCGCCGCATCGTCGTCGCGCACCGCGGCGCCGGGCCGCACCTCACGCACGCAGGCGGCCGCGTCCATCGTCAGCGCGGCGACGCCCATCACCCAGATAGACACGTCCACGGCGTCACGGCTGTCCACGGGTTTCGGCGAGTTCGACCGTGTGCTCGGCGGCGGCATCGTGCCCGGCTCGGTCGTGCTGATCGCGGGCGAACCCGGCATCGGCAAGTCGACACTGCTGCTGGAGACCGCCGGCAACATCGCCGCAGGCCAGCCCAACGGCTCGGTGCTGTACGTCTCCGGCGAGGAGTCGCAGGCGCAGGTGCGTCTGCGGGCGTCGCGGGTCAATGCGATGGAGCAGAACCTGCTGCTGGCGTCCACCACCGATCTCGCCACCGTGCTGGGGCTGATCGAGCGGACGCGGCCGACACTGGCGATCGTGGATTCGGCGCAGACCATCGTCTCGCAAGACGTTGATGGCATCTCCGGCGGCTCCACGCAGGTGCGCGAGGTGGCGAGCGCGCTGATCGACACGGCGAAGACGCTGAACATCCCCGTGCTCCTGGTCGGGCATGTCACCAAGGACGGGTCCATCGCCGGCCCGCGCACGTTGGAGCATCTGGTGGATGTGGTATGCCAGTTCGAGGGCGATCCGGAAACGGCGCTGCGTATGCTGCGGGCGGTGAAGAACCGGTTCGGGCCGACGGATGAGGTCGGGTGTTTCGATATGAGTGGCGAGGGCATCGAGGAGGTCAGCGATCCCTCGGGACTGTTCCTGTCGTCCGCCGACGAACGTGTGGAGGGCACGTGCGTGACGTTCACGCTGGACGGCCATCGCAGCCTGCCCATTGAGATTCAGGCGCTGGTGACCAGTTCCGTGCTGCCGACACCGCGACGGGCGGTGGTGGGGGTCGAGACGAACCGCATCGCTATGCTCACCGCCGTGCTGTACCGACATGGCAAGGTGAACCTGCTGGCGAACGACCTGTATGTATCGACGATCGCGGGAGGACTGGCGAAGGAACCAGCCTGTGATCTGGCGATTGTGGCGGCGCTGGCCAGTGCGGCCAGGTCGAAGCCAATCGCGCGAGACACGTGCGCCATCGGCGAGATCTCCCTGACCGGGCAGATTAGGCCGGTGCCGCGGCTGGAGCACCGGCTGCGCGAGGCCGCGCGGCTCGGGTTCGCCACGGCGGTGGTGCCGCCGATGCGCAAGCGTGTCACCATCGAGGGGCTGCGCATCGTAGAGGTGACGCATCTGCGCGACGCGCTGGAGTCTCTGGGCGTCGTCTGACAGTGACGGTGACGGTGACGACACGGCACGCGCAAGATACGCGAGGCACGATAGCGGCGCGATTCAGCGCATGCGAGCCTATGCCGATACCGTTCGGACGCAGGTGGAGAGACCGGCGTCTGTCGGGCGCTCCTGCCGCGCTCAACGCGCGGAGGTCAGTTCCCTGGTCTCCTGGACATTGCGCGTCAATTCGTCCTTGAGCGCATCGGCACTGTCGAATTTCACCTGCGGGCGCAGGAATCCCGCGAATTCGACGCGCACATCGTGACCATACAGGTCCAGCCATTCGTCGGTGACCGCGTACGCCTCGACCACCCGCTCATTGAGACCGGTCTCTTCGTTGAAGGTCGGCTTCGTGCCGATGGAGATCGCTGCCGGCCACCGGTAGGGTGATTCGGCGGCGAGCCTGGCCTTGGATGAGCCAGAATCATACACGCGCGGAATCACCGAGGCATTGCCGCTGCCGCTGTTGCCGTCGGAGGCGTTCTCGTCGGAGCCGGCGGTCGCTCCCGCCGCGCCCAAATCGATCAGCCAGCCGGCATACACGCCATCCACCGGAATATAACCGTCAATCATGCTCCCCAGGTTCGCCGTCGGGAAACCGATTGTGCGGCCGCGCTCCTCGCCGTGCACCACCGTTCCCTCGATGGCGTGCGCATGGCCGAGGATCTCGTCGGCGGCCTTGATACGACCATGTGCGAGCAGGTATCGCACGTTCGTCGAGCTCCACACGCGCACTTCGCGCCCCTGATGCTTCTTGCTCCACGCGCGCAGCTGCGCCTTGGTCATGCCTTCGGTCGGATCCACAGGCTCCCCAGGCTCGCTCGGCATCTGCGGGGTGACGTCGGCCGGCACGCGCACATGACCTGGGCCGCGGTCGTCGACGATCTCAAGCTCGAACACGCCGGTGGCCTGCGCGAGGACTCCGATGGCCTTCACATCGCCAGCGCGGTTGGCGCCCATTGCCGCATCCGTTCCCAGCACCAGCGTGCGCATGCCCAGTTTGCCGACCATCTGGCCGAGGAAGAACCGATATGATTTCGTGGCGAACGCCAGCGTATAGCGCACGATCAGCACATGGTCCACGCCAAGGTTCTCCAGCGTCCGCAGCCGCTGGTCGACGCTGGTCAGCGCCATGGGGTCACGGAAGCCATCGCCCGGCTCCTGCCCGTCATGGGCGGCCGCGTACGCGTGCACGACACCGGGACGCGGGTCGAACATCACCACCACGGAAAACGCCTTGTCGGTCTTGGCGAGTTCCACCGCTCGGCGGATGACCGCCTGATGGCCGCGGTGCATGCCGTCGAACACGCCGACCGTGACCACGGATTTCCTGTTGGCACTCAGCGTCGGCCATTCGACCAGCCCGGAGGCGTCCGGGGCAAGAGTCGTGATTTTCATGGGTGATGGTGTTCCTTCACGTGTTGCGCCGTATATGCGGCTTGTGGGCATGGTTCCGGCCTTCCATGATACCCGCCACAAGTGCGGCTGCGCCACCGAATGATGAACTGTTTTGCATCATGCCGTCCCGATGCCGTCACTGTGTGCGGGCGCCGTCACTGTGTGCGTGGACGCACAGCGTGACGCACACCCCAAAACCATTGGAAAATAAGGATTTCTGGCATTACGTCACTGTGTGCGTGGACGCACAGCGTGACGCACCTCGCACACAGTGACGCATTACGCGCCGAATACGGTGGCCGGCTTGGCCTCACCACGCTTGGCGCGCTCGACGAGCGCCACCACTTCCCCGCTCTGCGGCAGATACGCGGCGGCCGTACCATGGATGTCATAGGGGATACGCCGGCCGTACCGCAGGTTGACGGCGTCCTGATCGGTGATGGCGAGCAGCGGCATGGTGCCTCGCGCGGCATCCAGCATCGTCAGCGCCTTGCCTGCGAGCTCGTCGCCAATCACATCGAGCACGGCGCGGTTGCGGGACTGGTGGTTGCCGTTGCGGTCGGTGTACTCGCGTGTCTCCACGTGCGCGGTGATGACATTCGGCGAGGAGACGTCGAAACCGCCCACCCGCGTGCGCCGCAGCCGTATCAGGTGCCCGCCGACTCCCAGCGCCGCGCCTAGGTCGCGCCCGAGCGCGCGGATATATGTGCCCGCCGAGCAGCTGACGCGCACATCGACGTCGATCACCGGCGTCGCCTCCGCGTCATCCCGTTCCGTCGTTGCCCGCCCGTCCGCCGCCGAGACGAGCGGAAGTCCTAGCTGCCGCGTCGGGGCATAGCCGAACCGCACATCCAGCACACCGAACGCGCTGACGGTGATCCGACGCGCCTTGAGCTGCACGTCCTTGCCGTCGCGGGCCAGATCATAGGCACGTTGACCGTTGATTTTGATTGCGGAGAACGTGTTTGGCACCTGCTCGATGCTGCCGGTGAGCTGCAATGCGATGATGTCATCGATACGGTCGCGCCACAGCTGCTGGCAATCCGGCAAAAACGCTTCCTGATGCGGATGATACGCGGAGCCGTCATCCGCGACCTTTGCGGCTGCCATCGCCGAACCCTTGGCCGCGTTCACAGGCCCATTCTCGCCAGCCGACTGAGGCCCACCGGCGACCGGCAATGCCAGCAGCTCTTGCCAGCGCTCGGGCGAGGTAGCCGACAGCAGTTCACCATCGGCATCGTCGGTGGTGGTGGACTGGCCGAGGCGAATCGTCGCCTCATAGGTCTTGTCGTGTTCGACGATATGGTTCAGCAACCGCGTGGCGTTGCCGAATCCGACGACCAGCACGCCGGTGGCCATCGGGTCGAGGGTGCCGGCGTGCCCCACCTTTTTCATATGCAATGCGCCGCGCGCAGCCGCGACGATGTCATGACTGGTGACGCCACGCGGCTTGTCCACGACCAACAATCCCGACGTAGGAGTCGCCGGCGCGGCGGAACCAGCCACAGGCGCGGCTTCCGCAGCCACGATCGGAGCCTGCTCGCCGCCCGAGGCTTCGGGTACGGTCCCCATCAGTGAATCCTCTCCCGTCTCGCAGAACCGCTGATATGCGGCTCAGCGGTCGCCCGTTGCCTCGTCCGCCGCGTTCTCGGCGTCATCTTCCAGGGTCTCGACGCCGATGCCGTTGCCTTCGACGTCGTCATCGTCGAGGTCGTCCGCGTACTCGTCGTACTCGTCGTCATCGTCAAACTCGTCGTCATCGCGCTCTTCAGGATGCTTGTACGGGTCGGCGTCGCCCGCGTACTGCGCGGTCTCGCGCGCCTTGGCGATCTCCTCGTCACGCTTGTGCGCGACAGCCAGGATATCCTCGATCTCATGCGCCTCGCTCGGCACCTCGTCATAGATGAACTGCAGCTGCGGGGTCAGTCGCAGGCCGGCTTTGGAGCCGACCAGCGAACGCAGCCGTCCTTTCGCCTGATCGAGCGCCTGCTTGGCGCGCTTGCGCTCCCCCTGCTCGCGCCCATCATGCCCAAGCTGAGTCCAGTACACCTTGGCGATCTGCAAGTCATTAGTGACGCGCACATCGGTGATGGTCACGCTCGCAAGCCGCTTGTCGTGCAGCTGAGCTTCCATCGACGACGCGATCACCCGTTGGATCAGCGCCGCGACTCGTGCGGCGCGCGGGTTCGTTCCTGCCATAAAAATCCTTTTCCTCGATTGCGCGGCGAACCGCTGACAATATCACTCGTATCATATTCGCACATCCCCTACTCGAAGGCTCACAGCGAATCGTTCTCAATAAGAAACATGCGAGGATTGCGCACATTAGCGCACAATCGAACAAAACCGAAAAGCCCGGAGTTCCGGCCATCAGCAGCGAATACTGTTCATTGGCGAAAAACGGGGGGGCGCACGAACCGTAATGAGAATGGTTCGCTGCGCCCGTCCGCGAAAAAGCGGCGGACACCCGAAAGCGCCCGCCGCCCATGTATATATGCGCCTTACTTGCGCTCGACTTCCTGCATCTCGAAGGTCTCGATGATGTCGCCGAGCTCGATGTCGTTGAAAGTGCCGAGGTTGATACCAGCCTCGTAGCCTTCCTTGACCGACTGCACGTCGTCCTTGAAACGACGCAGCGAGGAGATCTCCAGATCGTTGACCGTGGCGACGCCGTTGCGCAGGATACGGCACTTCGTACCGCGCTTGACCTCGCCGTCCTGCACCATGACGCCGGCGATGTTGCCGAACTTGGAGGAGCGGAAGATCTCGCGGATCTCGGAGTGGGAGGTGACGACCTCCTCGTATTCCGGCTTGAGCATGCCCTTGAGGGCGGCCTCGATGTCTTCGATCGCCTTGTAGATGATCGAGTAGTACTTGATCTCGACGCCTTCACGGTCGGCCAGATCCGCCACCTGACGGTTCGGGCGCACGTTGAAGCCGATGATGACGGCCTTGTCAACGGTCGCGAGGTTGACGTCGTTCTGGGTGATCGCGCCGACGCCGCGGTGGATGACCTGGATGCCGACCTCGTCGGACACCTCGATCTTCATCAGGGAGTCTTCCAGCGCCTCGACGGAACCGGAGGAGTCGCCCTTGATGACGATGTTGAGCATGTCCACCTCGGACTTGGCGAACTGCTCCTTGAGGCTTTCGAGCGAGACGATCTTGCGGCGCTTCGCGAGCTGCGCGGCGCGTTCGGTGGCCTGGCGCTTCTCGGCGATCTGGCGGGCGGTGCGGTCGTCGGATGCGACCAGGAAGAGGTCGCCGGCGGTCGGCACGGACGTCAGACCCAGCACCTGCACGGGCGTGGACGGGGTGGCTTCCTTCATGTGGTTGCCGTTCTCGTCGAGCATGGCGCGCACGCGGCCGTACGAGGTGCCGGCGACGATGGCGTCGCCGATGCGCAGGGTGCCCTGCTGCACGAGTACGGTCGCCACAGCGCCGCGGCCCTTGTCGAGTCGGGCTTCGACGGTGGCGCCTCGGGCGTCCATATCCGGGTTCGCACGCAGGTCGAGGTCGGCGTCGGCCGTGAGCAGCACGGCTTCGAGCAGCTTGTCGACATTGGTGCCCTGCTTGGCGGAAATGTCGACGAACATGGTGTCGCCGCCGTACTCCTCCGGCACGAGGCCGAACTCGGTGAGCTGGCCACGGACCTTCTCCGGGTTCGCGCCCGGCTTATCGATCTTGTTGACGGCCACGACGATCGGCACCTTGGCCGCCTGCGCGTGGTTGATGGCCTCGACGGTCTGCGGCATCACGCCGTCATCGGCAGCGACCACGAGAATCGCGACGTCGGTGAGCTCGGCACCGCGGGCACGCATAGCGGTGAACGCCTCGTGGCCAGGGGTGTCGAGGAACGTGATCTTGCGCTTCTCGCCTTCCAGATCGACAGTCACCTGATAGGCGCCGATGCGCTGGGTGATGCCGCCGGCCTCGCGGGCGATGACGTTGGTCTTGCGGATGGTGTCGAGCAGTCGGGTCTTACCGTGATCGACATGGCCCATGACGGTGACGACCGGCGGACGCGGCTTCAGATCCGCGTCTTCCTGCAGCTCCTCGCTGTCAAGGTCGATGTCGAACTGCTGCAGCAGCTCCTTGTCCTCCTCCTCGGCGGAGACGATCTGGATGTTCCAGCCGATCTCCTCGCCCAGGATCTGGAAGGTGGATTCGTCCAACGACTGGGTGGCCGTGGCCATCTCGCCGAGATGGAACAGCACAGTGACCAAGGCCGCCGGGTTGACGTTGATCTTCTCCGCCAGATCGGCGAGCGAGGCACCCTGACGCAGACGAACGGTCTGGCCGTTGCCGGTGGGGATGCGCACGCCGCCGATGACGGGTGCCTTCATCTCCTGGAATTCCTGACGCTTCGCGAGACGGTTCTTGCGGGCCTTGGACGACTTGCCGCCCTGACGGCCGAATGCGCCGGCCGCGCCGCCGCGACCGCGACCGCCGCCGCGCGACGGACCGGTTCCGGACGTGTTGGAGTTGTTCTGGAAGCCGCCGCCCTGACCAGCGCCGGTGCCAGCGCCGGCACCGAAGCGGTTGCCGCCCGCGGGACGGGCGCCGCCGGTCTGACCCGGACGGTTATGCCCCCACTGCCCCGGCTTGGCGCCCTGCGCTCCCTGACCGGGACGACCGCCACGGAATCCTCCGCGACCGCCCTGACCTGCGCCGGGACGACCGCCACGGCCGCCGCGATTGTCGTTGTGGTTGCCGTTTACGGTCGGACGGGCCATCGGGTGCGGACGGGGGATGTCGCGCGGGGTGGGCGCGTGCATGCCCTGCTTGCGGCTGAACGGGTTGTTGCCGGGACGAGGCCCCGGAGTCGACGGACGGGCGCCGCCGTTGGCGGAAGGTGCGCTGCCTGCGCCCGGCTGCTGGCCCTGGCGCGGCTGACCCTGATGGGAGCCTCCTCGGGAATCCTGCGGACGGCCGCCGGCGTTGCCGCCGTGACCGGGTTGGTGGGAACGCGGGCCGGGGAAGGCGCCGCGCTGCCCTGAAGGCGCGTGCGGATTGTGACGCTGCGCGGGTGAGGGACGGTTCTCGCCGCCTTCACGGTTCGGTCGAGCGTCACGCATGTCGCCGCGGGATTCGTTGCGATTGTCGCGCGGCGTCGTGCCGCGATTCGATGACGGCACATGTGCAGCAGGCGCCGCAGAGCGCGGTTCCGCCGGACGCGGTGCCGCGGCGGGCTTCTTGCCCAGACCGGGCTTGGCTACAGGTGCGGGCTTGACTGCGGGAGCACGATGCTCCGACGGTGCGGGAGCCGGTGTCTTGCGTTCCGCTGCGGACGCTCCCGGCTTCGCCTCGCCCTTCTGGAAGGCGTTCTTCAACTTGCGCGCCACCGGCGCCTCAACCGTCGAAGAAGCTGATTTTACGAATTCACCCATGTCCTTGAGTTTGTCAAGGACGGTTTTGCTGTCGACGCCAAAATCCTTGGCAAGCTCGTACACGCGTTTTTTCGCCACATTACTCCTAATTCTGGGCCGCGCGTAGACTCGCGCGGCTATTTTCCGATGACGGATTCTGCCCGTTTCATCGTGCAACCATGGTCGTGTTACCTCATATCTCGATCCCGTGGCATGACGGCATAACGCATCCACACCCGGTGTGCCGTGTCCAGCATACTAGGGACGTTGGATGTGCCGTCGGCCGCGCGTCACCGCCGTGTCGCGGATCACTTGCCTTCGGCAGCGACCTTCTTCGCGTGCGCTTCGGTGGATTCGATGCCGATCTTCCATCCGGTCAGCTTCGCCGCGAGACGCGCGTTCTGGCCTTCCTTGCCGATGGCCAGCGACAGCTGGTCGTCATGGATGAAGGCGATGGCGGTCTTGTTCTTCTCGCTGATGACCTGCACGCCGGTGGCGACGGCGGGAGACAGCGCAGAGGCGACGAACTTCGCCGGATCGGCGGACCAGTCGACGATGTCGATCTTCTCCGGTCCGAGGTTCTCCATGACGGCGCGCACACGAGCGCCGCCGGGGCCGATCAGGGCACCCTTGGGGTTGACGCCATCGGTGTTGGCGCGGACGGCGATCTTGGTGCGGGCGCCGGCCTCGCGGGCGATGGCCATGATCGACACGGCGCCGGACACCAGTTCCGGGACCTCGCGCTCGAACAGGCGACGCACCAGCTCGGGGTGCGAACGGGAGACGACGATCTCGGGGCCCTTGACGCCGCGCGCCACGTTGACGACATACACGCGCAGACGCTCGCCATGACGGTAACGCTCACCGGGCACCTGCTCGCGACGGGGCAGAATCGCCTCGACATCGCCGATGGCGACATGCACGTTCGTCGGATCGCTGGCATCCTGCTGAACGATGCCGGTGACGAGCTTGCCCTTCTGGCCGGAGAAGGCGCCGAAGACCTTGTCGTCCTCGGCCTTACGGAACAGCTGTCCGATGACCTGGCGCGCGGTGGCCGCGGCGAGGCGCCCGAAGTTGCGCGGGGTGTCGTCGTACTCCTCGCCCAGCTCCGGTGCGGGATGAGGGTCATCCTCGGTGGGCTCCACCGGGATCTCCTTACGAGCCCACACGGTGAACGTGCCTGCCCGCGTGTCGAGTTCGACACGGGCATGCTTGGCCGCATGAGGTGTTTTCAGATAGGCCAGACGCAGCGCCTCTTCCAGTGCGGCGTCCAGTTGTTCGAGATCGATTCCTTGCTCGATGGCGAGCTGATGCATTCCTGCCAGGTCCAGTTCCATACTCAAGACCTCCTATGAAGTTATAGCCGTGGTGGCGCGCATATGGTCACAGTCGTCTATTAGTGTAGAGGCCTATGCAGACACGTCATTGGCCAGATCACGGCATTCCATGCCGTGAGAGGAACATATCTTCGTGGTGTCGCCGTATCGTCGCGGCACTCTGCATCACCGCCCTGTGCGGCGCCCTGAGCGCCTGCAGCGCGCCCCGGATCGATGGGCGCGCGGAGTCGGAACACCAGCCCAGCGCCTGCGAGAGCGCCTACTGGGCCGCCGACGCGTCGACGGCCACCATGAACGGCCGTCACCATATCATCATGCGATATCTCGCGGCGAAGCAGGCCGTCGGGCAGTGGAGCGAGGTGGCCGCCACCTGCACCCAGCGATTCGCGCAGGGCACGATCAGAAGCGCCCAGGCCGAGCATGTGGCCGTGACGCTGGGCACAAGGATCGGTGGCAACGACACCTACCGCACGGTCTCCGACGACAGCCTGAGGCAGGTTCTGGGCATCGACCTCGACGGCGCCACCTTGGGCGCCATGTCGCTGGCCGAGGACCGCGCCGGGTTCGTCATGGAGGTGCTCGCCGCGCGGGATACGCCCGGCGCCACCCTGAGCCGGTCCGACCGGCACAAGACCGCGGGGCAATTGCTCTTCACCGCGTCCGGCTTGAGCCGCGACCCGCGAGAAAAGGTCTACGACATCCAGAAGATCCTCGCCTCGCCGACCTCGATGACCGATTCCACGACCGGCCTGAGCGTGCCGACAACGGCCTTGACGGAGATCGACTGCGCCCGGGAGCAGCTCGCCGCAATGGCCAATGACGGGGCGTCGGCCAAGTCGAAGCACACCGACAAGACCGGCAACAACACCAACGGCAGCGGCGATACCGACAGTGCAACTGACACCACCGACGTCAACGCCACCGATACCAACACCGTCGGCACGGAAAACGACGCACGCCTGCGTGTCCTCTCCACGCTGATCTCCTCCCACATCACCTCCGCATTCGCACTCGGCTACCCCGACATGGACGCGTTCCTCTTCTCCTGATCGCGTCACTCCCGCAGCCCTATTATGCATACGGGGGTAAAAGCAACACCCGTACGCCGCAGAAGTCAGCCCGATTGCATATGCGCAACATAACCGTTTCTTCGTAAAAGGTCTCACGTTGCCGTGAAACCCGATGGAAAAAACGCCAAACTCACCCTCGATGGCTCATCGATGAGCCAGCAACGACAACGTAGGGCCTATAGGAGCTTTTGTGGTGTTTATGATCGAGGTCTGGCCTTGTACGAGTAGGCGTGTCGGCATGTCTTTTTCCCCGCGTGGAAAATGATGCGCTCCTGGTGGTGGGCTGGATGGTGTGAGAACGCCATCCAGCAAAGCGAGGAAATGCCCGGCATGCGGGCGTGCGA
>ENA-OXVS01000293-OXVS01000293.1-human-gut-metagenome-genome-assembly--contig:-NODE-293-length-11816-cov-6.342063_pt1 | contig 11816 bp, 16 predicted proteins | sample MGYA00249567_ERZ652677 | MGnify/ENA primary metagenome ERZ652677 (study PRJEB26925, sample SAMN05826734) | human gut metagenome | biome: ENVO:2100002; feature: ENVO:00000062; material: ENVO:00002003... | reverse complement strand
CGAGATCAGCCTCGGTCTCGTGGGCTCGGAGATGTGTATAAGAGACAGTCTCCACGCCGTTCATGATCGTGGCGAGCTCCTCGAAGTTGCGCCCGCATTCCGTGCCTTTGCCGGCCATGGTCTCCAGCAGCACCATGACGCCGGTCGTACGTTCGAACACCTGATTCAGTCCCTCGCTAATCAGCCGGCAGCCGGTCTCGGCGCCTTGGCCCACATGCGCGCCGGGATGAATGTTGATATACACCTCCTGGCCGGTCTCGCGGATGGCGGTCAGCAGCTTGATATCCTCGGCCAGCGCCTCGATGGCAAATGCGCGCTTGGCCTCATCCTTGCCGGCCAGATTGTAGACGTACGGCGCATGGACGACCAACGGCCCATAGCCTTCGGCCCTGAGCTGTGCGCCGAACACCGCCGCGCCGGCCAGGTCGAGCGCCTTGGAACGTTTGCCATACGGAGATCGCGGAAAGAACGCGAACGCGGTGCCGCCCTCCTCATGGGAGCGTTTCAGCAGCTCGTTCCAGCCGCCAGCCGTCGACAAATGCGATCCGATAAGCAAACCCGTCATTTCACTTCCGCCTTTCGTGAGCCGTTTCATCTACCGCTATCATATGGTAGGCAGCATCGAGTGCAGCCCGCACAACCGACATGAGGCACAACCCTCTGACCATCCGACCATCTGACCGAAGGAGACTTAAGCATGGCGTCAGCCGGCAATCCCAAGGACGACACCGGCCTCGAACGGAAAATGGAGTCGCGCCACCTGACGATGATCTCCCTGGGCGGCGTAATCGGTACCGGCCTGTTCGTCAGCTCCGGTTACACGATTCATCAGGCCGGACCTTTGGGCGCGATCCTCGCCTACGCGGTCGGTTCCTTGCTCGTCTACTGTGTAATGGTCTCGCTGGGCGAGCTGTCCGTGGCCATGCCGTATGCCGGCAGCTTCCACATGTATGCGAAGCGATTCATCGGACCCGGCACCGCATTCACCATCGCCATCCTGTATTGGCTGAACTGGGCGGTGGCACTCGCCTCGGAGTTCACGGCGGCAGGGCTGTTGATGCAACGGTGGTTTCCTCATTCGCCGTCCTGGGTGTGGTCGGCCGTGTTCATTGCGGTGGTGTTCGCGCTCAACATCATGTCCGTGCGGCTATATGGTGAGGCGGAGTTCTGGTTCGCGTCAATCAAAGTGTTCGCCATCATCGCGTTCATTGTGATCGGCCTGCTGGCAATCTTCGGCTCTATACCGATTGCCGGCCATGCTTCCGCGCCGTTGCTGGGCAACTTCGTGGCCGATGGCTGGTTCCCGAGCGGCATCGCACCTATTTTCTCGACTTTGCTGACCGTGGTGTTCGCGTTCTCCGGCACCGAAGTGGTGGGCGTGGCGGCCGGCGAAACCAAAGATCCATCGCGCGCGATTCCCAAAGCCGTGCACACCACGGTGCTGCGTCTGGCAATTTTCTTCATCGGCTCGATTCTGGTGATGGCGGCCTTGATCCCCTGGCATCAGGCCAGCGTGGACACGAGCCCGTTCGTGCTGGTGTTCCAGTCGATCGGTATGCCGTTCGCCGGCGACATCATGAACTTCGTGGTGCTGACGGCTGTGCTTTCCGCCGCGAACTCCGGCCTGTACGTGTGCTCGCGCATGGTGTGGTCGCTGGCCAAGGAGCGGCTGATCCCGGCGCGCTTCGCCAAGACGAATTTCCGCGGCGTGCCGGTGTGGGCCGTACTGTTCAGCATGGCGGGTTCGCTGCTGGCGCTGCTGTCTTCCGTGATCGCCGCTTCGACCGTGTATCTGGTGTTGGTCGCCGTATCCGGCTTGGCGACGCTGGTGGTGTGGTTCTCCGTGTGCGTGTGCCATATCCGGTTTAGGCGTGAATGGACGCGGGATGGTCATAGTGCCGACGAACTCGGCTATCGCGCTCCCGGCTTTCCGGTGTTGCCGTGGCTGGCCATCGTGATGTGCATCGGCGCGCTTGTGCTCGTGGTGCTCGATGAGACGCAACGTTCGACCCTGTATTGCATGATCCCGTTCGTCGTCTGCTGCTACGCGGCTTATTACGCACTCGAACGGCAGCGCAAACGCGAAAACAACGCCTAACTCGATTTCGAGGGGCTGATTTGGCGCTTACCGGAGATCTATCTCCGTTTCAAGGGGCTGATGCCCAAGTAGACAAGGCTCCACAATGGCGTCATGTCGTTGCCACAAAGCCGTTTATACTCGCGGTTCGGCGTTTGAACAGCCCCTCGAAAGCCAAGTAGATGTCCCCACCGGACGAAATCAGCCCCTCGAAGCCGAGAAACCATTGATAGCCGATTATGTTGCGCCCAGTGACGTGCCTGGTTCCGTGCTCGAACTGGTACAATAATCGGAGTTTGTTTTTTGCAAAGGTGCATTGTTATGTACAAGGTGTTGGTGTCGTTCGCAGACAGCTAATGCGCGTTGACTCGTCGTGCTAAGCCGTGGTCGCCGTTTGGACCCACGGCGCTTCTGTTGTGCCATTTCCCTAACCTGTACATTTCGTCATATTCGAGTTTCACTTGTCTTCACGTGTCGCGTTGCCGCCGCCGTGCTTGCGCTCCCGACCGTGATCGGCTGACTGCTGCAACAGCCGGGTCTTGGCTTCACGGCGGTGATGGGCATGGCTGTGGTCTGTGCCATGGCTGGACTGGTCGTTGCATTGATTGGTCCGCTGCGTCGGATCTCGACCCCCGACCGGTGGAGCGAATCCGAGCTGTGAATGCAGCGAACGCATACTCCGCGCCCAGATGTCGGTGCGGAACGTACTCAACCGTCAGCCAGACGGACACACTCCTGCTGACTGACGGTCATATTATTGGCATACGGTGGTTGAGTCATCCACTAGCATGATTCATACCACTGCTGGATGGTATGGAATTCACAGTACGAATTATCAGCCATGTCAAATCAGGTCGTACGGCATCTGATGCTTGACCAGCCAGAAGATGCCGAGGCCGATGAACACCAGCAGATTGAATCCGCCGCTATGCCATGGCAGCACGATGATTAGCGTCGCCATACGCGCCACATAGAACGCCGCACGCCGCCAGCCTTCTCGTGGCCGGGTTTCCACTGTCATGTGCGTGAAACTGCCGCCGAACGTGCAGCCGCCGCGCAACCATGGCACCACGCCCTCGAAGAGGATGAGCGCCGCCAGGAAAAGGATCGAACCGGTCCAGTCGAACGGTTCCATCGACTGCCATGAGCCATTGGAGCCCGAGGGCAGGTTCGAGCGGACAATCATGACGAACAGATGCGTCGGCATCACGGCGAACCCGATCAGCGTCATGTCGATGATGAACGTGATCAGCCGCCTCATGAAGCCAGGTGTGGTGATCGGCGTCATATCGGCGACCCGCGCCGGAATCAGGCGCAGCGAAAGCATGGCCAGCGCGAATCCGATCAGCGCGCCGGTCGTGTTCCACAGGAGATCGTCCACGTCGAACAGACGGTAGGCACACGGGAACACGCCCATGAGGCCGGTCAGCTGCATCGTCTCCAGAAACAGCGACGTGGCGAACGACAGTACTGCGGTAACCGGCAGCGGCCAACGCCAGATACGGCCCATGATGAAGCCCAACGGCAGGAAGAACACGATATTAAACGCGATTTGCAGTACGGCGGTGAGACCATCGGTACGGATGTCACCGATGAACTGCAATGGATTGAGCTGTGGCGTCAGATGGTGCGCGGCGCAATAGGCTGCCGCATCGGCCGGCATCGGATACAGTGTGAAGCACAGCAGGCCGAGCAGGTACAGCACCGTGCCATACGCCACTATGGCCGACGACAGTCGGATGCGATTGTCGCGATGATACAGCAACGCCAGCACCGGCACCGTCAGCAGCATGGACACAAACGGCCACAATGCCAGCGCGAACGCAAACGGTTCGGAAAAGTTCTTGAGAAATCCCATCTTCAATGCTCCCTGCTTCGGTCCGCTCCATTCGGTTTCGGACCATATCTCTCGACTTCTGATTCCAAGGTACGGAACATGACGGCACGCGGGTATCGGCCACGAGAGCGAAATCATTGGGATGAAAGGCGATTCGTATCATTCGCATGGATGAGGGAGATGCACCAGTTACCATTGACGCCGACGAGAATGGCGTGGTCGGCGCCGTGACCGCGCAGATGAGCGAGCGTACGTCGTTCATCGTGTTGGACCAGATTAACTTCCGCCACCGCTAGGCTGTTTCCGGCCCGGCGCATCGCCGCCGAAGCCCATCGCCGCGGCATCCGCATTTTGGTTGATGGCGCGCATGCTCCCGCCCAACTGGCCGATCCGGTCGGCGGACTGCAGCCCGATTGGTGGGTCGGCAATTTTCATAAGTTCCCGTGTGCGCCGCGCGGTACGGCATTGCTGGTGATTCCGCCCGAAGGCAGTCAGGATGGTCAGGATTTGTGGCCGCTGATCGACTCGTGGGGTTTCGCCGACCCGTTCCCGGAGCGATTCGACGAGCAAGGCACCCAGGATTTATGCGGTCCGATCGCCGCGCCCGAGTCCTTGCGTGATATCGAGCGCCTGTGGGGCTGGGATGTCGTGCGCCGGTACATGTCCGATCTTGCCGATTACGCGGAGCGTCGGGTATCCGAGGCGGCCAGCGAGGTCGGCGGCGAGGACTGCTCGTCGCCGGTGCGCATTCCCTCCCCCGCCATGCGCCTGGTGAAGCTGCCCCACGGAAACCGCACGCCGCAGGAACTGGACGCCCTATGCCCGGTATTCCGTGACCGAATCCTCAACGAACTGCACGCCGAAGTCGCGGTCACCCAGTTCGACGGCGAACTGTACCTGCGCCTCACCGCCCACGCCTACGTCACCGCCGACGCCATAGACCGCTTCGCCGAACAATCTATCCCAACCATCGTCGGATGGCTGCGTGGGTAAGCGAATCGTATGTTGCGTGGTGCCTTAACTATGGATGATTACGGCGCCAATGCAACATTTATGAAGCCATGTCTTTGAACAGTGAGCAGCGCGCGGCGACTATCCGTGAATTTCAGGAGACCATGAGCCGGCTGGGTTTGCCCGCCGAACGGATCGGCAAGGATTTTGGCGTCAGCGGCAGCAGAGTGGAGCAAATCATCACCCTCAAGTCGGGCGTGCTGGAGTATCCGTGGATTATCCGCGCCTATCTGCTGAGCAGAGCTGAGACACAGGGCGTGGAACTCACGCCGTTCATGGCGTTACGCGGAAATCCGCACGATTATTGGTTCCTCGACGGCGACTTTATCGACCGAGGCGAAATCGATTAAAACCGATTGATAATCGGCCATTTACACGCAAGAGGCGCCGTCAATCGCCTCGCGCATAGAAGCCATCGCTCTCCGTGCAGGTGGCGATGCGTGTGTAGTATTCCGTCTTGTCCTCATGGTCGATACGTGCGCCGCAATGCTGCTGCACCGCAAGACTTGCCGGATTGGTTTTGTGGACACTCAGGTAAGCCTCCTTGATGCCGAGCTCGCGGGCCTTGGCAAGCGTGAGCTTGAGCCCGGCGGTCGCGTAGCCGTGACCGCGGTATTCGCGGGCGACACCGTAGCCAATGTGGCCCGGACCATTGCGCAGGAAGTCGGTGAGCCGGTGACGCAGGTTGAAGATGCCCACATAGTCGCCCTCATCGTTGACGAGAATGTATTTGGTGGCTGGCACCCAGCCGTCCGGCAGGCCGACGCCAAGCGACTCATCACGCAACCCTTGCACATATGCGGCGAACCGTTCACGATTCATGCCGGCCGCTGGGTTCTCGAATCCCGTCTCCTCCGCCGGGAATTTCGCGAACAAGTCAAACGCGCGTTCCTGGTCCGCCAGCCATGTCTCAATCAGCCGCATTGGTCACACTCCTCCTGTTGACACAGCAGACCACACTACTACTGTGCTCGGCCAACGGCCGCAAGCCTTATCTAGGGTGTGTTTACAGATAGGCAGCAAGTGTCTGCCAATGCGTTTATCGCAGGATATACCAGGTTACTTTCCCCGATACACGGCAGCGACGCCAAAGACAAATTGTATGATGAACAATCCCAGCAGGAAGATCAAAGCTCCTGGCCGGTACGTGCGGTAGAAGTCGACCATATCCGGCTGCGCCAAAGGCGCTGCCATGATATACACCAGCGCAGCGAACACGGCGCCGAGCGCGGAAACAACCAAGAACGCGCCTACGGCAAAACGCAGCAGGCCACGATCCGAGGTCCTCCGGCGCAGACCACGGCATCCCACGAAGACGAATACCGAGATCAGCAGGTAGAACAGCAGCCCGTACGTGGGCAGCATGTCGATAATCAGCAGATCGTTCATGGCATATCCTTTCGTGGCGCAATCCCATTCAACCTGCGCATGGCCAAAAGCGCAACATCGTGTCAAGTAATCGCATGATAGCAGGTTTTGTCCGGCTGCGACCGTGGCCACGATGAGCGGCATGGGACACGATAACATGACCGGGGCTGCGGCGCGGTCGATCCGTATCGCCCGTATTGGACAATGATCCGTTCGCCCTGGATGCGATGTGCGCGATGATCTCGGCCGTATCCAAGGACTTCCATGTCATGCGGGGGCACGGGTTCGCCCGCAGTGGCGATCGAGCACTGCCATAACCCGCATACCAGGCCGGACGTGCCGGTGTCGGATCCTAAGGAATCTGTTGGTGTCGCTGCAGCTCATTGCCATTCCCACTGAAGAGATGATTGGCGAAAACGATACTCACTACCTATTCATTAGGCTTCAGCTCGTGTTCGAGCACAAGTTTCATCTTGCTGTTATCCATCAACCATGCGTGTAGGTCTCGGTCCAGGATCATCGCCAGAGCGAAGCACGCCTGCGTCGCATTCTCCAATGCAATCCGTCGATTCTCACCCGGCAGAGGTATGCCGTTGACAAGCGGCTCATGGTGAGCGACCCGATTACGCAGGGCATGCACTGTTTTTACGATATCCAGCGCGTACTTTCTCGTCCAGCGTTCTTCCACTGCACGGGCATACTGGCGCCCATTGGAGAATGTCTTATCGAGTCCTTTGCGCCATAAATCGTTCTCATAATCTGCACGGCGCTGGTCTGGCCACTTCGTGTGGATTGTTCCGCCGTCTTCCAAGAGATTGCGCCAAAATCCGAATGTCAATGACGCTATGAGATGGCCATGCGTATGATTTTTTCGCTGGTGCGGGGTGAGATGGTTCCACGCTTCACGAATCTGGTACTGGGTTCGGTCATCGAATTGTAGCCCTGCCATATACCAGTCTTCAGTGCCATTCTGCTCCAGAGCGAGGAGGGAGAGTTGCCGGTCCATGCGGTTGCGCAGAGCGACCTCGAGGATGGCGATGTCGCCCATACAGGCGCTGGCCATGTCGTGATCCCACAGGTACAGCTCTAGCGCTGGGCATGAACGTCTTTGAGCCTCATAATTGTAGGTGGCAAGCCGTTCATCGGTAATGCACGCGCGCAGCGCCTTCTCCCGCGGACTTCCTTTCCTTGGAGTCCGTGAGAGGAAATCAGTTGTTGAATTTGACTGTCGGCTCATGGCTCATTATGATATATCAAGAATTCCCCCAAAGGGCCTCTCCGGACGGTCTTCGACTCAGCCGTGATGCACTGGGGGTTTCTTTTTATCTGGATAATCGGGGCTTGGTTGGTCTGGGCTCTTCTTCAGGACAATCGCATATGTTTCGGGAGTGCTCAGCTTTCAGACGAGGCATTCGAAGAAATGCCATTCCGGGGAATCGGCATCATGGATGATGATCAGCGTGCCGCCCTCGTTGGTTATCTCCTTATGAGGCCGGTCGTAGAGCGCATCGAGCTGTGTTCCCAGGTTCAATCGCAGGGTCGCATCCGCTTCCTTGATTATGCGGATGTTCTCCTGGGGCAGTTGGCCACTGGAGTAATCCCTGCCGTCCAGAATGGTGCCGTCGACTTGTTCTGGGTCAGCGGCGACCTTCACGTACCGGTATCCGTCCCCATGAAAGCTTTCCTCGTCCTTGCTGACGATTGCCCGCGCATCCTCGGAAAATGAGATCGAGAACGTCTGCGACAGATTCGAAACCGGACTATAGCCCTAGTATCGAGTCCATCCGAACCATACTCCCGCCACTACCAACGCCGCGATGCCCAAAGCGATGATCGTTCCGGCCCGGCCACCGGCGGAAGGTTCACCTTTCCATACGCGGTTTCCCATCGTCGGCCTCCTAGCCTTAGCCGTAGGGTCTGCTAGATCAAAGTGTGTATTACTGATTAGCGTGAGGTCGCCGCCACTACGTGAGCGGTCGAAAACCTCATGCCACCCGGCAAATCCGAGAAGCGGTCGGAGAACTATTCGAAGCCGTCAGCTAATCCAGTGTTGAACGTACGCGACGACACCCAGAAACGCTCCTATACCCGCTCCGAGGAAGACGAATCCCCATCCCAACCAGTCAGCAAATCGATTGACCGGGGATTTCGCAAAGCCCTCCATCACCGAATTCGTTCCAGTCGAGCCCTCCCCTGATTCATGGTTGTCCTCCTCGGCATCCCTACATAAAACCCGTTAGTCCAATTCAATCCGTTCGCGCCCGCAAGCGCAACATCGTGTCAAGTAATCGCATGATAGCAGGTTTTGTCCGGCTGCGACCGTGGCCACGATGAGCGGCATGGGACACGATAACATGACCGGGGCTGCGGCGCGGTCGATCCGTATCGCCCGTATTGGACAATGATCCGTTCGCCCTGGATGCGATGTGCGCGATGATCTCGGCCGTATCCAAGGACTTCCATGTCATGCGGGGGCACGGGTTCGCCCGCAGTGGCGATCGAGCATTGCCATAACCCGCATACCAGGCCGGATGCACTGGTGTTGGATATGGCGTTGTGGGGGGGGGAAAAAAAACACGGGCGCTGACGTGTGCCGGCGCATCCGTCGCAGGAGCGGCGGGACGGGCAGCGTGTTCACGTACGTGCACCGCGTGGCCGACAAGCTGGGAGTCGCCAGCCGCAAGGAGGTGCTGGACGCATGCGCCAGATACGATCTGCTCTGCCCCGGCTTTCCGACCGGCTTGGCCTGCGGCATGCCGGGCATCCGGTGATCGCGGCGTCCTGCGCCGTATTGTCCGTGGCGGTGCTCGCGGAGTACGTGTTCTCGATGGCGGCACGGGTCCCCGGCACCGCGACCGTGCGCGATATCATGTTGGCTCTGGCTGTGCTTGCCGGCCTGGTCGGCGGCATGTTCCGCCCGGACCGGTTCCTGTGGCCGGCGCTTGTCACGGGCGTAATCCTCATGCTGGATGTCCCGATGGTCACGCCGGGACCGACGGCATGCCCGCCGACGAACACGAATACCAGCAACAGCTCGACGAATTGCGCGACGCCGCCAGCCGGGCCATGGGCCACACGCACGAGGTCATCGACTCGCTCGAAGAACACACACCAGCGCAAGCCAGCCGGACACCGAACAAGCCCACTGGCAGCTGGAGGCCGTCATTCCCTTTACCGGCGTGTTACAGACAATGGAATGGTGATGTTCGCGTTCCAGTTGTCGGAATCATCGGTGATGTCGAACGTCCCGGACATGGATTCGATAACGGTTCGGTATCTCTTGAGGCCGCTGCCGAGTCCGAGCCGTACCGCTTCGTCCTTTAGTACGTCGCTTGCCGAAATGATGACGTGCCGCCGGTCGAAGGAGATCGTGACGGCGTACCATTCGTGCGGGGCGGCGTGCTTGGCGATGTTCGCGTACAGTTCGTTGAGCAGTCCTTCGAGAAGGTCGAGGATGTCGTCCGCCAGTGGATGGTCGAACGTCCCGAGGATGTCGTCACCTTGGAATCCGAGGCCGCCAAGGCGACGTCGTTGCGATTGAATGATGCCGTCAAGCCGTTCACGCTGCTGTTCGATTTTCCTGTCGGTTTTGTCGTCGTTATTTGTTTTGACGATGCGGCTGCGATCGTCTGGTTTGTCGGTGCGTTCAAGTTGTCGTATCACCTGGTGGGTGTGGTCGAGCGCCGTTTCGGCGATGGCGCGCAGATCGGTGAGTTGGCGCTGATATTGCTCCCGATCGGCGGGGCAATCACTGCGGCTTGCCTGGTCGATGCGCAGGATCATGTAGGCGAGGTCGTTGCTGATGGTGTCGTGCAGGTGACGCGCCGTGTGTTCGCGGTCGAGTCGTTGCCTGAGTGTCGCGGTCGCCTGCCGTTGGGCGAACAGCAGGTTGAGACTGAACCCCAGCGACAATGGGCATAGGCACATGATGATCATGCCTACGATGTTCGACGAGGTGAGGTTGTTCTGCATGTTGTTCGCGGCGAGGGCGGCGAGGGCCGCCAGTGCGGAAGCGGCTCCAAGGCGGGGTTTGACGAACGAGAGGACCGCTATGGAGGTCAGTGCGGCGATCATGATGGTCGTCAACGGCGAGAACAGCCACAGCAACGCGTATCCTGAGACCGCGAACAGCAGACAGGCGGCCCATACCGGTGCCGCTCCGAGCATGGCGCACAGGACGGCGACGAGCAGCGATATGCGTATGGTCGACCATGACAGCAGGTTCTGGGATGAGTACACGCCCATCTCTACGGGGATCGCCACTGCGAGGACCAGCCCCGCGGCCAGTATGGCTGGGTGGTGTATACGGTTCAGAGCAGATCGTATCGGGCGCATATGGCGAGGGCCTCCTTGCGGTCGGCGGCATGGAGCTTGCGGCATGCCCTGTTGACGTAGGTGAAGACGCTGCCCTTGCTGACATTCAGGAGCGCGGCTATCTCGTCGGTGGATGATCCATGCGCGTAGAGGCGCAGTACGTCCCGTTCCCTGGAGGACAGCGATGGCTTGTCGTTTTCCGGCAGCCGGCCCTCGGTCGCGTGTCCTTCGTTGAGTTTGCGATTGGCTTCCCGTGCGGTGGGGAATCCGGTGCCGGGGACGGGCTCGCCCTGTGCCGCGCATCGTATGGCCTGCGGGAGCTCTTTGACGATGTCATCTTTGGCTATCGGGCATTGTGCGCCCGCCTCGACCGCGTCTTGCCGATATGGATCAAGGTCATAGGAGGTGACGCACACCAAGCCGATCGTCGGAGTGCGCCGACGGATTCTGGCGCATATGTCCGCGCCGGTGATGCCTCCCAAGGCCATGTCGACGACCAGCACGTCGGGTCGCGCGCCGTGGGTCATGCAGCGCTGCAATGCCATCGCCGGGGACGTGGTGCTCCAGATGATGTGGAACCGCGGGGAGAGACGGCTCGTCATCACGGCTATGGCGTTGAGGGCGAGCGAATCGTTGTCCAGCACCCCGATGGAGATGGTATGCGAGTCCGATAGGTCTGTCATGCCACCCATCGTATGCGCATCCCATGCTCCTCGACGTATCGTTGTCATGCGCGCGCATGACAGTCTTTTGCTCCCGGATCGCCGTCTGTGGGCTAATGGTTGGCGACAGTTGTGCAATCGTCCGAAGGAGCATGATGATGAAATCGGGAACACGACGCAGGGCCGCCATTCTGACCGCAGTGATGCTGCTGTCCGGTTGCGGGACGACTCCGAACGGCGGCACCTCGGGAAGTGGCGGCATGCTGACCTAGCAGCAGGTGAACGAGGAATACAAGGCGACCGTCGAGGATTTCCCCTTTGAACTGATGAACGGCGATGCGTTTCCAGCGAATATACCCAAGGCGCAGGCCGCGTCCTCGCTGTATGCCAAGGGAAGTGGGGAAGGACAGGCGTATGTCTACTGGCAGTGCTCGGTGGAACGCGACATTCTCGACAACAGCCAGACCAACGCGGAAGCAGCCCGAGGCGCCCTCCAGCAGCCTGTCTCTTATACACCTCTCCGAGCCCACGAGACCGAGGCTGATCT
>ENA-OXVS01000292-OXVS01000292.1-human-gut-metagenome-genome-assembly--contig:-NODE-292-length-11817-cov-10.543955_pt1 | contig 11817 bp, 7 predicted proteins | sample MGYA00249567_ERZ652677 | MGnify/ENA primary metagenome ERZ652677 (study PRJEB26925, sample SAMN05826734) | human gut metagenome | biome: ENVO:2100002; feature: ENVO:00000062; material: ENVO:00002003... | reverse complement strand
CGAGATCAGCCTCGGTCTCGTGGGCTCGGAGATGTGTATAAGAGACAGTCCCAAGCTTGATCCCTTTCTGCTGGGCAAGACGAACAAGATCAACCTGCTTCAGGCCTTGCTCGTTCATAGCGGCTTTTAATCTGTCTGCAAAGGTTTCCATAAAGCTCCTTTCTGGGGTTATCCTTCCGGAGGTCAGACCCCATTAATAAAGTATTAACAAAATACAAAGTTCAATTTAAAATCTGCTTCAATACGAAAATCTCTAAAAAGTTCAATTTAAAAGTTCAAAACTTTAGTCAGAGTATACCACGATAAATGAAAAAGTTCAATAAAAAAATTACTGTTATAGAAAATCCGCAAAATCACGGTATCATTAAGAAAATATGATATACTAAAAGTGTTTATTACAGCAAAATACAAAGTACACAGAACGAAGGGAAACAGGAAAATGATTCTTGAAAATGAAAAAATAAAACAGGCATTGGAATATATAAAGGAAGAAGATCCGGCAACGACTCAGGACACGCTCAATATGTGCCAGATCCCGGCACCTTCTTATAAGGAAGAGAAAAAAGCGGAGTATATCCGGGAGCGGTTCCGGGAGATCGGGCTTAGGGATGTCAGGATTGACGCTGTTGGAAATGTGCTTGGGATCTGGCCGGGAACCGGTGAAGGACCAAGTGTAATGCTTGCAGCACACACAGACACAGTATTCCCGGAAGGGACAGATCTGACGATAAGAAAAGAAGGAAATCGTTATTATTGTCCCGGCATTAACGATGACACACATGCAGTGGCGGAGATGATCGCAGTAGCGAAAGCAATGATCCATGCAGATCTTCACACAAAAGGAGACTTGATCTTCTGTGCAAATGTGTGTGAAGAAGGACTTGGAGATCTAAGGGGCGTGAAGTATCTGTTCGGATACGACAACAAAGCTTCAGAAGAATGTCCAGAGGTAGATGCATTTGTCTCGATTGATAACCAGTATACGGGCGGGGTGATCTATACGGCAACAGGAAGTCACCGTTATGAGGTGACATTTACCGGAAGAGGCGGTCACAGTTTCCAGAACTTCGGCATTCCTAATCCAATCCATGCAATGGGACGAGCCATCGCACAGATCGCAGAATTCCAGGTCCCGGATGAGCCGAAGACGACATTTAACGTAGGCGTGATCCAGGGAGGGACTTCTGTAAATACAATTTCAGGTTCTGCATCCATGCTGGTAGACCTCCGTTCGGACAGCGAAGAAGAGCTGAACCGATTGGACAAAGAACTTCATAAAGTGATCAAACAGGCAGTGGAAGAAGAAAATGCAAGATGGGATGCTTCAAAGCCGCAGATCAAAGTGCAGATCGAAGGACGCGGTGTGAGACCGGCGGGGGCACAGCCAAAGGACTGTGCAATCGTGAAAGCAGCATTCCGGGCGGCAGAACTGCTGGGGATTGAACCGGAGTATCGGTATGAGAGCAGTACGGATGCGAATATCCCGATCAGTATGGGAATCCCGGCAATTACTGTTGGAAGAGGTGGAGAAGAAGACGGAATCCATACCCTTCAGGAATGGTACGAGCCAAAAGAAGCATGGCTTGGACCACAGAGAGATTTGCTTCTGATGATTCTGCTTGCCGGAGCAGAAGGAGTCTGTGAGCCGGCTATAGAAAAAAGATAAAAAATCTTAAGAAAATATCAATGTCTTTTCATGCACATTTCCTGTATACTGATGGTATGAGAGAATATTTTGTGCAGATTGTACCGGATGTCCCGGAGATTTTATCTTTTGCACAAAAAGAAGTAAAAATAAAATAAAGCAGGAGGGCAAAAGATGCGGGGAATCAGAAAGCAGTCATCCGACACACAGAGCTCCAGTCAGCCGAAAGAAAAAAGAAGATTGGATACAAAACAGAAAAAAGGAATGTTGATCGGCGGAGGTATCTTCCTTGTGGCAGTGATCGCCCTGATTCTTGTGAAGAATCTGACAGGTGGAGGTGGAGCAGATGGAGAGAATGTTCTCTATGCGGATTCCGTCGGAATGATCACAGGGACAGGACTTGGGACACAGAACCGGTTTACAGGAGTGGTTGAAGCACAGGATACGTTGAAACTGACACTGGCAGACAACCAGAAGGTAAAACAGATCTTTGTTGAAAAAGGGCAGGAAGTAGAGCCTGGAACAAAGTTGTTTGAATACGATACAGAAGAGCTTGCCATGACATTAGATCAGGGAAAACTGGAGCTTGAGAAGATCACGAACAACATCAGCAGCCTGAATTCACAGATCGCGACACTTACAACGGAGAAGAAGAGTGCACCGGCCAGCGAACAGCTGTCCTATACGACACAGATCCAGGAACTTCAGATGGAGATCAAGCAGGAAGAGTACAATTATAAAGTAAAAGAGCTGGAAGTAAACCGTACACAGAAGAGCCTGGAACAGTCTACAGTAACTTCTACAGTTGCCGGAATTGTACAGGAGATCAACGAACAGCAGGGAACAGACCCTTCTACAGGGGAGTCCAAACCGTTTATGAGTATCCTTTCTACAGGAAAATACAGAATCAAAGGAAAGATCAGCGAGCAGAACATCGGAGATCTGACACCGGGCACACAGGTGACGATCCGCTCCAGAGTGAATGAAGATGAGATCTGGACAGGTACAGTAGATAACGTAGACACAGAGAAGCCGGAGAACAGTTCCCAGGATTCTATGAGTTATGGTTCTGAGAACAGCGATAATCAGGCAACAAAGTATCCATTCTATGTCACATTGGATACAATAGATGGATTGATGCTCGGACAGCATGTCTATATCGAGACAAGTACTTCACTGGAAGCAGACAAAATGTGGCTGATGCGTGACTACATTGTAGACGCAGATTCAGATCATCCATATGTATGGGTAGCAGGAGATAATGACAAGCTGGAGAAGCGTTCTGTTACACTCGGAGAGACGAACGAAGATATGGGAACCTGTGAGATCGTAGACGGACTGAAAGCTTCTGATTACATTGTATGGCCAAGCGAGGAGTGCAAAAAAGGTGCAGCTGTTGTGAAGAACGATTCAGGTACATCAGGCAGTACTTCAGATATGTCAGGAGCCGAGGGCGGTTACGAAGAACCTGTAGAAGAGAATGCAATGCAGGAAGGAGTTCCGGGAACGGAGGAGAGTGTGGATGAATAAAAAGAAAATAATCAAGATCGGCATTCCTGTGGCAGCAGGCTGTATCGTTCTTGCACTTGGAATCGGTTTCGCAGTGAAGAACAGCGGAAAGGCTGTTAAAGTAGCTCCTGTCAGCAGTGTGAATTCCGGCGGCTGGTACGATAATAGCGGGATTGCAAGTTACGGAACCGTCACAACGAACCAGAAGCAGGACATTTACGTAGATGATACTATGCCGATCACACAGGTTTACGTGAAAGCCGGAGATACTGTGAAAGTCGGTGACCGCCTTGTGGCTTACGATACAACACTTTCTTCTCTGGAGCTTGAGATGAAAGAAATGCAGATTCAGGGGATTGACCTGAACATTCAGAACCTGCAGAAAGAGATCACCCAGCTCAAGGGGACGAAGACCGCGAAGGCAGATACAGGGGCATCCGTCGTGCAGACAAGCGCAGATGGAGAACAGCAGCCAACTGTACAGAAGATGAGTGCTGTAAAGACAACCGTTCTTAATACATCAAAAGAGGATGAGAATAAAAAACCGGATGGTGATACCTCGAAGGATGATACGACAAAAGATGACAATACAAAAGACGATGCTTCGAAAGATGATAATGCGAAGGATGACACATCCAAAGATGATAATAAAAAAGACGATGTACCGTCTTCCGCAATTGAGCGTCCATTCCCTGAAGCATTAAAGGGAAAAGAGGTTTACAGTGAGATTACATTAGATTCTGTTCCTTATAATAAAGAAGACGCAGACGGAACAATGGAAAAACCGTATCGTTATCTTTGTGCACCGGGGGCAGCCGTAAATGCACCGTTTATGCTCAAAGTATTAAAAGAGGGTCAAGTGTGTGCCTTTGATGTAGTAGATAACGCAGAAGCGCCGACAAAATTTGTATCCTGTTGGATCCTCGATGGAAAAACAGGACAGGTAGTCATACCGGATCCACAACCAACTCCAGACCCGGAGCCGACTCCAAATCCAGAGCCAACTCCGGAACCAGAGCCAATTCCGGAACCAGAGCCAGCTCCGGAACCGGATATTTCAGAAGATCCGGTTATCCCAGACACCCCGGACCTCCCGTCAAAGGAAGAAGTGACGAAGCAAATCAAGGAGAAAGAGCAGAAGATCAAAGATCTGGGTCTTTCCAAGAGATCCGCTGAACTGGAACTGAAAAAGCTGAAGAAAAAGGTCGGGGACGGCGTGATTAAAAGTACGGTAGAAGGTGTAGTCAAAGAAGCGACTGACGAAGCGTCTGCAAAGAATGAGAACAAACCGGTTGTCAGCGTTGTCGGAGAAGAAGGTTTCTATGTGACCGGAAGAGTCGGAGAGACAATGCTTGATCAGATCAAAGAAGGAATGACTGCGACTGTAATGTCCTGGCAGTCGGGAGAATCCTACGAAGCGACAGTTACAGGTGTTGGCAACTCACCGGTAAGCGATTATTCCACAGGAGAGAACCAGAATCAGTCCTTCTATCCGTTCACGCTCGTGATCCACGGAGACGCAAATCTCTCGAATGGTGAGTCTGTGAATCTGTCGATGAATGGAATTGCAGCAGGTAGTGATGGATCGATCTATCTTGAAAAAATGTTTGTCCGCGAGGAAGGAAACCGCTATTATGTCTACAAGCGGGGCGATAACGGCAGATTAACAAAACAGTATGTAGAGGTCGGCAAAAATATGTACAATTCACTGGAGATCACCTCCGGCCTCACAATGGACGACCTGATCGCGTTCCCTTACGGCAGAGATGTCAAAGAAGGCGCAAAGACACAGGAAGCAGATACCCTGTACGACTATTATTAAGAAGACTGAACAGTATCAAAATGAAAGAGAGTGAGGTGCCATTATGTTAGAAGACATCAGACTGGCGTTTCAGGGAATCTGGAATCATAAATTAAGATCTGCGCTCACAATGCTCGGAATCATCATAGGAATCGGTTCCATTATAGCAATTGTGTCTACGATCAAAGGAACGAATGAACAGATTAAGAAGAATCTGGTCGGTGCAGGAAATGACGCGGTAAATGTACAGCTCTATCAGGGTGACTGGCCGATCGATCTGCAGTATCAGTCACTCCCGGACGGAGTGCCGGAGATCTCAGACGAGACACTGCAGGAGGTCGTTGAACTCCCGGAAGTGGAGACAGCGTCTTTATATCATACAAGAAATGAATACGACGCAGTTTACCGCGGCGCAAAGTCATTAAGTAACAGCGTGATTCTTGGAATTGACAGAAATTATCTGGATGTTTACGGATATCAGGTAACCAAAGGAAGAGGATTAACAGACAAAGATTATTCCGAAGGACGAAAAGTAGCCTTGATAGACAAAACAACAGCGGCAAGTTTATTCGACAATGCAGATGTGATCGGAAGAACGATTGAGATCAAGGGCGAGCCTTTTGTTGTCGTTGGAATGGTTGCAAAGAAAGCAGAGTCCCAGCCGGTGATCAACTCAATGGAAGATTACTACCGCTACATGTCAGATGACCAGAGCGGAAAGATTATTATTCCGGATCAAGTATGGCCGGTCATCTACCAGTATGACGAACCACAGAACCTTGTCGTGCGTGCAAAAAGTACAGATGATATGACAGCGGCAGGAGAGAAAGCCGCAGATATTTTAAATGCTATGCTGACAGTTTCAGATGATACCGTGAAATACAAAGGAGAAGATCTGTTAGAACAGGCAACACAGATCCAGGAGATCAGTAACTCGACAAATCAGCAGCTGATCTGGATCGCCAGCATTTCCCTGTTAGTTGGTGGAATCGGAGTTATGAATATCATGCTCGTGTCGGTTACAGAACGTACCGGCGAGATTGGATTAAAGAAAGCACTCGGAGCGAGAAAACGCAGAATTCTGACACAGTTCCTGACAGAGGCGGCGGTGCTGACACTGCTTGGAGGAATTATAGGTGTTCTTGGAGGAATCGCACTTGCGTACATTATATCCAAAGTCTCAGCGGTTCCGGTAGCAATCAGCGGAGTTTCGATTGTGATAGCAGTGCTGTTCTCCACACTGATCGGTATTATCTTCGGACTGATCCCGTCCGTGAAAGCGGCGAACATGAATCCAATCGAGGCACTGCGACATGAATAAAAAAACAGTGGAAAAAGAAAATACTTGTTTCAATTTCCTTCCATATCTGTTATAGTATGTGTTAATTAAAAGAATCAGGAGAATCTGAGTGATCGGATTCTCCGTCTTTCTATGCAAAGAGAAAATAGCAATTATTAAAAGGAAAAGAGAAAAGGGGCATGTAGATTTGAGCGGCAGTACATTCGAAGGAAAGAAAAAGACAGAGAACGGAACAAAGAGGCTGATCTTCACAGCAGTATCTATCTTGCTGGAGATTGTCTTCCTTCTCTTTCTGTTCACAAAGGTAAGTGAATACGCAACTATTATTGACTGGGCAACAAGAATCGTGGCAATCTTTCTTGTGCTTGGACTTTACAGCATGGATAAGACTTCATCGATGAAAATGCCATGGATCATACTGATGCTTGCATTCCCGATTCTTGGTGTGAGTCTGTATCTTCTCGTAGGTCTGAACGGAAGCACGAAGAAGATGCGGGCAAGATATGAAGAGATTGATAAAAAACTGCTCCCATATCTTCCGGATAACAGACAGATTCTCGAATGGATGAAAAAAGAGAGTCCGCAGGCGGGGGCAATCGCTTCTTATCTGACGAATTACTCTTGTTACCCGGTTTATCAGAACACAGATGTTACATATTATGATGAGGCGATCAAAGGGCTGGATGCACAGCTGGAGGATCTTTCAAAGGCAGAAAAGTTCATCTTTATGGAGTATCATGCCATCGAAGACGAAGAGGCATGGCAACGGATCCAGACGGTACTTGAAGACCGTGTGAAAGCAGGCGTAGAAGTCCGTATCTTCTATGATGATATGGGATCGATCTGGTTTGTGAACATGGATTTTGCAACAAAACTGAAATCTTTAGGAATCAAATGCCGTGTATTTAATCCGATTCTGCCGGGACTGAATATGTTCCTGAACAATCGCGATCACCGGAAGATTACTGTGATTGACGGAAAGGTTGCTTACACAGGTGGATACAATCTGGCGAATGAGTATTTCAACATCACACATCCGTATGGAATCTGGAAAGATACCGGGATCCGTATGGAAGGAGATGCAGTCAAGTCTATGACAGTAGCATTTCTGGAAATGTGGAATGCAGCCGGAAATGTAAAGTCAAAAGAACTTGTACCGGAGAAATATGTGATCCACTATGCATACCAGGCACAACAGCGTGGTTATGTCCAGCCATATGCAGACAGTCCGCTCGATGGTGAGCAGGTAGGCGAGGAAGTATATATCAGTATGGCGAACAAAGCGGAGAAATACTGTTGGTTTATCACTCCATACCTGATTATCACAGACGAGATGACACATGCACTCACACTGGCAGCAAAGCGTGGTGTTGATGTACGTATCATAACACCGGGAATCCCGGACAAGAAGATGGTCTACAGTGTGACCCGTTCCTTCTATCATAATCTGGTTAAGCATGGAGTCCGTATCTATGAGTGGACACCGGGATTCTGTCATGCGAAGATGAGTGTGGCAGATGATAAAATGGCGACCTGTGGAACGATCAATCTCGATTACCGCAGCCTGTACCATCACTTTGAGAATGGATGCTTTCTGGCAGATTGCGACGCAGTGCTGGAGATCCGGGATGATCTGATCCGCACGATGGGAGAAAGCAGAGAAGTGACCGAGCAGTATAAAGAAGGAAGAAGTGCGGGCTTAAGACTCGGACAGCTGATCTTACGTCTGTTTGCGGAGCTGCTCTGATATTATTACCGGTTATACGATGTGCGAACAGCAATCTGATAATATCGTTTGTGGGTTGAATTTGCACCGGATTGATTGTATAATGAACTTGATTGTTGAGAAATTAACAATAGTTTTTTATGAAATGGATGGTCTGCCGGTCAGAAGATACTGAACCCGACAGCCGGATATGAACTTTATTTTATGAAGGAGGAATCAACGATGATTACCTGGAACAATTTGGATAAGCTTACTTCTTATCAGGAACTTGAGAAGACAGAAAGTGTAGACCTCGCAGCAGTGATGGCCGGAGAGAACGGAGCAGAGCGTGTGAAGAACTACAGCGTTCCGATGGCAGAAGGATTAGCATACAATTATGCAGCGAAGAAAGTGGATGACACAGTTCTCTCAGCTCTTGAGAAACTGGCAGAAGAAGCACAGCTGACAGAGAAGTTCGAAGCACTTTACAACGGAGAAGTTGTGAACACAGGAGAGAAGCGTCTCGTACTTCACCACATGACACGCGGACAGCTCGGAGATGCCGTTGAGGCTGACGGTGTTGACAAGCGTACTTTCTATGTAGAGCAGCAGAAGAAGATTGCTGAATTTGCGAACAAAGTACATGCAGGTGAGATCACAAACGGTGCCGGAGAGAAGTTTACAACAGTTGTTCAGATTGGTATCGGCGGAAGTGACCTCGGTCCTCGCGCAATGTACCTTGCACTTGAGAACTGGGCAAAGAAGAATGATACATTCAAGATGGAAGCAAAGTTCATCAGCAACGTTGACCCGGATGATGCGGCAGCAGTTCTGAATTCTGTAGATGTTGCTCACTCCATCTTCGTACTTGTATCCAAGTCAGGAACAACACTTGAGACTCTGACAAATGAGTCCTTTGTAAAGGATGCTCTTAAGAATGCAGGACTTGACGCATCCAAGCATATGATCGCAGTAACAAGTGAGACTTCACCACTTGCAAAGAGTGATGATTACCTTGCAGCCTTCTTCATGGATGACTATATCGGAGGACGTTTCTCATCTACATCAGCAGTTGGCGGAGCAGTACTTTCCCTCGCATTCGGACCGGAAGTATTTGCACAGTTCCTTGATGGAGCAGCAGCTGAGGATAAACTGTCCCTCAATAAAAATATCAAAGAGAACCCGGAGATGCTCGATGCATTGATCGGTGTATATGAGAGAAATGTACTCGGATACCCAAGCACAGCAGTACTTCCATACTCCCAGGCACTGAGCCGTTTCCCTGCACATCTGCAGCAGCTGGATATGGAGTCTAACGGAAAATCCGTAAACCGCTTTGGTGAGCCGGTTGACTATGTAACAGGACCGGTTATCTTCGGAGAGCCTGGAACAAACGGACAGCACTCCTTCTATCAGCTCCTTCACCAGGGAACAGATATTGTGCCGCTTCAGTTCGTAGGATTCAAGAACAGCCAGATCGGTACAGATGTTGTGATCCAGGACAGCACAAGCCAGCAGAAACTCTGCGCGAACGTAGCTGCTCAGATCGTAGCATTTGCATGTGGTAAAGAAGATGAGAACCGCAACAAGAACTTCGAAGGAGGACGTCCTTCAAGCATCATTATCGGAGAGCAGTTAACACCGGCATCTCTCGGAGCACTGCTTGCTCACTTTGAGAACAAGATCATGTTCCAGGGATTCCTGTGGAATGTAAACAGCTTCGATCAGGAAGGTGTTCAGCTCGGTAAAGTCCTTGCAAAACGCGTACTTGCACATGAGACAGACGGAGCCCTGAGAGTATTCAGTGATCTTCTGAACATCTAATCGAATCATATAAGTAAAAAGTATAGGAATCGTGCTGTCGGCGGAGAGTTCTGCTGACAGCACGATCTTTTATATATTAGGAAAGTGCTTTCCTAATATATAAAAAACGCTCCGCTTAGGATGCACACTGCGGCGTATAATGTAAGTGTCGCAAGCGACCGCCGCAGGCGCAAGAATGTGCCGAGGCACATTCTTTGTTCAAGCAGGGATTTTGTAAAAGAGAGAGGAAGCAAATGAAAAAGCGAAGGATCAAAGGAATTCAGATGATTCCATATGGACTTCTGGCCGGAGTTATGACAGAAGATTCAATAGAAGAGAGGCAAAGAGAAGTCCGCCTGACAGAGATTTCATCCGAAGGATTCCGCATCCGGCTTTGCAGGAGAGGGAAAGCAGAGGAGAACATTTATCCGAAAGCATTCAAGATCTGCTTCTATCAGATGGATCAGGCAGAGTATCGGGAGATTGAAATTCGTCGTTTTCAGATAGAGTCAGGGGAACAGACAGAATTCTATCAAGTCTATGATATTTTCACAGTTCAGGAAGATTATAAAGAAGCCTTTCAGAAGCTCTGTGTCGAATACAGCCGATACATTTCGCTCAAGCTGGAAGAGGATGATGCACGTCTGGCACAAGAAATGACCGGTTATCCCGCACAGGAAGAAGAGGAACATTTCAAGAATGAAATAGAACAAAATAAAGAGTGGTTTCAGAATGCGGAGATCTTCCAAAATCTGCCGGCAGAATTAGCAGTAGAACTGGATCATCCGAAACTATACGAACAATATCTGACCAGACCGATTGAACGGTTCATGAAAGAATACTGGCAGCAGCATGGAATCAAAGATGCGCGGATCCTGGGAAGACAACCGGACCGGTTGTATATCGGCAACCAATTTTGTCCACATCTATTTCCGAAAGAAGAACAGTTCTTTGCACTTCTTGAGAAAGCAGATAAAGAACGGATAGAAGTGACCGTCGCTTTTTCCTTTATTCGGGAAGACAGGCTTACACAGACAGAACAACTGTTGACACGTCTGGATCAGTGGTGTGAACAACAGGAGACTTCCGGTGCGGAGAAGAAACGACTTGAGGTTGTAGTCAATGATTGGGGACTGGCACATCTTGTGAAGCGGACAGAACATCTGATCCCGTGTCTTGGGACGCTCTTAAATAAGCGGAAGAAAGATCCGAGAATGTCCTACAAGATGGGAGATAAGACGCTGTTGGAACAGAATAATCTGAATGCAGGATTTTATCGCACCTATCTGGAAGAAAGCTTTGGAATCAGCGGTTATGAGTGGGAAAGCTGCGGTTATACACAGGAAATACCGCAAAAGATACAGAATCATCTACACGTGCCGTTCTATCAGACAAATACGTCGAGCTATTGTACACTTTGCGCTGTACTGGAACACGGTGAACGTGGAAAACAAAGGGAGAGACAGGAATGTCTGACATCGTGTCTGGAACATAGCTTCTTCTATCCAAAGCATTTATATATGAAGGGAAAATACAACAGTCTGTTCGCATTGGATAAACATCTGCTGGATGAACCGGAGCAGTTGAAGAGAGAACTCGGAATAAAATGGAACCGCCTTGTGGTCAATCTATTGTGAAATGTGAAAAACAGAAGGATGATGGAAGAATGGAGACACAGAAAAGGAAACAGAATGAAAAAGAAAAAGCAGAGCGAAGGATGAAAATCGTTGCAGGACTTGGCTCTATAGATGAATATATTCCATACGTCCTGGCAGGAGCAGACGAATTGTTCTGCGGATATGTGCCATATAACTGGACAAAAAAATACGGAACCGTACTTCCACTGAACCGCAGGGAAGTGCTGGCTTATAATGTGCAGCTCGGTTCTTTCAGTGAATTAGAGATCCTCTCAGCAATGATCAGGAAGTACAGAAAGCCGGTGCATATCGCGATGAATTCTCTCTATTATATTCTGGAACAATATGAAGAGATTGCAGATATTGTGAAACCTGTCTCTTATACACATCTCCGAGCCCACGAGACCGAGGCTGATC
>ENA-OXVS01000288-OXVS01000288.1-human-gut-metagenome-genome-assembly--contig:-NODE-288-length-11934-cov-10.112131_pt1 | contig 11934 bp, 8 predicted proteins | sample MGYA00249567_ERZ652677 | MGnify/ENA primary metagenome ERZ652677 (study PRJEB26925, sample SAMN05826734) | human gut metagenome | biome: ENVO:2100002; feature: ENVO:00000062; material: ENVO:00002003... | reverse complement strand
TACACCTATTAAGTCGTCGGCAGCGTCAGATGTGTATAAGAGACAGATGATAGACCTGTATAAGGATTCCCGCACGTTCCGCGACTCGGTTATGATCGGGGGAATCGTGACCTTGATTATTGCATTGATCGGTCTGCTGGGATATACCAGTGACGAAACGAACCGTCGTGGACGCGAAATTGCGATCCGTAAGGTGAACGGGGCGACAGCATGGAGTATCTTGAAGATGATTTCGAAAGACATTTCCTATATTGCGATTCCCGCTATCGTGATCGGTATGACTGTCGCTTATTATTCCGGTACGGGATGGTTGGAGAAATTTACGGAAAAGGCGCCCATCGGATTTTTTATCTTCCTGGCCGGAGCGATGATGGTCTATGTTTTGATCATTGCTTGTGTCCTGTACCGTGCATGGGCCGTTTCGAATTCTAATCCGGTTGATAGTTTGAAATCAGAGTAACGATAGTAGGAAAAGCAGATAAACACGATAGATATGAGAAACTTGAATATTGCCATACGCTCATTGTTCAAAAAAGGACGTCATAATGTAATGAAGATCATCTCGCTGAGTGTGGGGTTGTCTGTTGCGTTGGTCATGATTGCGAAGATCTATTTTGAACAATCTTACGATACCTTCTATCCGGATGCGGACCGGATTTACCGGATCTATGAGAATTATAGCATGAACGGGAAAGAGGAAGACTATTATCAGGTAAGCGGTGCTGTAGCTCCCGCTATGCGGAGTGAGATTCCGGGCGTGGAAGACGCTACCCGGCTTACCTATATCGGTGGAGATAATACCCTGTTCACGACACCTGACAAACAACGTTATTCCGCCCGTTATATCATGATGGCCGACAGTAATGTGTTCGATATCTTCCCTGTGCCGATCCTGTCCGGTAATCCGAAAGTGGTGTTGGCCAAACCGTGGTATGCTATGATATCCCGTTCGTTGGCGGAAAAGATGGGAGGTATCGAAAAAGTGGAAGGCTTGACGATCATCCCCGATGAGAATCCCGGTTTGGAGGTAACGATCGGAGGTGTATTCGAGGATCTGCCCCAGAATGCCAGCTTGCGTTACGATATGTTGGTTGCCATGTCCGGCATGGATCCGGAGAGTTTGAACAACTGGTTGGGTAACGACCGTTATGCCGGTTATGTGCGTCTGTCACCGGGAGTCACGCCTGATAGCCTGACTCCGGCTATTCATGATATGACGCTCCGGCACCACGATCAGGAAGCTTTGAGAAAGTCGGGCTACGAACTGACTTATACGCTTAGGCCCTTGCTCGACTTGCATAGCAAAGCGGGAGAGGTAAAAAACATGGTTATGATGTTGGGGATTCTGGCCTTTGCCCTTTTGTTCACGGCTATCATGAACTATATTCTCATTACCATTTCTTCGATCGTCAACCGGACGAAAGAAGTAGCCGTGCATAAGTCGTACGGGGCTTCGGAAACGAATATCCATAGCATGGTTTTGTCGGAAACGCTGGTACACATGGTCTGTTCGATCATGGTGAGTATTTTCCTGATTTTTCTTTGTCGGGATATCATTTATGATTTATTGGATGTTTCGGTCGAAACGTTGTTATTATCCAAAGGGGCTTTGGTACTACTGGGGGTTTGCGTGATTGTGTTTCTGGTGACCGGCTTGGTTCCAGGCTGTTTGTTCGCCCGTATTCCGGTGGCTGCCGCGTTCCGTAATTTCCGTGAAAGTCGCCGTGTCTGGAAACTCTGTCTGCTTTTCCTCCAGTTTATTGCAGCGGGTTTGCTGGTGACCCTGTTATTGATTGTCGGCAGACAACATGCGTATATGGTGAACAGTGATCCGGGTTATTCGTATGACCGGCTGGCCTATTGCAGTATTTCGGCGATCGATTCCACGACTCGTTATAAGGTGCTGGATGAAGTGATACGCCTGCCGGAAGTAGAAGCGGTGTCGACTTCCTATTCGTTGCCTTTTGGGTCGATGTCGGGCAATAATATCGCTTTACCGGAGTCGGAAAAGGAACTTTTTAATATTGCAGACCAGTATTGGGTGAGCAACGGATTCCTTGACTTAATGGAAATACCGGTGATAGAAGGCCGCTCGTTCACCGAGAATATCCCAGTTTCGGACGAAGTGATGGTGAACCGTGCTTTTGTGGAGAAGATGAAAGAATTCGTGGACTGGCCGGACGGTGCAGTCGGTAAATCCATTTATATATCGGAACATGATCGGTATGGCTCGAAGTATTATACGATTTGCGGGGTATATGAGAATTATATCATGGGTTCGCTCATCGATATGGATGCACGTCCTTCCGTCTTGTTCTACCGTCAACGTCCTTCTGCCCATTTGTTGGTGAAATTCCACCGGATGACTCCTGATGCAGTCGGAAAAGTAAATGAGAGATTGAAAGAGCTGATGCCGGACCAAGAGCCGAAACTGACGGTTTATTCCGTTCAGATGGTCGACCTGTACAGCAGTTCCCGGAAGTTCCGCGACGAAGTGATGATCGGGGGATTAATAACGCTGATAATCTCCCTGATCGGATTGATCGGCTATACGAACGACGAAGTGAACCGACGCCGCAAGGAATTGGCCATCCGCAAAGTGAACGGGGCTACGATGAAGGATATTCTACGGATATTCTTGAAAGACGTCCTTCGTATCGCCCTCCCTGCGATTTTATTAGGATGCGGCATATCTTATTTTGTCGCGGAACACTGGCAACGGCAGTTTGTGGAAAAGATACCTCTTAGTGCGTGGATCTTCTTGGCAGGGGCATTGTTTGTCTGCCTGGTGGTCTTGATATGTATCGTGTACCGCATCTGGGATGTCGCGAACGAAGATCCGGTCGATAGCTTGAAATCGGAATAATCCGGGATCTCGTTTTCCCAGCGAGTGTCTAATATCTTTACACCACTGTCCAAAAATTAGACACTCGCGGAAAATATTGAAATTATTATAGGGTTGTAAATAAATGGTTTATGTACTTTGGCACGCTGTTTGCCTATAGATAGGCAAGAAGAAGCAATAATAAAAAAACAGATACAGTCATGATTAAAATTGAAGGATTAAGTAAGTTTTTCCGTACGGAAGAGGTGGAAACGATCGCGTTGAACGGCGTGTCGATGGAAGTGAAGGATGGTGAGTTTGTGGCAATCATGGGCCCTTCCGGCTGTGGCAAGTCCACCTTGCTGAATATCCTGGGCCTGTTGGACAACCCGACATCGGGCGACTATTACCTGGCGGACAGGGAAGTCGGACACTTGAAAGAAAAAGAACGTACGCAGGTGCGTAAAGGAAATATCGGTTTCGTGTTCCAGAGTTTCAATCTGATCGACGAACTGAATGTCTTTGAAAACGTGGAGTTGCCGCTTACCTATCTCAAAGTGAAGGCAAGCGAGCGCAAGCAGATGGTCAATGACATCTTGAAGCGCATGAACATCAGCCACCGAGCCAACCACTTCCCACAGCAGCTTTCCGGAGGTCAGCAGCAGCGTGTCGCCATCGCCCGTGCCGTTGTTTCGAATCCGAAAATCATCCTCGCCGATGAGCCGACCGGTAACCTGGACTCCAAAAACGGAGCCGAAGTGATGCAGCTCTTGACCGAACTGAACAAAGAAGGAACCACCATTGTTATGGTGACACACTCCAAACACGATGCGAGCTTCGCCCACCGGGTGATCAACCTGTTCGACGGAAGTATCGTGTCGTCCGTAAACGAATTCATTTAATTTTTGTAAAATAGAACATAGACACATTCTAATTGTTTTGTGATCATATCCGGCTTGGGAAAGTCGGATATGTTCTTTGTGAGATATGAGTTTGGGGTTATGAATTATAAATGGAATACACTATGAATAATCTGTTGAATATAAAATCTTTTCTGAAATTCCTGAGCCGGAACAAGGGGTACACGGCGATCGACGTCTTCGGGCTGTCTGTTTCGCTGATGTTCGTGATCCTGATTGCGGTGTATGTGGAACGGGAATTGAATATCGACAAACAGCAGGCGAATTACGACCGAATCGTCGCCGTCGGCAATGAAGATTTCCTGGAATCGGCCGTCCCGGTTTCCTATTGGCTGGAAGAGCGGTATCCGGAGATCGAGAAAGTCTGTCCGGTCATCACGGATCAAGGGAAGAGTAAACAAATTTTTTATGGAGACAAGAAGTTGACTGCCGATCTCGTATATGCGGATTCGACGTTTTTCGGCCTCTTTTCGTTCAAGATACTCGATGGCGACCGCGACCGGCTTTTGGAAGATCCTTATAGCGCGGTCGTTTCGGAAAGCTTTGCCCGTAAGATATTCGGTAATGACGATCCGATCGGGAAGAGCTTGCGCATCAGCGACTCGACGAGTGTCATGGTTACCGGTGTCATGGAAGACATCAACCGTTCGGTGATTCCGAATGCGGACCTGTTGGTGCGTATCGAGCGGGTGACGGAGTTCAACCAATCACTGTCGAAGACGAATCCGGGTAACGCCGGCTCGTGCGTCTCGTTCCTGTTGCTGAAGCCGGGGATGGACTTGAAGGGGCGGACGGATGAGATACAGAGCTTTTTCAAAGAGCGGTATTGGATTTACCGGTATGATTTCGTGAAGGAAGCACGCGTTGTTCCACTTTCGGATATCTATTTCGGAAATACGGCGTCGCATAGCTTGAACCAAGGCGACAAGCGCTTTTCGTTGGTCTTGATGTCCGTCGGCATTCTGATCCTGATTTTCGCGATCATCAACTATATAAACCTGACGGTGGCACAGGCCGGCCAGCGGGCGAAGGAGATGGCGACACGCCGCCTCTTGGGGTCTTCGCGTGTGGAACTGTTCCTGCGGTTGATGTTGGAGGCTACTTTCCTGACAGTCGTTTCGTTTGCCATCGGGCTGATGTTTGCCAAGGCGGCACTGCCGTATGCCAATGACTTGTTGCAGGTGCGCTTGACGTTCGATGTGCTGGCGACACCGCTTTGGATAGGGGCGATCCTCCTGTTTATCGTGTTGACGGGAGCTTTGTCGGGGGTGCTTCCGGCATTGATGATCTCATCGGCCAAACCGATCGACGTGGTACGCGGGACGTTCCGCCGGCAGACGAAGATGGTGTTCAGCAAGGTCTTCATCACGTTCCAGAATGTGATCACGATCGCCATGATCGCCGCCTCGCTGACGATGTATCTCCAGATCGACCATCTGATCCACGCGCCGTTGGGCTACAACACGACGAACATAATCGAATCGTATAACATTTTCCGTTCCAAAAGCGAGATGGAACGGGCGGAAGATATGTTGCGCCAGCTTCCGATGGTCAAGGCTGTCGGCCATAGCAACGGAACACCTTCGAGCGGGACGAACAATATGAGTGGAACTTACGAGGACAAATCGCTCAGCTTCCAGCAGATACAGGTCGACAGCGCCGCTTTCCGCATTTTCGGTTTCGAGATCAAGTCGGACAACCGGGTGGCCAACGCCGATGGGGGGTGGTATTTGAACGAGCTGGCTTTTAAACAGATGGAATTGTCGGAAGATGCCCCTTCTTTCAGGTGGGGCGAAGATGTGACACCCGTCTTAGGGGTGATCCGTGATTTCCAGTTGAGGGACATTACGCAGGAAAATTCGCCGGTAATGTTCCGTTTCCGGAATATGGAATCAGGCTGGTGGCCGTGGAGCTACGTGGTCGAGGTGCAGGGTGATCCTGTCGAGGCATACGAGTCCGTGCGCAAAGTCTTCGAGGAGGTGTCGGGTGTTCCTTTCGAGGGACAGTTTATCGACCAGGGCATCCGTACGCATTTCGAATCGCAGATTCGTCTGGCCAAGATCGTGGTGATCTTCGCCTGCATTGCGATCCTGATCTCGCTGTTGGGTTTGCTTGCGATGTCGACCTATTTCATCCTGCAACGTTCGCAGGAGGTAGCGATCCGCAAGGTGTTCGGTTCGGACAACCGCGGAATCCTGGTGCGCCTCGTCGGTACGTTCCTGACATATGTCGGGATTGCGTTCGTGATCGCGACGCCGCTGAGCTGGTATTTCATGAAGCAATGGCTGGCGGACTATAGCTACCGGATCGCGCTTAGCCCGCTGATTTTCATCGTTGCTGGTCTTTTCTGCCTCCTGATCTCCTTCCTGGCGGTATTCTTCCAAAGTTGGAAGGCGGCGAATGCAAATCCGGTAGAAAGCGTGAAAAACAATTGACAATTGTTTACAGTTCCCCCGGTCTTTCCTCCCCCGGCTTGCCGCCGCCTTCCGGCTTTTGGGTGGCTCTTTTGGCGTTGATGGTTTTGCGGGTGGCGAGGATGGCTTTCTGGCGGTCGATGAGACGGTTGATGTTATTGATGATCTCCAGATAGTCCGTCTCGCCGTTCACTTCGGCCAGCGCGTTGAGGCGTTTGACGACAGCGCGGTAGGCGGCATCGGTTTCCTGGCGGGCCGCTTTGGTCGCGCCGGTGACGATGGTAGCCTGCTGGCTGTTGCGGTTGGTGAAGAAGGAGATGAATTTCTCATTCGCTTCCTTCAATCGCATCACCCATCTTTCGAGGCCGGCCATCTGGAGACGGTTCGTGACGTCTTCCAGCGAAACACCGTCCAACGGCGAGTTGGTCGGATCGGACAGTTCGCCGGGGCGTTCTTCTTCTTCCGAGTGGTTGTCAAATTCTTCCAAATCCTGGATCAGGTTTATCACAGCACTGTTTTCAGCCAGGTAAGGCAGTGAGCAGGGATCGCCGTTGCGGCGCAGGATGATATCGATTTGGCGGGCGATCTCGGCGATCACCGGATCGAAATCATTCATCGCGACATTGTTCTGGCGTTTTAATCCTCTGTAGGCATCGTCACGGACCTTGTCGAGGCGGGTGACATCATAGGAGAGGACGTTTTCGCCGCCGCTGACTTTCATGGAACCGTCAAATACGTTGTATTTAACTTTGTAGTTGTTTACGAACTCTGTGATTTTGGAGTCTTTGCATTTCTCAAACTCCACGATCGCGAAACTGTGGAAGCCAAAATTTTCGTCTTGGGTAAGACGGGATAAATCAAAACCTTTAATTTCAGACATGGTACATCGTTTAAATATTATTCTTCTGTTTTCATGCTGTCGGGAGTCCCGCCAACGTGTTTTTCTTTGTTTTCATGCTGTCGGGAGTCCCGCCAACGTGTTTTTCTTTGTTTTTGTGCTGTCGGGGGTCCCGCCAACGTGTTTTTCTTTGTTTTCATGCTGTCGGGGGTCCCGCCAACGTGTTTTTCTTTGTTTTTGTGCTGTCGGGAGTCCCGCCAACGTGTTTTTCTTTGTTTTTGTGCTGTCGGGAGTCCCGCCAACGTGTTTTTCTTTGTTTTCATGCTGTCGGGGGTCCCGCCAACGTGTTTTTCTTTGTTTTTGTGCTGTCGGGACCCCCGCCGGGATATTTTTTTCCGTATCTTTATTATCGGGCATCACATCGCTGACAAATATACCTTAAATTGGGCAGGAAACAATTATTTTATCCTTTAATTTTCAACATATATTGAAAAATGTTGGAATTGCCGGGAGGAAGGCGACGCGAAACTGTCAAAATATAGGACACTCCTGTCTAAAATTTGGACAGAGGGTGCCGGTTGTTGCTTGATTATTATTCTGTTATCCAATTGATTATGTGTTGTGGTATAATTTTTGTATCTTATTGGGCAGAATAGAACAAATACAGATAGCGTGAAGGAGTAGTGACTTTTCTTTCAAGAGAAAAGTCACAGAATCAAATCTTTTTCTTGAGTGTGAAGAAGAATGTCATCCCCTTGCCCAGTCCGCTCTTGGCTGAGATCTGTCCTTTGTGGAAGTTTACGCCGTTCTTGACGATGGAGAGTCCCAGACCGGTCCCGCCCACCTTGCGGCTGCGGCCCTTGTCGACGCGGTAGAAGCGTTCGAAAATGCGGTTCACGTGTTCTTCCGAGACGCCGACGCCATTGTCCGAGAAACTGAAGTAGTAGAATTTCGGGTCCTCCTTGTAGCAACTCACCGTGAGATGGATGCCTTCGCCCGCATACGCGATCGCGTTGTCGTAGAGGTTGCGGAAGATCGAGTATAGCAGCGAATAATTGCCATAGATCGTAGGGTTGCCCGGAAGAGCGACCTCTGTCGTGATCTTCTTTTCTTCCATCTCCATCGAACATTCCTTCTCGATCTCGCCGACCAGCTTTTGGATGTTCACTTCCGACAGTTCGAACATTTCGGAAGCCTCGTCCAGCCGGTTCAATACCGAAATGTCGCGCAGCAGCCCCGTCAGCCTCGTGCTTTGCGAGTAGCAGCGTTCGAGGAAGAACTGGCGTTTGTCGTCCGGCAGCTGCGGATTGCTGATGATCGTTTCGAGATAACCCTGAATACTGCTGACAGGAGTTTTCAGCTCGTGCGCCACGTTCTGCGTCAGTTGCCGTTTCATCCGGCTCTCTTCTTCCTGGCGGGAGATGTCGTTGATAGATATCTCATAGCTGTTGTCGAGGAACAGAATGCATTCGATCAGGAAAATCTTTCCGTTCTTGTCCACCGTGACCGATTCGCGCAACACTTTCCGCTTGCGGTTCGTGTTCGGGATGTTTTTGGAGAGGAACAGATGGATCGGTTCCAGTTCCGGAATGTCGACCGCGTCTTCCGACTGTCGTATCTGCATGTCGGAAATCAGGTTCGCGAACTGTACGAACAAGATGTTGGACAATATCTCCCTGCCTTCCGGTGTGAACATGGCGAAACCTTCTTTTGCGTACTGGAAATGCTTGATCAGCTTCTCGCGTTCCATCGAAAGCTCGTCCTTGGCCTTCTGCTGGCGGTGGTAAAGCCCGACGATATTCTTCGATATGTCTCCAAGCTCGTCGTTGGGAAAGACATATTCGTTCTCCGGTATGCGGTCTTTCTCCACGTTCAGGGCGAAGTCGCGCAGCTTCGAGATCGTCCGCCCGATGCTGAACGTGAAGCGGGAGAGGACGAAGAAAAATATCAGCGTCATCAACGCCATAAAATAGATGAAATCCTTGTCGATCGTCAGTACGCGCTGTGTGTAAGGGTCCCAGGGGAGGGCGGAGCGGTAGATATACCCGCCGATATTCGTCGCCGTGTAGAAATAGCGCTTGCCGGTCGAGTTGGACGAACGGATGGCGAACCCTTCATTGTAGAGGCGTGCCTTGCGTACCTCGCTGCGGTCGTTATGGTTGTTGAATTCCTCGGCACCGCTATTGTCGAACAACACTTTCCCTGCCGGATCGATAATGGTCACGCGAAGATCCTTTTGGGGGATGTCGTCGATAAACTGGTGAACCACCTGGTTGATATCCTCAGTCTGTTGCGTGCGGCGGAACAACTGGTAGTTGTAATTCCCCAACACGTTGTTCAACTTCTCTTGGGCAAACTCCCGTTCCCGCTGATACTGGAACAACAGGAAGCAAGCCGTGAACCCCAGGAACATGGCGAATATCGACCAGAAAAGTCGCTGGCTGAAAGGTATTCTGCTGTTTGTCGTTGATTCTATCTTGACCATGGGGTAAATTAAGAATTAAGAAGTAAGAAGTAAAAATTAAAAATTAAGAAGTAAGAAATCATCTTGGAATGTAAGAATAAGTGCCCGTTCGTTTATTTTTTAATTTTTAATTCTCAATTTTTAATTTTCAAAGCAGTATCCGAAGCCGAGCCGCGTCACGATGTTTTTGCCGTATGGCCCGATCTTTTTGCGCAGGCGGGTGATGTTTACATCGATGGTGCGGTCGAGCACATATACTTCGTCTTTCCATATCCGGGAAAGGATCTCCTCGCGCGAGAACACGTTTCCTTTGTTTTCAAGAAGGAGTTTCAGTATCTCGAATTCCTTTTTGGTGAGCGGGACTTCCTGTCCGTCTACGGAGGCTTTTATGCGCTTCGTGTCGAGTGAGAGAGTTTCATATTTGAGGCATTCGTTTTCCGGCACTTTTTCCTTGTCTGATGTGCGGCGCAGCACGGCTTTCACACGTGCCACCACTTGACGGATGGAGAAAGGCTTGGATATGTAGTCGTCGGCTCCCAAGTTGAAGCCTGTCAGCATATCGTTTTCAGTGTCCTTGGCTGTCAGGAAGATGATGGGGATATCGGCCGTCTTTTCTTCTTTCTTGAGGATGCTGGCCATCTTGAATCCGGATATTTCACCCATCATGACATCTAAAAGCAGCAGTTGGTAGGAGGCTATATCCATCTTTAACGCTTCCTCGGCACTGAAAGCCGTGTCTACTTCATACCCTTCTATCTCAAGATTGAACTTGAGGATTTCGCATAAATCCTCTTCATCGTCCACTACAAGAATCTTCGGCATATCCATAATCTTTGTCTCTTTTTTATTACAAATACAATTTATTTCTGCAAAGGACGTATTTCTGTATTTCGATGAAATGAAATACGTATTACAATAGCGTTACAAATGCGTCAGATCGCCACATCCTGCCACTGTCCGCCGATCAGTTCGCGGGTGGATTTGAACCCGGCCTTTTTCAGCAGTTCGAATGCTTCCGCACGTCCGTCGTTCACCAGGTCGGGATAGTGGCAGTCTGAGTTTACCATCACCGGAATATCCAGCTCATGTAAGCGGTGCAGATAGTCGGTATGCGGGTAGACCTCCTGTTTCTTCACGAGGTTTTTCGTGTTGACTTCGACCATCAGTCCCTTTTCGGCGATCAGGTGCAGACAGTCGTTGAACGGTTTTTGATACCAGTCCGCTTGTAGGTCGAAGCCTTCGCATTTGTGCCCGTTCATGTATATCTTGTCCATGTGCCCGACGATGTCGATTCCGCCTGCCTCGATCATTCGCCGTGTGGAACTGAAATAGTGGGCGACCAGCTTGCGGATATCTCCGTCGTAGTAGGCGTCGACAGACTTCTGGTATTCCCGGAAAGGACCGTCGATACACACCATATTCTCTTCCGCAAGCGGCTGTGCGATCGGAAGAAAGTGGATGGAACCGATACGGTAATCGAGCGGCAGATTGCGGAAGTAGGGGATGGATGCGTTGTAGCTCTCGTCTAAGAAATCGATTTCCAGTCCTACGTATATTTCCAACCGGTCACTGTATTTCTTTTTCAGTCGTTCTATTTCTGTCAGATATTCGGGCATGTCATCTTTGGACATGTTCCAGAATGTTTCGAACGGCAGTGGTGAATGGGATGAAAAACCGTAGGCGCGGAACCCGTGCGCAACAGCGAATTTAATGAAGTCTTCCGGCGTGCTCCGACCGTCACAGAATGTACAATGGCTATGGTAGTTACTGAGTTGCATAAATTTTTACTTGTAAAAGGGCAAAGATAATTTTTTTATCCCGAAAGACAACCTGTTTAATAAAAAAAGGCTTGATTGCTGCCTAAGGGTTAGCGGCAGAATCAAGCCTTGAAAAACACGTGAATAATGAAAAATCGTATGTTTTATTTTATTACGTTCAGTTCTTTTCCAACTTTGATAAATGCAGCGATTGCTTTATCCAGATGTTCCGTTTCGTGGCCTGCGGACAACTGTACGCGGATGCGGGCCTGGCCTTTCGGCACTACCGGGTAGTAGAAGCCGGTAACATAAATGCCTTCTTCCTGCATCTTGGCTGCGAAATCCTGGGATAATTTAGCATCATACAGCATAACGGCGCAGATTGCGGACTGAGTCGGCTTGATGTCGAAACCGGCTGCTAACATCTTTTCACGGAAGTAGCTGACGTTGTTCATCAGTTTCGTATGCAAAGCATCGCTTTCTTTCAGCATCTTGAACATTTCCAGGCTGGCGCCTACGATAGCGGGAGCGACAGAGTTGGAGAACAGATAAGGACGGGAGCGCTGACGCAGCATGTCGATGATCTCTTTCTTTCCGGTTGTGAATCCGCCCATGGCGCCACCGAATGCTTTACCTAACGTACCTGTGAAGATATCGACTCTTCCGTATACCTGTCTCTTATACACATCTGACGCTGCCGACGACTTAATAGGTGTA
>ENA-OXVS01000243-OXVS01000243.1-human-gut-metagenome-genome-assembly--contig:-NODE-243-length-12912-cov-9.241814_pt1 | contig 12912 bp, 6 predicted proteins | sample MGYA00249567_ERZ652677 | MGnify/ENA primary metagenome ERZ652677 (study PRJEB26925, sample SAMN05826734) | human gut metagenome | biome: ENVO:2100002; feature: ENVO:00000062; material: ENVO:00002003... | reverse complement strand
TCATAGATCTATCCCCTCGGTCTATATGGCGTTACAGACATAAGAGGATGGTACCCGTTAAAGTAGGGTCAAAGTCAAGCGCGACACCTAGTCATTGGGGACGCTCTTAAATGACTAGGTGGCTAGACGCGGAATTTGGTGCGTGCGAGGGCGAGGCCTGCGGCGGCGATGGCCACGGCGAAGAGTGCCGTGACGCCCAGGTCGCAGGCGATGTCGCCCAGCACGGTGGACGTTAAATCCGAGGCGAGTGCCTTGCTGATCGCGTCGTTCACCCAATATGTCGGCACAAAATGCGCCACGGTCTGCACGGCCGAGCCCATGAGCGACAGCGGCATCCAGGCGCCGCCCAAAAACGTCATGAGCATGCCAAGCAGGTTGCCCACGCCGTTGAGCAGTTCCTCGCGCGCGCCCAAGCTCGACAACGTAAAGCCAACGGCCAGAGGCGTGCACGCCAGGGCAAACGTCGCCGCCAGCGCCAGACACACACGACCCACGCCGACCTCGGCAACCGCGCCGGCAAAGCCCACGACGCCCATCATACTCGACACGAGCCAAATGCAGACGGTGAGCACGGCGGCGGCCGCAAACACGGCAAGCGAACGCTGACGCTCGGAGACCGGGCTGGCATCCATGCGGCGCACGCGCTCGGGCTCGTTCATGCCCGAGAACACCAGTCCCACCGACACGATGACCGACGAGATAATCGCGTACGCGCCAAAGTTGAAGTACGACTCGAGCGTGGCGGCAGCAGCCGAGTCGACCTTGACCCGCTCGATCTGGACCTCCGCGCGCTTTGCAGCGGCATGTTCGGCGGCCTTGGCAACGTCGCCGTTAGAAGCAGCGGGCTCAAGCGCCGCCGCAGCGCCCGCGAGCGAGATCCAGCGCGAGGCCTCGGCAGACGAAAGCGCCGCCGCCATGGTGCCGGCACCGTAGGTCACATCGAGCTTGGGCAGGGACTCCCCCGCGCGGGCAGCCGCGACCAGGTCGTCCTCGAACCCCTCCGGGATAAAGAACACGCAGTCGGCGCTGCCCTTGGCGCTGTTGCTCTTGGAGAGCGCGTCCGCAAGGTCGTACGTGTCATCGCCGACGCCCGTGACCAGGTCAAACCGCGAACCTAGGTGCTTGGTGAGCGCAAGTGAAAGATCACTGCCATCGCGGTCGACCACGATCACGTTGGCGTCGTAGGGCTTGTACTCGGTGAGCTGCGACGAGTTCCAGCTCACAGATGCCGCGATGAATACGCCCATCAGCGAAATGAACACCGTATAGATGAGCAGGTAGAACGGGTGCGCCAGCGCCATGCGAAGCGCGGTCTTAAAGGTGCTCATAGCGGCTCCTTCCAAAAATCAGCGTGGCGGCGGCAACAAACACCAGCGTCATGAGGACCAGCGCGCCCGCGCGAACGGCAAAAGGCCCCAAGTCTTCAAAGAAATACAGGCGGTTGAACATGTCGCAGATAAGCTTGACGGGGTTGAGCCAGCACTCAGCCGGGCAGGCGCGGGCGACGTCGTCGGCAAGCGCCATCGCTGGCTCGCCGTAGAGGCCGGCGAACAGGGCGCACGTAGTGGCAAAGCCCGTGAGGATGCCAGACTTGGACGCCTTGCCGCCCTTAACGGGAAGCGTGCCCACAAAGAGTCCCAAGCCCGTGGCGGCAAGCGCGGAAGCGGCGCCGCCCACCAAACACAGCCCCTCGCGCCCGCCAAAGTCGACGCCCACGACCAGACGCACGTAGCCGATCGCGATCGCCATCGAGGCAAAGGAGACCAGCCACGAGCCCACAAAGATACCGGCCAGCGACGCCGTTTTGGAAAGACCACCCGCGCAGCGGCGCGCGCCAAGGCCCGACAGATTGGGTTGCAGATCGACGACGCTCAAGGCGGCAAACTCGGCAGACATCATCGCGACCAGGCCAAAGAGCGCGTAATAGTAGATGACCGTGCCGTCGGGTGTGGTGCGTGTCAGGCTTACGCGGCGGGTGCCGCCCTCGAGCGACAGGGCGCGCGCAACCGCCTCGGGGTCGGCGAGCGCCGCCGGGTTGTCCTGGGCAATCTGGGACATGAGCTCGGCATTTTGTGTATACGAGCTTGCCACCGTCTCCAGGATGCTGCGATCGGTGAGCACCGATGATGCGCGCGAGCTGTCGTAGCTCGATAGCAGTGTGAGCTTGGGCGTGCCCGCAGCGTCGACCGTATAGATACCCGCGACCTCACCGGCCTTGAGCGCACGGTTCGCATCGGCTGCGTCGTCGCACTCGTGGATCTCGAGCAGCTGATTGTCGCTCTCCTTGGCAAGCGAAGCCGCCGCATCCTTAAAGGTCGAGGCGTCCCAGGCCTCATCCGCTACGACAGCCACTGGCACCGGGTCGATCTTGCCGTCGGAGCTGAGGTTCGCAAACATAAACATAAACATCGTGGAAAGCGCGATGGGAAAGAGAGCGCCCCAAACCCACGTGCTCGGCCGGCGCAGCAGCGTCTTGACCGTAATGATAATGGTGTTGAACATGGCCGCCCCCTAGTCGCGCAGCTCGCGGCCGGTGGTCTCGAGGAACACGTCGTTGAGGGTCGGTGGCTCGCTCCACACGCGGCCGAGTGCAACGTCGGCAGCGCGCAGCGTGTCGAGGATGTCGACCAGATTGTGCGGACTCGTCTCGCAGGTGCAGACGAGCTCGCCGCCGGACAGCTCGACGCTGAGCACGTGCTCGAGGGCGCGCAGCCGCTCGACCGTGGCGGTCTCTACGGCGCTGACCTCGACAGTCACGCGCTCGCCCATTTGAATCATGCGTTTGAGCTCGTCATTGGTGCCCTGCGCCAGCACACGTCCGCCGTCCATGATCATGATGCGGCTGCAAATCTGCTCGACTTCCTCCATGTAATGGCTGGTATACACCACCGTGGCGCCCTCGTCGCGCAGGCGGCAGATGCCCTCCAGGATGGCGTTGCGGCTCTGCGGGTCGACCGCCACCGTGGGCTCGTCAAAGAAGATGAGCTCGGGCTTGTGCGCGATACCGCAGGCGATGTTGAGGCGACGCGCCAGGCCGCCCGAGAGCTTGCCGGGGCGAAACTTGGTAAAGTCGCCCAGCCCGACAAAGTCGATCGCCTCGTCCACCAGCGCGCGGCGGCGCTTGCGGTCGTTGACGTAAAGGCTGCAGAAATAGTCGATGTTCTCGCGCACCGTAAGCTCGTCAAACACCGCCACCTGCTGCGGCACCACACCGATGCGGCGCTTGAGGTCGTAGCGGGCGGGCGTCATGGGCTCGCCGAACAGCTCGATGGTGCCTTTGTCGTAGGCGAGCAGCTGCAGAATGCAGTTGATGGACGTGGTCTTGCCCGAGCCGTTGGGGCCCAGCAGGCCAAAGATCTCGCCGGGGGCGATGCTCAGGCTAAAGTGGTCGAGCGCGATAAGGTCGTCGTAGCGCTTGACGAGGTTTTCGACGTGGACGATGTCTGTCATGAGGCGGCCCTTCTGTTGATTGCGGCCCGGTACGATTGCATCATCGCAGGAGCCGCCGGCGCGCGCCAGTGAGCTTTGTCACGAGTGCGGAGCTTGGCCGTGCGGCCTGCCGACGTCCCCGCTTTGCCGCGTGGGAGGAATGTCACGGTTGCGCAGGCGGTCCCTCCACCACGCGCGGCTTCGCGTACAATACCCGTATGAACAGGCTTTTCGACAAATCGATCGTGCTGGCGTGCTGCATTGCGGCCGCCATGGGTCTTGCTGTAGACGCTCGCCTGGTCGCGGCGTTTTGCCTTGGCGTTATTGCCACCTCACTGGCCGAGATCGCACAGAGAAACCGCGCCCGCCGTGCGAGCGAGGCCGCGAGCTACGCTTACATCATCGCGGCTGTCTTCGTGCCGCCGTTTGTGCCGTTTGCGCCTCTCGCCTTCTATGACATCGCGCGGCGCGTGCGCCGTGAACGCATCTGGCCCGCGCTGGCGATTGGCGCCGTGTTTGTCTGCGCGCTTGTCGCGGACCTTCGCGGCGGCGCGCTCACCACCCGAACGCTGCTGCTAACCACCATCCTTTCGGTCGCCGCCACGTTGCTGTCGCTGCGCACCGCGCAGCTGGAGCGCGAACAGGAACGCATGCGTCGCACCCGCGACAAGCTGCAAGAACGCGCCCTGGCACTCGAGGCACGCAACCGCGACCTCGCCGACCGCCAGGACTACGAAGTCGAGCTCGCGACGCTCGCCGAACGCGCCCGCATCGCGCGCGAGATCCACGATAACGTCGGGCACCAGCTCACGCGCGCCTCGCTGCAGGCCGAAGCCCTACGCGTGGTCCACGCCGACGAGCCTGGCGTCGCCGCCGATTTCGCCGACGTTAAACGCACGGTTGACGAGGCGCTCCAGCTTGTGCGCGCCAGCGTCCACGCGCTCAACGACAACGCCGTCGACCTTTCCGTGCAGCTCGAACGCATTGTTGAAGGCGCGCGCTCGGACGGCGGCCCGCAGATTGAGCTTGAAGTTTTGGCCGAGCATGCGCCCGCAAATGTCGCCAACTGCTTTGCGGCGGTGCTGCGCGAGGCGCTCTCCAACGCCATGCGCCACGCTTGCGCCCAGACCGTCACCGTACGGTGCATGGAGCATCCGTCGTTTTACCAGCTCATTGTTACCGACGATGGCGTGGGTGAGGTCCAAGCAAGCGGCCGCGGCACCGCGGAGGGCATGGGGCTCGCCTCCATGCGCGAGCGCATCGAGGCGCTTGGCGGCACCTTCACCGCCGGCCCGCGTGCCGGCGCCGGCGGCTGGCGTGTGTTTGCCACCGTTCCCAAACAGCAAGGAGATGAGGGCCGATGAGGCTCATCGTTGTCGACGACGACCGCTTGGTGGTCGATTCGCTCAAGATTATCCTGGGCGCCCAGCCGCAGATCGAGGTGGTGGGCACCGGCGCCAATGGCGACGATGCGGTGGCGCTCTACGCCGAGCACGCACCCGATATCGCGCTGCTCGACATCCAGATGCCGGGACGCGACGGCCTTTCGGCCGCGCGCGAGATCCTTGAGCGCGACCCTGCGGCGCGCGTGGTGTTTCTGACGACATTCTCGGATGACGAGTACATTGTGTCGGCGCTCAAGCTGGGCGCCCGCGGCTACCTGATCAAGACCGATGTCGCTGCCATTCCGCCGGCGTTGGCGCAGGTCATGGACGGCAAACGCGTGCTCGAGGGCAAGGCGATCGAAGATATCAACTTTGATGGGGCGGACGTCGAGGCCGGCGCGACCCGCCGGCCCGCCGCCTTTGCCGGTCTGACCGACCGCGAGTTCGAAGTCGCCGAGCTCATCGCCCGCGGCCTCGACAACAAGGAGATCGCTGCCACCGCCTATATGGGCGAAGGCACCGTGCGCAACCACATCAGCTCAATCCTAGCCAAAATGGGGCTACGCAACCGCACCCAAATCGCCATCGCCTATCTGCGAGGCTAGCCGCTGGCTGCCGCCAATTTGATGCCATTTCAAAACTATGCCGGTTTACTACGATGAACCGCATATCTCCGACCACGGCAAATTGCGCACTTACAAAACCGCAGGTAGAACACTTGCGATATTTGCAAAAATGCGGGTGTGGTCAGGAATCTCGGATTCATCGTAGTAAACCGGCATAGTTTTGTTCGGGCGGCCCTGCACGAGTGTCTCCGCCAGCCTCGCGGGACCAAAATGAGCCGTTTTCCTCCGTCCCCAATGGATCAGCCAAAACCGCCCGCCACGAAATCGGCCCATCTACTACGTTTGACTCGATACCCCTGACCATACCTTCGTTTTGAACAAAACCGCAGGCGTTCTACCTGCGGTTTTGTTTTTGCGCTTTTCGGCATGGTTGGGGGTAAGGGGCTAAACGTAGTAGATGGGCCGGTTTCGTGGCGCGCCCTCCTCCCCAACGCACAAAAGCGCCACCACGGAGGAGGGAGATGCCTCCGTGGCGGCTGGGGGTAGGAGTAGGTCGGGATTTAGCCCTGCCGGCCGCCCGGGGCCTTTTGGCCCCGGGCGCTGTCGACGTGCCTAGCGCTTACGGATACCCCAGACCAGGGCTCCGACGCCGGCCATGGCGATGACAAATGCCATGAGCAGTGCGGCGGCCTGCTGGTCACCCGTGGTGGGCAGGAAACCCTTGACCGTCTTGACGATGTTCGTCACGGTCTTGGGTGTGCCGGGATCGGGCGTCGGCACGGGCGTCTCGGGCTTCTTGTACGTGTTGTTGAACACGATACCCTCGACGCTCTTATCGCCCTTGGCAAAGGCGACATTCGCCTTGAGGTTGCCCTCGCCGTCGTCGACCACGTTGACGGTCGCGGTAAAGACGGACTTGTCGTAGGTTATACCGGCCTCGTCGCCCTTGACCTCGCTGATGGTGTAGACGTACGTACCGGGCTCGCTGTACTCGAACTTGTCGAAGTTGATCTTACCGTCGGCATCGTTGGTGACGGCGGACTCGATGCCCTCGCCAACGAGCTTAAAGCTGAACTCGTCCTTCTTGAGCTCGCGTCCCTCGAGCACCTTGATGGCGCCGATGGAGACCTGCGTGGGCATGGCGTGATACTTGTTGGTAAAGCCAGCCGACTCGGTGGTTCCCTCGAGCTTGTGCGTCGCGGTCAGCGTACCGTCGCCGTTGTCGGAAACGGTGGTCACGACGGTGTAGGTCGTGCCGTCATAGGTGACGCCCTTGTACAGGCCGAGCGCGTTGGGGCAAGCCTCGCGCAGCGTGTACGTGTGCGTGCCGGGCGCCTCGTAGCGGATCGGGCTCAGTGTCACAGTGCCGTTGGCGTCGTTGGCGCCGCTTGCGACAACCACGTCGTCCTCGAGCAGATCAAACGTGAACTCGCCAGCTGCAAGGTCGCGTCCGGTCAGACGCTTGACCGTCTTGACCTGATCGGTCACGGAAGAATCGGTAGGCGCCACGCTGTAGGTGTTGGTGAACGTGAAGGCAGCACCGTCGTCGCCTTCGCGCTTGACGCTCAGATGTCCGGTGCCGTCGTCAGTCACGGTATAGGAAACCTTGCGCGTGGCGTTGGCGTCGTTAGTCACGCCAGGGGCGCTGCCGGTCTCGGTTACCGTGTACGTAAAAGTGTGCGAGCGCGGAGCGGTGGGGGCCGCAGACTCGGGCTCGTCGGCGTTGGCGTCAGCGTCGGCCTCTTCAGCTTCGGTCTCGTCAGCCTCGTCGGCCTCGGCCTCGTCAGCTTCGTCCGCCTCGGCCTTATCGGTCGCATCGTCCGCCACGCCCAGGGCGCGGTTGAGGTCCTCGAGCGTAAAGTGGATCTTGCCAAAGTCCACGTTGCCGGCCGCGTCGTTGGTTGCGGTCGTGCGCTCGGGCATCGGGGCACCAGCCTCGTCGGCGGTCACGGTAAAGGTGAACTTACCCGTGATGTCGGCCGGGGCCAGGCCCTCGGCAACCTGGAGCTTCTTAGTACCGGTGAGCGCGGCATCGACGGCCTCGGCGCCGTAGACGTTCTCGAACAAGGGCTCGACGCCGCCGTAGTCGACCGTTGCCGTCAGGGTACCGTCACCGTTGTCGACGACGATAACCTTAAAGCCAAAGCTCCACGTTGTAGCGGAAACGCCATTTGGCAGCCCGAATAAATCTTCGTAGGCCGTGTAGTTAATGGTCCAGGCAAGCTTGCCGTCCTTATCGGTACGATGGGCAAGCCCAGCAGACTCAAGATCGGCAAGCATCTTGGTGTCGTAGTGCAGAGCATCAAAGCTCACGTGCCCGCCGATATTGGGCTTGAGATTTTCATAACCCACAAGCTCACCCTGATAGGCGATACCGAACCAGAACTCGCCGTCGACCATCGGGCGACCGGTCAGGGTCTTGGCGGCAACGACCTGAGCAGCGGTGCCACCAGGCGTGTTGGTCGTAGCGCTATAACTGTTGACGAACGGAACCACGGCGCTCTCGACCGCAGCCGCGCCGGTCTTGTACTCGGTCACCAGCGTGCCCTCGGAACCGCCGGAGACGGTCGTCGTGGCGGTGAGCGTACCGGCGGTGTCGTCGGCGATGGCGATCGTCACGGTGCGGACAGCGTCGTCGTAGGTGTAACCCGGCTGGCCGTCGTTCTTCTCGGCCACGGTGTACGTAAAGGTCTTGCCGGCATCAGCCTGCGTAAATTTGACCTCATGCCCCGCCAGGATGTCAATCTGACCGACCGTTCCCTCTATCGTTGCAGGGGACTCGAAGTTGTTGGCCCCGGGAAGCAGGCCAAGTGCGCGAGCCGAATCATCGTCGGCGGGCGTCACGGTAAAGGTGAACTGCCCCTCGGTCATGGGACGTCCGTAGAGGGTCTTGCTGAGCTTGAGGCCGCCGGCCGCGGCGTAATCGAGCTCAGTGCGGTACGTGTTGGTAAAGCGTCCGTTTTCCTTCTTGGTGACGTTTGCGGTCAGGTTGCCATCGCTGTCCTCGGTCACGGTCACTTCGGCGGTTGCGACATGCGCGTCATACGTCATACCGACCGTGCTGCCCGCGTTCTCGCGAATCTCGTACTTATAGGTTCCGGCGGCAGCGTAGTGAATCTTGCCGAACTTGATGGCGGCGATGCCGTCCTTCGCGTCCTTCTTGCTCACGGTTACGGTTGCGGGATCGGGCAGCGGGGCGCCTTCGGGGGCGGTGATGGTAAAGCTAAACTCGTCCCCATCCGTCCAGTCGCGGCCGCTGATGACCTTGCTCAGGTCAAAGTCGAGCTCTGCATCGAGCGGGGTTACGCTGTAGGTGTTCTTGAACTCGGCGGGCTCGGTACCTTTCAGGACATGCTCGGCCTTGAGGGTGCCGTCGCCGTTGTCCGTGATGGTGGTCTCGATGGTGTACTTGGCGTCGCTGTAGGTGACGCCCTTGCTGGTGGTTCCGCCCTTGGCCTCGCGCAGCGTGTAGGTGTGCTTACCAAGCTTGTCGTAGGCGATCTTGTCCATGGCGATCGTGCCGTCGGCAGCGTTGGTGCCCTTGGCGACAACCTCGTCGCCCTCGACCAGCTCAAAAGAGAACTCGCCGGCAGCAAGCTCACGCCCGGTCAGGACCTTGTTCGCGGTGATCTGGTCGGTGACGCTCGTCTCGACAGGCGTCACGTTATAGGTATTGGTGAACGTAAATGCCACATCGCCGTCCGGCTTGCAGGATACGCTCAGATTGCCCTTGCCGTCATCGGTCACGGTGAAGGAAGCCTCGCGCGACAGCTTGGCGTCGTTGGTCACGCCAGCGACCTCGCCGGACTCGGTCACGGTATAGGTAAAGGTGTGCTCGCGCTTCTCGGGCTTCTCGCCCAGAGCCTTGTTAAGGTCGTCGAGCGTAAAGGTAATCTTGCCAAAGTCGACCTTGCCCTTGGCATCATTGGTCACGCTCGCATTCGCGGGCATGGGTGCGCCCTCTTCACCGGTCACGGTAAAGGTGAACTTGCCGGCAATGTCAGCCGGGGTCAAGCCGTCGGCGACCTGCAGGTTCTTGATGCCCGCAAGCGATGCCTCGGTAGCATTCGTGGTGTAGGCGTTCTTGAACTCGATGCTCTTGACGTCCTTGGCGCCCTTCAGCTCATGCGTAGCCACCAGCTGGCCCTTGCCGTTATCGCTGATGGTCGTCACGATGGTGTAGGTCGCATCGTCATAGGTGATGCCGCCGGCGTCGCCCTTGACCTCGCGCAGCATGTAGGTGTGCTGGCCGATCTCGGTGTACTTGATGGCGCTGAACGTCACCTTGCCGTCGGCGCCGTTTGTAACAGTCTCGACAGGCTTAACTTCCTTGTCCGCGATCTCGAGCAGCTCAAAACTGAACTCGCCTTCCGCCAAGTCGCGCCCGGTCAGGGACTTGGCCGCGGTAATCTGGTCGGTAACGCTGGACTCAACAGGATCCGCAGCGTAGACGTTCTTGAACTCAGTCTCACCCGAGGTCACCTTCACGTCAGCGCTCAGTTCGCCCTTCTTATTGGGCTTCACCGTTACGGTGATCTCCGCGACGTTACCGCTGTAGGCGATGCCGTCAATCGTGGTCCCGGCGTGCTTTTCACTGACCTTGTAGACGTACGTGCCAGGTTCGGTGTATTCGATCGTACCGAAGTCGATGGCAGCCTTGCCCTGGGCGTCCAGGTCGGCCTTGCGCACGATCGCAGTCGTAGTCGTAGGCATCGGAGCATTGCCCTCGGACGTCAGCCCAAACTCAAACGTGTCCGTATCCGTCCAAGCGCGGCCCTCGAGCACCTTGGTTAGACCAAAGCTGGCCTTGGTGTTCACCATTGCCGGCGTCATGTCATACGCAAAGCTGATCTTGCCGTTGCTGCCCAGGTAGGAATTGACATGCGTCGCGGTCGCCTTGGCGGACACGTTATTCCACTTGGGGTTGAGAACGTCGGTCGCGGTACCAGTGTTGTTGCCGCCCACGCTCTTCTTGGTGGTGTGGAGCTCATCGATAAAGGCCAGGCGCGCGGTTCCCACGCTAAACGACAGGTTTCCGTCCTTGTCGGCAACTATAGCGCCGTCAAACTTGGCAGCGTCGCCACCGATGAACTCGATGACGGCGGTGGTGGGCTTGGCCTCGCCGTTCTTGCCCTGCTCCTCAAACTCATCCTTGTAGTAATAGGTGCCTTTCTCTGCCAGTGAATTCTTTGCGGGCTGTGTGCAGTCCTTGTCCGTGTAAATGGGAGTCTGCTTCTGGAAGTAGTAGTAGCGGTTGGTGTCGGCCGGCTCGAAGGTCGCAACCGTATCACCCAACGCACCACCGCTCCACTTGTTCGCGTAGAAACTCACGGTCTTGGCGCCGTCATCGACAGTCGTATTGCGCTCGATGTAGTCCTTGAGTCCCGCTACCTTCTCAGGTGTAAACAGGTTATCAAGTGCGTCCTTCTTCACGCTCGAGGCATACTTCACCTGAATGGGCTTAACGTTGTCGACCGAAAGCTTGCCGTCTACGGTCTTAAAGTGGCTCAGCGGAATCAACGACGCAGGAATGTTGACCGTTACGATATCGCCCTTCTGGGGATTGTCGTCGCCGGCACGCTGCACGGTAATGAGCAGGTCTTTTGCCTTGCCATCGAACTCGTACGTATCGGTCTTGGTTTCTTTGTTGACCGTCTTGCTCGGATTGGTAAACGGCGTGCCGTTGATGACGGCCTCGGTGAAGCTGTCGACCTGTATAAAGTCGCCCAGCTCATCGGTAAACGTGATGTAGCCGGACTTGGTCTCGTCGTAGCCCTTGTGGATTTCGGTCGGATAAGGCGGCTCCGACGTAATGGCCTGTGAGATGTCGTCGAAGACCTTCTTGAGCTCTTCTGCATTGGTCGCCGACTTGTAGTAGTCGGGGTTTTCCGCGCGTGTGCCGTGGGTATCCCATGCCGTGGCATTGGGGTAGTTGCTCGAAACGGCGTGCATAAACTTGTTGACGTCGCTTGTCCCCTTTTTCGAGGGATCGGCAGCAGGGTCCGCTCCACTAAAGATGCCGATGGTATAAACGGTGGCCTTGCTGTCCTTCATGTTCTTGGCAGCCGTCACGGCATCGTTAGCGACCTTAGAATCAAACTCGTCGTAGCTCGTTGGCGTGCCATCGGTAAAGAACACAACAATCTTCTTGGCGTCCGCGCGACCAGAAGTGATGCCTTCTGCCAGCTGCAGGCCATTGTCGGCGCGCGTGGCACCAGCTGGTTTAATTGCCTTAATTGTTTCCCTAAGATCAGTCACGCCGGCGCCGGAGCAATTGGTCAAGCCCGCCATTACCTGGGAGTAGTTGTAGGTATTAGTTCTACCAAATTCCCGTTTATCGTACGTGTCGTTGCCGATCTTATCGGTCTTATCACCCGCAAACTTAACAATGGCAACCCTGTGTTGCCTATCGACACCCTCGATACCCTTGTTTTGCTTGGCAATGGTATCAATAAAGCTATAGGCAGCGTTCTTCAGAGCCGTAACGCGCTTAGTGCTGTCGGTATCGCCCATAGCGCGATCCATCGAGCCAGAAGCATCCAGCACCATCACGATGTCGAGCGGCGTGGTGACCGTCACGGTTGAATTAGACGTCGAGGACATGGCCGAAAGCGTGGTCAAAAAGTCCGACTCTTCGTTTTCCCCGGTTGCCTTAACCGTCTTGTCAGTCCAGATTCGACCGACGTTTTGGGTTGTTACTTTATTACCGCCGTGGCCGGCTGCCCAGATTTCCCAGCGTCCGCTGGTATCGGGGTCGACGACCTTTCCGGTCATTGTCGGTCCGTCCATACCGGTGCTGGACCTGGCGTTGGCCTCGGGCAGCATGGCAAATGCTGCAGCTGGCAATACCAGCACTACGGCAAGTATCACCGCCAAGAAACCCCTCGTGTACTTACCCATCGTGTCTCCCTTCTCGCGGTCTCAGGCCTTGCATCAGCCTAAAGTTACGGAATGAAACACAATTAGGGCAGGTGACACACGTTCCAGATTCGGTTTTGGGCGTGAGACAAATGTCTCACCAAAGTTGAGACACGAGGGTTTTCGCAGGAAAACGGGTGCGACTCGGAGCCATCAGGCAAAAATGATCCGTTTTCCTCCGTCCCCGGGGGATCAGTTGGTAACGCTCGCCACGAAACCGGCCCATCTACTACGTTTAACCCGACACCCCTGACAATAACCGCGTTTTACGAAAAACCGCAAGCGTTCTACCTGAGGTTTTCTTTTCGCATTTTTCGCCGTGGTTGAGGGTAGCCACCCAAACGTAGTAGATAGGCCCATTTCATGGCGAACGGGTCACGCGGATGTCCTCGCGAGGCCAAAATGATCCGTTTTCCTCTGTCCACGGGAAACCAAGGGCTGTTATGGATATGGTGCCATTTCAAAACTATGCCGGATTACGGGGCTGAAGTCGGAGCCCTCATCCATACCCACAAATATTGAAAAACGGCAAGCAGTCTACCTGCGGTTTTGTTTTTGGGATTTTCTGTATGGTCGGAGGTTCGCTATCCAGCCCCGTAATCCGGCATAGTTTT
>ENA-OXVS01000231-OXVS01000231.1-human-gut-metagenome-genome-assembly--contig:-NODE-231-length-13247-cov-22.986431_pt1 | contig 13247 bp, 14 predicted proteins | sample MGYA00249567_ERZ652677 | MGnify/ENA primary metagenome ERZ652677 (study PRJEB26925, sample SAMN05826734) | human gut metagenome | biome: ENVO:2100002; feature: ENVO:00000062; material: ENVO:00002003... | reverse complement strand
AGGAAACCCCAGAGGAAACCCCAAAGGAAACCCCAGAGGAAACCCCAAAGGAAACCCCAGAGGAAACCCCTAAGAAACCCCTTAATAAGAATAAGAATAAGGATAAGAATAAGGATTTAAAAGAAAATAATCATATACATGATTATGAAAGAAATCAAATTTCTTTCCCAACAGTCTCGGAAGATTTTTTGAATTTCAATAAATGGTTAAAGGAAAATTGTCCCTTTGTTTTGAAGGTGGCAACCCAAATGACGGAGAAGCAGTATAACCAAATTTTGGGACAATACAGTAAAAAAGACCTTTGCGATGTGCTTCAAAACCTAAACAACTGGAAAGATTTTCCCAAAAAGAGAACATCGGTATATATCAGTGTCATTGCCGAACTGAAAAAGAAAGGAGGAAATAATGGGACTGCACGAGGATTCAAGAATGCTGTATGATACCGAATGCGAGAAGCTGGTATTGGGCACTATCCTGTCAAAGGCCGGAGAGCTTGAAGAAGTCCGGGAAATATTAACGGCGGATTGTTTTTATAATAGCCGCCATAGGGATATTTACAAAGCTATTTTGTCGGTATGCGACAGGAGCGAAGAAGTAAGCATGATTTCCGTATTGCCGGAGCTTCAAAAATCCGGATCGGAAATAAGCCCTATTGAGTTGTCGGAAATATCCGGCCATATATCCGTGGATAACCTGTACCAATACGCAGCACGTTTATACGACCTTTCCCGGCGTAGAATGTTCTGGAAAATCGGGCAGTACCTCATCAAGGCCGGGACGGAGGAAAGCGAGGATATAGCCGACGTATTGACCCATGCAAAGAGCAAATTGGATTCTGTTTTTGAAGATTCAATGAGTGAAATATACAAAGTCCGAGATACCATAAGCCAGCTTTACGAGCAAATCAACAAGAACAGCAGAAACGACCACGGGATAACGGGAGATAAGACGGGGTTCTATCAGCTCGACGATAAAGGAGGGCTTCAAGGTTCCGACCTCATCATAATAGCGGGCGAGACCTCGCAGGGAAAAACCTCACTTGCTACATCGATAGCTTTACACGCTTCTGTTTCGGGCGGCAGAGTCGCTTTCTATTCGCTTGAAATGACAAAGTTACAGCTAACCGCCCGCCTCGCAGCAATGGAAAGCGGAGTACCCTCTACCCGAATATTATACGGCAAGTTGTCAAACGAACAAATAACCGCTGTCGATCGAGGGGTGTCTAAATTCATGAACGCAGAATTATATTTTGACGACAGAAGCAACAGCAACATAGACGCCATAATCAGCTCTATACGGTCGATGAGGCGCAAATACAACATTACCGGAGCCGTAATAGATTATATCCAGATTCTCAATGTCAACATGAAGGGAGCCAACAAGGAGCAGCAAATGGGCGATGTGTCGAGAAGGCTTAAAAATCTGGCAAAGGATTTAGGGATTTGGATAATAGCCTTATCGCAGTTGAGCCGGGACAGGGTAAACCCCATACCGACGATACACCGTTTGAGAGACAGCGGTCAAATAGCCGAGGCGGCGGACTCCGTTATTCTCGTTTACCGTCCGGAGTTGAACGAAACGACCCCAAAGATATACCCGGATCCCTATTCCGATATAGACCCCAAAGGCACGGCGATGATAGACGTTTGCAAGGGTAGGAACACGGGAATAATGAAATTTATAGTCGGTTTTGACAGCCAAACCACAAAATTTTATCCTTTGTCGGAAATGCCGATGTTGGCAAACGGCAAAGAGGACAATTTGCCGTGGTAATCAGTTGGGGCAAAATAAGGCGATTTAAGAGCGTTTCTTTCTTGGTTGGTATAATTTATCGTTTTCAAGGAGAAACCACCGCAAATCGAAAATAAATAAGCGAGAGAGACATTTGTGATATAATTAAATATTCAAGCTATGGAAGTCATAAAAGAAGATTGCAATTACCGGATTGTCGTTAAGCATATTTGCGGCTATCCGATAACGTTCCGGCACTGGAAACCGGGCAATGTGGTTGAAATTAAGGTCGACGACAATTTCGCCCAAGCAAACGGTTACCGATCCGTTACACATTTCCTTGAAAATATACAAGGGTTTAAGCAATATTTAGCCCGGATAGGCCGAGTCCCGGAATGGGTTATAGTAAGCCCGGAAGGAAAATTTTATTTTAGAGACATAAGCATGTTAAATTAACTAACCAAATAAATAAAGAAATGAGTAATAACAAAGAAATTCTTATCGGAGTAAAAATCCAAGTGAACAACGAGAAGGCAATACGGAAGATTGTCGAGAGTCAGAAAAAAATCGACGAGCTCAAAAAAAAGCAGACGGAATTAACCGAGGCTTTCAAGGAGGGAGCGATTAGCGAGGAGGAGTATAGAAAGGGAATGGAGGAATACCGTACCCAAATCGAGCAAAGCGCATTCAAAGTGCGAGCCCTGCGGAAAGAGATACAAAACAACCTCCGAATCGAGGAGGAGCAAAAAGGGTCTTTGAAACAGTTGCGGGCAGCCCTCTCTAACCTTACGGCCGAGTACGACCGATTGAGCCAAGCCGAGCGGGAAGCCACCAAAGGAAAGAGGCTTGAAGATAAGATAAACGGTGTAACCAAAGCGTTGAAAGGAGCGGAGGAGGAAACCGGACGGTATTACAGGAACGTCGGCAATTATGACAATGCCATAAAGGAGGCTATCGGCTTAAATTCCGACTTTGCCAAAACCCTGTTTGAGATAGCGGAAGGCGGCACGGGGGCGACGACGAAGATAAAAGCCTTTGGCAAGACCCTTTTGTCCCTCATCAAGAGCCCCTCGTTTATGGCAGTCGCCGGCATTGTCGGTGTCGGCTCGGCCTTCAAATGGTGGTATGATTATAACGCCGGACTGGTGGAGGCAACCCGGTTGACAAAGCAGTTGACGGGTTTGTCGGGGAACGAGCTAAAACAGTTCAGAAACGAGGTACAAGCCATATCGGACACATTCGGGAAAGATTTCCGGGAGACACTGAACACGGCCAACGCCTTGACGAGGCAGTTCGGCATATCTACCGATGAGGCTGTTTCCTTGCTGAAAGAAGGGCTTATCTCCGGTGCGGACGTATCGGGAGAGTTTTTACAAAACGTCCGTGAATACTCGACATTCTTCAAAGAGGCCGGATTGAATGCCGATGAATTTATCGCCATAGTCAGCCAGACGAACAAAGACGGCCTGTTTTCCGACAAGGGTATCGACGCAATCAAGGAGGCGACGATCCGATTGCGGGAAATGACGACCGCCACGTCAACGGCGTTGGAAAATATAGGCTTAGACTCGAAGCAGGTACAAAAGGAGCTTGTAAGCGGAAGCAAAACGATATTCGATGTTATCCGGGAAATATCGGCCAGACTCGGAGAACTTCCGGAAAACTCCGCCGCCGTTGGAGCCGCAATCGCCGACATATTCGGGGGTCCGGGAGAGGATGCCGGGCTTCAATATCTGAAAACCTTGAAGGACATAGACACGAGCATGCAAACCGTGATGAAAAAATCGGGCGAGCTCGGAGATTTGCAGAGGGCACGAATAGATTCTGAAATAGAGCTTCAAAACGCCATATCGGAATTTGCAGACATAACCGGGGGCACGTTCGAGGCGTTGCAAACCAAGATAAAAACGGGTTGGAATGCGACCATGACGGACATAGTTAAAACGATAAACTCCCAGATAAAGAGGGTAAAGGGAATGTTCGATTTTGTCGGGGGGCTCATGGACGGACTTAAAGGTGAGCCTATATCGCTAACACCAAAAGAAAAGCCGACGTTTACCATTCAAGAGCCAAAGGAGGAAGCTCTCAACGATACCGACCCGAACAGGTTAACACCCGAACAGCGGAAAATAAAAGACCGTAAAGAGAGGGAAGAAAACGAGAAAAGAATGAAGTTGTTACAGGAACGCCAGAAGAAAGAGATAGCCGCCTTGCGAGCCCTCAGAGACGCAGAAAACTCGCTCATCGAGGACAGTGCGGAAAAGCAGCGAGCCACCATAAACGCAAGCTATGACGACCAAATCGAGGACTTGAAAAGATACCTTGAAACCGAGGGCGATTTGACCCCCAAAGCCAAAGCCGCCGTAAACGAGACTATCGACCGACTGAATAAAAAGCGTACCGCCGACCTCGCTAAGGTAAATGAAAAGGAGATGAGGAACCAGTTGCAGCAAGAGGCCGACTACATACGGCAGAAACTCGAACTTTCCACGGAAGGCGATTATCAAGAGTATGATTTGAAAGCCAAGTTGCTCAAAAAGGAAATGGAGATAGAGCTATCCAATACCGAGCTTACGACCGAGCAGAAAAAGCTAATCGAGGAACGTTATCAAAAGAAGCTCGACGAAATGACATCGGAGCATGAGCGGAAAAAGCAAGAGAAAGCTATGGAAGCATTGGAACTCGAATTGTCCAACAGGTTAGCAGCCGCCAAAATAGCCGGAGAAGATGAGTTGCAAGTCGAGCTTGAAAATGCCAAGAAACGGCTTGATTCCTTACAGCAGTTAGAGGGAGAAAGCGATGCCGAGTTCAAAGCCCGACAACTCGAAGCCCAGCAGGAATATTTGGATGCCAAAGAGGAACTTGCCCAGAGGGAAATAGAAATAGAACAAGCGAAGTTCGAAGCGGCATCTCAAATTACAGGAGCTCTATCGGGATTATTCGATCAGCTTGGAGAGAGCAATAAGACGTTTACAATATTGTCAAAGACCCTTGCTCTTGCCGAGATAGCCATCAATACGGGTAAGGCCATATCGAGTGCCGTTGCCGCTTCTGCCGGTAAGGGATTGTTCGGGTTGGCCGAGATAGCTACGTTGGTAACGACGATAATCTCCAATATGACGGCCGCTATCGGTATAGTCAACTCGGCCAAGTTCGCCAAAGGCGGCCTTGTAGAAGGATCTGGCACGGGAACAAGCGACAGCATACCCGCTATGTTGTCTAACGGTGAGAGCGTGATAACGGCGAGAGCGACCTCCATGTTTTCCCCGATATTGTCGTACATAAATCAAGCGGGCGGAGGTGCGCCTATTGTGGTGGAAAAGGGTAGCCAAGCAATGGGCGAAGATATGATTGCGAGGGCTGTCGCCAAAGGAATAAAAGGGATTCAACCGGTCGTTTCCGTAACGGAGATTAACAAGGTTGGCTCACAGGTTAATGTGGTAGAGAATTTGGGCGACAGGTAGAGAGTAAAAATAAGCCGTTTTAGGGTGTTTCTTTGTCTTGGTGATAAAATCTACACGAGAACAAAGAAATGCTCTCAAACGGGCTAAAAGGCATATAAGGCGATGTTAAATTTAATAACAAGGATATGAAAGAGGAACTATATATCAAGGGTGAAAGAGTCGATTTGAGCGACGATGAGATAACACTCAATTTCAAGAGCAATTTGTTGGGGGACATTTCCAAGATAACAGCCTCGAACAGTTATACGATAAAGTTACCGAGGACGAATAAGAATATACGGCTGTTGGATTTTCCCGATGTTGCCGGTCATGAGAGTTACATGATGAGGGACTATTTCAATGCGGAGTATTACAGGAATGGGGTAAAGCTATTTGACGCAAAAGCCGTTCTTATATCGTGTAGCGAATCCGGCTTTAATGTGGCCTTGACTTGGGGAATGAGTGAGAAATTTATTCAGCTCATGAACGATGATAAAAGCATACAGGAGTTTGCCGATATGACTTTGCCGTGGAACAGCTCTACGACATACGACAACGGACTGGTTGACGGTCAACTGTCACACGGTTATATCCGTCATAATGCGGGCATAGATGTAGATTCCAACCGAGACAAGATATTTATACACCCGTCCGTAAATTGCATGAGGCTGTTGGAAGAAATAGCCTCATATTACGGTCTTACAATGGATTGGGGCAGTTATAAGCAATATATAGAACTGTTGTACTTGCCCCTCATCTCCCAGAAAACAAATCCCAAATACAACTGGTTTGAAGCGGAAATAACGGGAATACACGAAGATTTCCACACTGTTAATTTGAGGCAAGTAAATGCGATTCAGAATATACGGATTATCACGGGTCACGATTGGAATGATATAATTATTCACAATACGAGCAACTGGAAAGATTGGGAGTTGGATTTGTGCATATCGACGACCGCCCCAGCCGGAGCCCAAAAGGCGGTTGAGGTTATGTTTGTTAGGTCGTCTCATATCATTATGGGTACATATTACCTTGAAGCCGATGAACTGGGGGTTTGCAGATATAAAGGCCGTATTCCTATCGATTTGGAAGGATATAACGATATTGAGATGCGAATAACGTTGATTTATAACTTAGGGACAATCAAAAGCTATGTGAAGATAACCGACCCGGATATAACCGAAGATGTTGCTTATGGAGGTGTTTACCCGATCGGCTCGAACCTGCCGGATATATCGGTTGTCGATTTCATAAAGCAAATATGCTGGCTATTCGGCTTGTTCGCCATAAAAAGCGATACCGGTGTCTCTTTCATATCCGTAAACAAGATAATAGACAATAGAGACAAGGCGGTCGATTGGAGCAAGAAATTAGTCCCGACAGGGTGGACGGCCAAAGAGACCTCGTACACGTTTGGGGACTTTGCACAGAAGAACTATTTCCGTTACGAGGAGAACGAGAACGCCAAGAGTGCCGACGGCTATATGGTTGTACAAAATAAGACTCTCGACTATGAAAAAGACTTATTGAAACTCCCTTATACTGCCGGGGGTGACAATGGGGACATGAGGGCTGTTCCATATTTCAAATGGAGCGACGACGGTACGATCGTGGAGCTTGAAGATTGCGGAGACAGGATTATGCAGCTTGTAATCTCTTTTGATAGTCAAGGCAAGGAGGATGCCCGTTTGGACTTTTCAGACCTTAAATTTCAAAACCGAGTATCACGTTTCGGCCTATCTTCTTATCAAGACCTCATCAAGTCGCCGTTTGTGATTAAGGACACATTCAGGCTTACTGAGATAGATTTGAAAAACCTCGATTACACGATACCTGTATATATAGAGCGATATGCGGCATTTTTTGCTATTATCTCTATAAGGTCGCAGGGCGATTATTCAGAATGTGAATTGTTGAAGTTGTTATCGTAAACGATTGGAAATAATTAGAATAATGTGTATCTTTATAAAAAAATAGGGGTATGGAAAGAGGAAAATACAATGAAGTTAAAGATGAGGTGATAAGTTATATTCGGGAAGGCGATACCGTAAAAATGGCCTGTAAGAAAGCCGGTATTATTCGAGATACGTTCTATCGTTGGCAAAGGGATAAGCCGGAATTTGACGAGGCTTTGAAGAAAGCCCGGAGAGAGTTTCGTGAAACTATCGTTCAAACGTTGGAGCAATCACTTTGGAAGCGTGCGGCCGGTTATGAGGTTGAGGAGGTTAAAAATGAGTATAGGACTTTAAAGGACGGGAGTAAAGTGCTTGTAAAGTCAAGCAAAATAACGAAGCACTTCCCACCAGATACTGGCGCACTTATATTTGCTTTGACAAACTTAGACCCTGAAAATTGGAAAAACAAACAGGATAACAGGCTTTCTGTCGATGAGAGTGTAGGCGGATTTAAAATATCTGTTGTACATAAAGAAGGCACACCACCGATAGCCAACAGTGAAGATGACATCGCCGATTAGTCGGTTTGTTGTGAAATTTGTATATTTGTATTTAATTGTAATCTCTTTTTGCTAAACCAAGAGCCCCCTTTTGTATGGTGGTGTAAGTGGAAACACGAGATCGGCGTTTTTCTCCTGCCATGTACGCCAAGCAATAGGGGGCTTTTTTTTGAGAATGTAATGAAAGTACACGAATGTATGGAAATAAGCCGTCCTGTGTTGGAGGCGATGAGGCGTGCCGGGGTTAGGCTGGACGATGTTCGATACCTTGACATGTACAAACGTTTCCTATCGATGAAAAGGGATTGTTTGAAAGTAACGTATATCGCCGAGAAATTGAGCGAGGAATATAATATAAAGCCGAGGCAATTTTACTACATTGTAAAAAAAATGGAGTCCGTTATAGAGTGACTCGAATGTGATCTAATGGGGTGTGCTGAAAATTCAGCTAACCCTATATTTTTGCCGTTTCTGTCGCTTCTATGGCGTTTTTACCTCTTTTCCGATATAGCTATCAAATAAATATAGAAACGCTCTTATAACACAAATATTTGCGCTGTTTTTTAATACCCCTTTTTGGGGGATTTAAAAGGGCGTTTTTTTAATTCCGTAAAATCTACGGATTTAACATTAAAATTGTAACATGTTGATTATTAGTTTGAACCCAATTTTCCGCTTTAACAAATGGAATATTTTAATATAAAATGTTGCCGGAAAACGGAATATTTTTTACGCATTTGTTGTCGGCAAGCGGTAGAGTTTATAAATGCCCTGTCGGAAATCCGAAAAACCTATGAATCAAATGTTTAATTATATACCTCATCAAAGATGTATTTTACATACCCCAAAAATGGTATATGTAAAAGCATAATACCCGGGAAAATGGGTATTTAAGGCTCTCCGGTTACTCGATCGGCCTTTAATTACCAAAGAGTAACTTTCCCTAAGTTGCCCAAATCCAAAGAGGCGGAGGCTATTCCCAAAGCCCTAAATACTCGGCTCATTGTCGGAATGGTAATGCTGTACCCCTTTTCCAGCCGTGATATTTGTGCCCTTTTCACCCCTATACGCTCTCCTAATTGCTCTTGCGTGAGGTTTTGTTTAAGACGCGCTTTTTTGATGGCCTCACCGATACGGTAGGCATGTAAAGCCTCCTCTACTCTCATTTCGTGTGCGTCACGTCTTGGAGTGCCTTTCTTCCCTAATTGCTTGTCTAATACCTCCTCAAAGGTGTATAACTTCATATTGCCTACGGTTTCCATATCTTAATATTTTTTGTTTTCAAAGTAATACTTTCTTATCGCTTCCGCTTTCGCTATCTCTTTATTCGGTGTCTTTTGGGTTTTCTTTACTATGCCGTGGGTGACTATTACCAATGTATCTTTGTCGTTGTCCCAAAAAGCGAATAATCTGTATGCCGTTCTATTGTAAAGAGTGCGGAACTCCCATATATCCGTATTCTCTAACTTTTTGAATAGCTCATTATTCCGTTCACCTAACATAACCCGATGAATGTTATAGCGTACCTTGTCGGCGGCTGCTTCGGGCAAATTGGCTATGAAATACTCGGCTTCACTCGTCAATATTAAACGGAATGCTTCTTTTTCCATGCTCATTTGAATCTTCTGCAAAGATACTATTTTGTTTCAAATTTGTTTCATATTTACGAAACAAATTTACTTGTTTTTTTTGTCAAGTGCCAAACTTGTGTCAACAGGTGTCAAACTGGGGAGGCAGATAATCCGCAACTATCTGTGATTAAAACATGTTATAAAACATATTTACCTGTCTAATGAAATGCAATCGGGCTAAATAATACGCATGAAATTGCGTGTTTATAACGGTCGATCGATGAGGGGTAAATTTATGGATATGGGCAAAGTGCGGAAAATCTTCCACAACTATACGGAAATAGGCTATATCGTGTAAAATAATGAGGTAAATTTTCCACACTATTTTACGCCCATCGATGAGGGATAAAAGAAGGGGGTATCGCCAAAATTGGACATACCCCCTAAAATACCTCTGCGTTATAATTTTTATAGATATGAGAATATGATTTTAATTGTATAACTCTCCCCTAAGTATTTTGTATAATTTTATGGTTTGCTTTATTTGGGTTTTCTCCTTATCGGTTATTTCATAGGTGTCATAGTATTGATTACCATTGAATTTTATTTTTGCTGTCTGGGCTTCTGCGATGGCCTCTAACATTTTGATGTTCGATTTTTTTACAAGCTCATCGCTCCATTCCCAAATATATCCGCCTGTATTGTCTCTCTCTATTTTGTTCACAGAGTAATTGAATATTTTGCCGTCGGCATTTATCGTGTAATTATCTATAAATAACCAATCGCTTGAATAGTACCGGATAACAAATCGGAGATTGTATGCATCATCGTTGATTGTAGCAAAATAACAATATATCGCAGATCTATCTATTTTAGGTTCCTTTTTATGATGTACCCATGTCCTGCCGTTACTATCAAACTCGTCTTTTGTGAATTTGAATTGCTGTTTAAGATTGTCTATCATATCCATTTCTTCCCTCTCGGACAAATAAAACTCTATTGAGTCTTTAACTATTGCATATTCAAGCATTTTATCAGTCCACGGTATCATAACGAAATGGACTTCTTGTAAGTCGGGAAATAACTCCTTACGGGCTTTTAGTGTATTTTCTGGGGTAAGCCGAGCAGATGTTTGGAATAATCCGTTATCAATTTTTTTAATTGTAACTCCGTATAAAGACCAAGATGTTTGCTCTACCTCTTTTTCTGCCTCATTGTTGTTGTGGGTGCTACCTCCACACGCTATTATACAGGATCCAATGAATAGTAAAAATGCCGCTATTAGAGGGGCTTGTTTTGTCATAAGTTTGTTACTTTTCATAATATATGTTTTTGAGGTGTTAATTGTTCGATTCGCTTACTTTCATGGCTTAATCTTTTGACTCGGTTACCTTTAATTTGGTTCCACATTTAGGGCACGTTAAGACATTATTATCGCTATCTGTGCTCACTTCTTCCGGCGATGCAAATAGTTGCCACATCGGAACATTTAATGCTTTTGCAATTTTCTCATACGAAATAATGTTCGCCGTTCCATTTATTTGGCTTGATAATGTTACTCTACTTATACCTAATTTATCGGATAACTCGTTAATTGTTACCCCCTTTTCTTTGAGTAGTTCTTTTATTCGATTCATGTCTAGTATTGTTATTTTTTTTACAAAAATACAACAATAATAAAAGTGTAAAATAAACTACTTACAAATAAATGTTAAATGTAGTATTTTATTTATCATTTTATTTTGTAATGTAAAATAAAGTACTTACATTTGTATCAACAAAGTAAAACAAAAACAAACAAAGATATGAAAACGAAAATCGACAAATCGCAACTCTTCAAAATGGCATGGGTAATGTATAAACGCTCTATCTCGGTTCTCGGGCGAGAGTTCTGCCAGTCGTTCAGTGCTTGTTTGAGAAACGCATGGTTTAAGATGAAAGCGGAAGCCCGCAAAGCGGAAAAAGAGGCTCGCCGTTTGATGAAGAAGTCGGAACCCGCACAAAAGCCCGAGCCGGTTGTATTTGACGCAGCAATGGAAAGAGGGATAACGGAGTATTACAGAAGCCAAAGCGGGCGTTATTGCGGAGATTAAAATAAACAAAACGTTGCTGCTCTTTCAAAACAGCACGAGACGGTGGACCGGTCACGGGGGAAACAAAAACCGGTCCACTTTAATAAAGACCAACAAAATAAATAAAGATATGAGTACACGGAACAGAACACAATTAAGCGAGATTATGAGCCTTGCATGGCAGTTTGTAAAACGCAACGGATATACGATGTCGGAGGCACTCAAAACGGCATGGGCAAATATGAAGTTGAAAGTACAAATGAAACACCGGATCGTGCGGTTTTATTTCCGCAAGGTAGACGGGACGATTAGAGAGGCATACGGGACACTGAAAGAGTCTATGCTACCGCCGACACAGGGCACAGGAAGAAAGGCAAATGAGACGTTGCAAACGTACTACGACACCGAGAGACAGGAATACCGCTCTTTTAAGCGGGCGAACTTGGTAGAAGTATGCAGTTAAAAAAGGGGCGGTTTATCCGCTCCGGGGTTCCCTATCCCCTAAAATAGGGTGGTTTTTGTATCTATTTGTTAAATTTGTAACGGGACAGTTGCTTGTGAAAGTAACCCAGTCCGCCGGTAGCGGACGTGTCCGGGAGGATTCCCGCTATTTAATGATTGAGTAAATTACAATATAAAATATATCGAGTATGAACGCAAATGAATTAAAACAGGAAGGACAGACAATAAAAGATTTACAAAATGAGAATCAGCAACTCCGGTTATCGTTGAAAAATGTTCTTGTAGAGGCTAAAAGATTCCGCAAGGAAGCAAAAGAAGAACGAGACAGGGCGAATATGCTTGAAGATAGACTATACCGTCAATCTATGGCAGACGATAGGATTAAAAGGAAAGTTATAGATAATGATGAAATAAGTAGTTTACAACGATTGCATAAAAACATAAACAAGTACAATATTCAAAAGCTGTTAGAATTGTTTGTTTACGAAGAGCCTCGATCGTTGAGTGAGGAGATAGCAAAAATTTCCATGATAATATCCGACCTTATTACACGGGCGTCTCTTGAAAACGATGACGAGGCATATATATATCCACCGGACTATGCAAATGCGTTTTTCTATCTTAAAATGCTACATGAGACCTTTTTAAGCATGGAAAGAAAATATACGCCAAAATCATTTGATGTTCAGTTTTTGGTAACAACCCAGTGCGGAGAATCTATTATTCAGTAAAATGTTCAGTCAATGGCAACCCCGTCGTCAATCCGGGCGGCGGGCTATGGAGCAAGGCACAATAACCAGCGATGATATGGAACATAATATTTTGAACATTAACACAGAGATACCGATGTTTACAATATATCGTCTCTCTATGGAGTTGCAAGACCCCGAACAGCTATTGCAAACGGTGATAGATGTAATTAAATATGCTTCATGTGGCATTAGCCCGGATCGGCTAATGGTCTCGCCGGAGCTATGGGAATGGATAAAAACAGAGATAGACAAATACAACTCTTTTCAACCGCCAAAGCAAACATGATAATAACTATTTTGACACCAGTTTGACACCAGTTTGACACTATATTTGACACTATATTTGACACTATATTTGCCCCAATTTTGCCCTTATATTTGCCCCTCATCGATGAGGCATAAAAGAAAGGGGTATGCTCAATTTTGGGCATACCCCCCTTCCTAATACCAGAACACAAAAAAGGGATAAATAAATAAAGACGTTCAAATATACAAATAATACCGAAAAGTGTATGAACTTTTGTACTATTATTCAAATTTAAAGACGGGAATTCCCGTATCATAATTTTCTGCACACGTATATAAGAATGGAGATAAAACAGGGGGTAATGTGTCGATTTTTGCTACTTATTTGCTACCTAAAATATAGTAAGTATTTAATTGTTAGGCTGTTTAATGCTGTAATTTGTACACCCGTGGGGTATATATTATATCTGTCTCTTATACACATCTGACGCTGCCGACGACTTAATAGGTGT
>ENA-OXVS01000226-OXVS01000226.1-human-gut-metagenome-genome-assembly--contig:-NODE-226-length-13386-cov-7.412947_pt1 | contig 13386 bp, 10 predicted proteins | sample MGYA00249567_ERZ652677 | MGnify/ENA primary metagenome ERZ652677 (study PRJEB26925, sample SAMN05826734) | human gut metagenome | biome: ENVO:2100002; feature: ENVO:00000062; material: ENVO:00002003... | reverse complement strand
GATCAGCCTCGGTCTCGTGGGCTCGGAGATGTGTATAAGAGACAGTCCCTGCTCCTGTGTCTCACCCGGATGGATCACTCCAGCCCCCAGTGTTCCGCATGCCGCATCCAGACCACCGGCAACAACCGGTGTTCCCACAGCAAGGCCGGATTCCTCCGCCGCCTTCTCTGTAACTGTTCCCACAACATGATCACAGGCACAGATCTCAGGAAGAAATTCCATGGGAATCCCAAGCTTTCTGCACATATCCTCATCCCAGGCTGCCTTTCTCATATCAAAGCAATGCAGGCCATAGCCCTGGGAAACATCCTGGCTCATCACACCCGTCAGCTTATATGCAATGTAGCTGTTAGACTGCAGGATCTTGTGGATCCTTTGGTACACCTCCGGGAGATTTTCTTTATACCAGAGGATCTTTGCAGTTGTGTAGGACGGCTGAAGGGAATTACCGGATACTTCAAAAATCTGCTCTGCCCCGATTTCTTTATTCAGTCTGTCACAGATAGACTGTGCTCTGGTATCCATCCAGATCGGAGTGTTTGTCAGTACATTTCCGTCCTTATCCATGGCAATGGCTGACCAGCTCTGGCCGTCAATACCGATGCCTGCGATCTCCTCAGGTGCTATCCCCGCTTTTTGGATGGCCTTCTTTACCGCCTGACAGACAGCACTCCACCATTCTTCCGGATTCTGTTCTGCCCAGCCCTCCTTCGGATAGTAAACCGGATAATCGCCGTTGGCCGCAGCCACAACCGTTCCCGATTTTTCAAAAACCGCAACCTTACAGGCACTGGTGCCGATATCAATACCTAATAAATATGGTTTCATTATAGATTCTCCTTCTCGTCCATCACACAGACGGATTTTCCCATGATGATCTCTGCGCCAAGCTTCTCCGTGATCGGTTCTGTTTCTTCACTTGCAGCCCCTTCCAGCCGTTTCAGCATGATTCCCGCCACTTCTCCGGCAATCCCCTGTGTAGGTTGTGCCACAATGGTAAGCTTGGGATTGCATGCTCTGGCAAACTGCAGATTGTCAAAACCGATCATAGACAGCTGTTCCGGGATCTTAAGACCCAGCTCATTCATCCCGATCACCGCCCCCATGGTCATCTCATAGTTGGTAACAAACACAGCCGTCATATCCGGATTGTCCGCAACAAGCTTCTCAATTCCCTGCACACCGCCCTGAATGGTATAATCGCCGTGATAGATCAGAGATTCCCGTACCGGTATATTTTCTTTTTCGTATGCATTGCGGTACCCCTGGAGCCGTTCCTGAGCTGTGGAAATTTCCTCCGGTCCGCCAATGATCCCGATCTTACGGTGTCCTGCCTGAAAAAAAACTCTCATTGCGTCCTCAGCCGCCTTCTCGTTGTCTACAAGAACACTGTCACAGGAAAGCTCCCGGATCCTGCGGTCAATGAGTACGATGGGCTTTCCGGTTTTCTGGAATTTTTTCAGATGATTGCCTTCCGCATCCACCGGCATGCTGATGATCCCGTCCACACGCTTCCGGCTTAAAAACTCCACTGCATCCCGCTCCAGTCTCTTATCGGTACGGCAGTCACAGACAATAGTCGCATATCCGTGACTCCTTAAGACATCCTCCATTCCTGTGATGATCTCCGCGCAAAAGGTATTGTTAAGCTCCGGGATCACCACGCCGATGGTCTTGGTAGCATTGGTCTTAAGCCCTCTGGCCACCTCATTGACCTCATAATGCAGCTCCTGAATGGCCTCCTCGATCTTTATTCTGTTTTTTTCTCTTACGTTTCCGCCGTTAAAATAAGAAGAAATCGTTGCGAGCCCAAGTCCGGTCCGCCTGGCAATATCTTTCATGGTTGCTGCCATACTGATCACTCCGTTTCTGTTTTTTTACAGAAGATCATTCTGCCTTTCCATCACAGCCGCAAACCTTCATACGCGCCTCAACCAGCTCCTTCACTGCCTGGATTGCTTTCTTTCCGTAGGCCTTCGGGTCGATGGTGTTCTCATTCTCTGCAAAGGTCTCCTTCACTGCCCCGGAATATGCGGCACGAAGCTCTGTTGCAAAGTTAACCTTGCAGATACCACGTTTTACACAGTCGCTGACATCCTCATCACTGAGTCCGGATGCCCCGTGAAGAACAAGGGGGATATCTACGACTTCGCGGATCTCGCTTAAGCGTTCCTTGTCAAGAACCGGTGTTCCCACATAGAAACCATGTGCGGTTCCGATGGCAACTGCCAGGGAAGTAACACCTGTACGCTCCACGAATTCCTTCGCCTCCTGCGGGTCGGTGTTAGTGTCTGCCTCAGCCTCAAGATCATCCTCTTTACCACCGACCTTACCGAGCTCAGCCTCACATGGGATATCCAGGGCTGCTGCCACATCCGCAACTCTCCTGGTCTCTCTGATATTATCCTCAAAATCCAGCTTGGAACCATCGATCATCACAGAAGTATAGCCTGCATGCATTGCCTGCATCGCAAGCTCAAAGCTGCTGCCGTGGTCAAGATGAAGGCATACCGGAACGGAAGCCTTGGCTGCCTCTGCTGCTACGATCGCAGCGTAAGTCTCAACCGTACCATATTTAACAGTAGAAGGTGTTGTCTGGATCATAACCGGTGCTTTCAGCTCCTCAGCTGCCTGGATGATCGCCTTCACCATCTCCATATTCTCTGCGTTGAATGCTCCTACTGCATATCCGCCCTTCTGTGCCTTTAACAGCATTTCCTTCGATGTAACCAGTGGCATAATCTTCTCCTCCTTGGAATCATTGTGTTTGTTTTGTATTATTTTCTCATTCGGTCCAGAAACCGAAACGTTTCCGTTTGAGTTCATCATAGCGCTCCACAGGGTTTCTGTCAACCATAAAATTTTCATCATTTACAGGAAAATATTCCCTTGAAAAGAAGACCAAATACCGTTAGATTAATTAATAAGAGTTCTAAAGCCTGTGGCCGGGCAGGTCTGTCTGATACTACCGGCGTCATAACAGTTTCGGAAATCCATGTATCCTGTTCTGATCATCTGAGCCTGATGCTATAATTTCCGAAATGCTGTAAGTACACAATGATCTTAGGAGGATATAAACTATGTTAAAAGGAATTCCAGAAATCTTATCACCAGAATTACTGAAGGTTTTATGTGAGATGGGACACAGTGACCGTCTTGTTATCGCTGACGGAAACTTCCCTGTAGAATCCATGGGAAAAAATGCCATCACCATCCGTTGTGACGGACATGGCGTTCCGGAGATCCTGGATGCCATCCTGAAGCTCTTCCCGCTGGATACTTATGTAGAGCATCCGGTAAACCTGATGGAAGTAATGCCTGGCGATAATGTGGAAACACCGATCTGGGATACATATAAAGAAATCGTTTCCAAGCATGACGAGCGTGGCGAAAAAGCTGTCGGAAACATCGAGCGTTTCGCATTCTATGACGAAGCAAAAACTGCATACTGCATCATCTCCACAAGTGAGAAAGCACTTTATGCCAACATCATGCTTCAGAAAGGCGTTGTGATCAACAACGACTGATCTTTCTTTTGAACTGCCTGATATAATCATATATAATACACATATTCAACCAAAACATAAAACGCCCGGATCTGGAATGTTTCAAGCCAGATCCGGGCGTTTTATATTTTAACACTTTTATCTCTTTGCTGCTTTTGCGGCGTATCCTCCGCAGAGTACTTTTCCACCGGAGGTTTTTATCCCTGCACGCACCGCATAGTAATACGTTGTTCCCTTCTTTGCGGTCTTATCCTCAAAGGAGGAACGGCTGCCTCCGGAAACTGTACTGATCTTTTTCCATGAACCCTTTCCGGTCTTACGGTAGATCTGATAGCAATCTGCTTTCTTCTGCGCTTTCCAGCAGATCTTCAGCCCCCTGGAGGTCTTCCTGACACTGGATATCTTCTGAAGTTCCGGATAGGACAGGATATAGCTGCTTGCCTGATATCTTCCGAAAACTTTTTTCCCGTCTACATTCTTATATGGCCTCACAGCATAAGCGTAGGAGGTGATTCCCTCAATCTTCGTGTCCTGCCAGGACAATACTTTGTTGTTCACGGTTCCGATCCGAACCCAGCTTTTCCCCTGGAGCTTCCGGTAGATATGATAGCCACTTGCTCCGGAAACCTTCTTCCAGGATACCCTGTTACATGGTCCGCTGACAGCTTCAGCCACTGCACGGGCCTTTCCCAGCTCCGCTTTTGCTGATAACGGCGAAGATGCGGCTCCATAAACAGTCTTCTTTCCGGAACATACATAAGAAGCCCGGATCCGATACGTATAAGTGCTTCCTGTTTTCACTGCAGTATCCTGCCAGGTCACTACATCTGCTGTCACGGTTGCCATTTTTTTTGAATTTCCGCTTTCATCCCAGCGATAGATAGCATAACGATTGCAGCCGGGAACTGCTTTCCAGGAGATCCGTATCCTGTTAAATGCCTTGGAAACCAGTTTTACACCTGTGGTCTGACGAAGCTTCACCGTAACCTTACAGGTAGCCCGGATTCCCCTGGCATTTTTTCCGTAGCAGGTTATGGTTGCTGTTCCCGGATTTTTTGCAGTAACAACGCCGCTTCCATTTACAGCAGCCACACTGGTATCTGAGCTTTCCCAGACAATGCCGGAAGCATCCATCTCGGATCTGGTAGCCGAAGCATTCAGTGTTTTCTGATCTCCGGAATACAGACTTATCTCAGACGAAGAAAGCTGCATCCTGGCCGCACTGCTCAGAGTCCTAGTATGCGCCTTGATCCTCGGCGTTACCGATGGATTAAATTCAACCGCATCCATCCAGGTATCCTCCGCGTTATATCGCAGAAAGCTCTGACCGGATACGATAGACGGAGAAAAGCTACACCAGCCATAACTGACCTCTGCCTCCACACAGTATTTTATATATGTGCTTCCTGCATTTGTCACCACAATAGAATACAGACTGTTCTGGCTGAGCAGAACCTCCGGGATCTGAAAGGTCATAACCCCAGCCATCGGCTGACTGCAGGAAACCGGTGTGGAATATGCCGGTGTTCCACTGGTAGGATCACTGGCATCCTTCAGATTTGTGTATACCTGCACAGTATAGGAATTATTGGCAGACATGGAGCTAAGAGTCACCTCACCAAGCGATTCCGCTTTTCCGTTTCCTGCACTGGCACGAAAAACCGTGGACAGCTGTTCTCCCGCATACATGCGGATGGAGCCAAGGCCTGACGTTCCGTCATAAAAATAATTGTTGCTATATTTCGGTGTATTGACAGCCGTAGCCGCAACCAGCTCACTGACAGACTTATCCTCATAGGACATATAAAAATATCCGGATTTTCCCCAGCCTGTACCCCAGCTGTTCTTAACGATCCAGGCTCCGTCTCCCTTTACCTTGGAAGATGCCCGGAAATTCTTCGCAGAATAATTGTCATCCCAACCCACCACTGTAACTACATGATTCACGTTCTTGGTGCTGGTAGGATAGGAATAGGCCGCTGTACTTGCATTGTAATAGGCATTCTGTGCATTATACATCACAGTGACCGAATTATTTGCAACCAGAAGCTTCTTCATGGCATTTACGGAATAATCGGAAAAATAGGCATTTTTCAGATAAGCAGCTGCATTGTACGCCTTGGATGCCGCCGGAGTCACACCGGTTTTCTGTGTATGCGTGGAATCTGTTGCCAGAGGCACATCCCCTTCTGTTGTCATTCCGGACCAGGTGCTCAGAAACATGGAAGCCAGAAGATCATTTCCGCCCTCATGATAATCTGCGTTTCCTTTATCATCTGTCCCCATATGCTTATTGACATCCCCGTAGGTATTTCCAAGCGGGTCATTCTTTCTATTTGCAAAAAAATACGCCAGATGCTCTTCCGACAGATCATAAGCCCCAAGGCCCTGGGTCAGAAACGAGGTTTCCAGAAGAGAGGCCATTCCAAATGCCCAGCACATACCGTAGGGCTCCTGATTCTTTACGGAAGTGACATATCCCTGATCCGCTGCATTATAATAGGGCGGATAGGCCGCAGCTCTTCCCATCGGTACCTCATCCACATCATTTCCGATCTCCACGGCGGTGGAATAAGAGGTCAGATTATCAAAGGGTGCCAACTGTTCCTGCTCCTCTTCCTCCGTAAGCGGACGGCCCTTGATATATTCGATGCCGGACTCACCACTGTCTGAGGCATCCCCGAAGCTCTCCTCACCGTCGCCAAAGGTATCCTCCTGGGAATCTGAAGACGATCCTTCTGATGTTTCGGGAGTCTCTGTATCCTCCTCGGAGCTCTGCAAAGCTATATCCTCGGTATCCCCGTCGGCTGCCTCTGCAATATCCTCGGTCTGTTCATCCGGGATACCGGTGTTCTCTGTGGTATTCCCTTCTGCGGTCTCCGTCGTATCCTCTGATTCCACCGACTGCGTCTGTGTATCTTCTGACCATTCTTCATTGAAGCCTTCCGCAGAATCACTGAAGCCTTCCACATCGGCTGCCATGACCGGAACCTGGCTGCCCGCAACTGCCACACACAAAAGAAGCGGCAGTAATTTCTTCCTGACAAGCTGTAATCTCTTCACAAAATTCTCCACTTTTCTTATATTGATCTGGTTTATCTGTTAACGTTTCTTCAAATGATAACCCAGAATTCCGATTACTGCAAGTACTGTTGCGATTCCGATCCAGATAAACGGACTTTTATACCAGGAATTTTCTTCTTTAAAGGATGTCGCAGCTGTGCCATTGACCGGCTTGGTGACAGCTTCATCCGCAGATTCCCCACCTTCTGTTGTTCCATCCGCTGCAGGCGGTCCCTGGACCTCGCCGCTCTGAGCCTGAGAACTACCTGTGCTGGCCGTCCCTGCAGGTGGCCCCTGAACCTCACCTCTCTGAGCCTGAGATTCATCTGTGCTGGCCATCCCTGCAGACGTTCCCTGTCCTTCGCCATTCTGAGCCTGAGAGCTGCCTGTATTGTCCGTCCCTGCAGACGTTCCCTGTCCTTCGCCGGCTGCGGAATCCTGCGTATCGGATGCGTCTCCCTGATTCACTGCAGAAGTCTCTTTCTCCGTGCTCCCTGCGATTCCGGCCTTCGCCAGCTCCGCATCCTTTGAGGGCCGCAGCTCCTCCAGCGGCACATAACCGTATCTGCCATTATACTCTGTATATCCCCAGGTCTCACCATTCTTCTCTGTCTCCCCTTCGATATGCAGGACAGTACCATCCCTTACCGTCTTATCATTGAGCTTTTCACCTTTTCCGTCGGTGGACGGATAGATATCCACACCAACTCCACCGGAATCCACCGTCATATAATAATCTGTGGTATCTGCCGGAGCTTCCACCTTCGCCACAACCGACTTGTCCGCATACACCGGAACACTCATACTCAGCACCAGCATTCCTGCCAGAAACACACCTTTGCACCTTCTCATTGCTCTTTCCTCCCTCAAAAAATCTCACTGCCATTCTATGCATAAAATCCCCTTATATTTCTCTTTTGCCTTGGCTCCGAAATATAAGAGGATCTTATCATTTGTTATATCCAGTATCTTTTTTATGCAAACTCCCGCTCACACATATCCAGTGCAGAAGCAATCACCGCATCCATGTCATAATATTTATATTCGCCAAGACGGCCGCCAAAGATCACCTTCGGTTCCTTCTCTGCAAGCTCCCTATACTGTCCGTAAAGCGCTCCGTTCTTCTCATCATTGACCGGATAATACGGCTCATCTCCAGGCTTCCACTCGGAACTGTATTCCCGGCTGATCACCGTTTTCGGAAGATCATTACCCTCCTCATCCTTTCCGAACTCAAACCATTTATGCTCGATGATACGGGTCCATGGAGTCTCCACATCCGTATAATTCACTGCTGCATTTCCCTGGAAATTAGGTTTATCCAGTGTCTCATTCTCAAAACGCACGGAACGATACTCCAGAGTACCCAGCTTATAGTCAAAATACGCGTCGATGGCACCTGTGTAGATCACTTTCTCCGCCATTGCATCGTACTGCTCTTTTTTCTCCAGATAATCCTCATTCAGCCGTACCTCGATACCGTCCAGCAGATTGGCAACCATCTTCGTATAACCACCCACCGGGATTCCCTGGTACAACGCATTGAAATAGTTATTATCAAAGGTCAGACGCACCGGAAGCCTCTTGATGATAAAAGCAGGAAGCTCCGTACATGGACGTCCCCACTGCTTCTCCGTATAGCCCTTGATCAGCTTCTCATAAATATCCGTACCTACAAGACTGATAGCCTGTTCCTCCAGATTCGAAGGTTCCGTGATCTCTGCTGCCTGCCGCTGCTCCTTGATCTTTGCCGCAGCCTCTTCCGGAGTCACCACGCCCCACATCCTGTTAAAGGTATACATATTAAACGGAAGACTGTACAGCTCCCCGTGATAATTGGCAACCGGACTGTTGGTAAAACGATTGAAGGTGGCAAACCGGGTGATATAATCCCAGACCTTCTTATTATTGGTATGGAAAATATGCGCACCGTATTTATGCACGTTGATCCCTTCCACCTTCTCTGTATATACATTTCCCGCAATATGCGGACGCTTGTCGATCACAAGCACTGACTTCCCGGCACGCTTCGCCTCCTGTGCAAAAACCGCACCGTAAAGACCGGCACCTACGATAAGATAATCGTACATTGATTTCATTCTCCCTGTTCTTTCATTGATGCTGTTATTTTAACACCGAAAAAGGGTAGCTGGCAAGAAGCCACTGTAAAATCCCGATAAAATATCAGATATCCGCTTCTCAAACACCAAAATGTATGATACCCTGTAACTGGATCAGATAATAAACTACTCTGATCACATAAACAGATCGAAGGTGGTGAAACCTATGGGTACAAAGGATACCATCACCAAAGATTACATGGCTGACAACCGCGTTTTTGCGGATGTGTTCAACCATATGCTGTACAAAGGAAAAAACATCATGGACCCTGACACTCTTCATCCACTGGATACCACAGCTCTCGCTGTCCCCTACGGATCCGGCACTTCAGAAGTTCCTGTCCAGAAATTCCGGGACGAATTCAAATCCCTCAATGTTATGCACGATGATTCAAGGATCTATCTTCTCCTGGGGATTGAGAACCAATCGGAACCTCACTACGCAATGCCGGTCAAAAACATGGTCTATGATGCATTAGAATACGCAGGGCAGGTAGAAAATTCCGCCAGGTCCCACAGAGAAGCAAAGCAATGGCCTTCCACATCCGGAGAATATCTCACCGGCTTCTACAAGGATGACCGGCTGATTCCGGTCATCACCGTAGTCGTATACTTCGGCTCCGATACCTGGAAAGCTCCCAGGAGCCTCCACGAAATGCTCTCTGTCCAGGATTCCGAGATCCTTTCTCTGGTCCCCGATTATCGGATCAATCTCTTCTCACCTGCTAAGATAAAAGATGAGGAACTCAATAACCTCCAGAGCAATCTACGGGAAGTCATGCTCTTCATCAAATATGTCAAAGACAAACGGAAACTTAAGGAGCTCACGTCCGAGAACTCCGGTTTCCAGTCGCTCGAGCTCAAAGCAGCCCGGAGCATCGATTCCATAACAGGTATCCATTTACGTTTCACGGAAACAGAAAGGAGCGTTAATATGTGTCAGGCTGTTCAGGAAATGTACGATGACGCACGCGCCGAAGGTCATCTGGCCGGACGTACTGAAGGTCTTCAGGACCATGCTTTACTTACTGCACAGCGCATGCTAGAGGATTCCAGATTCTCACCTGAAGATATCTCCAGATTTTCAGGGTTGCCACTTGAGGATGTTCTGAAATTGCGGGAGAAATGATGATTGAGAAAATGCTCAGGAAGCGTGAGGCTTCCTGAGCATTTTAAATTTCTTTAGCATTCTCAGCCAACACCAGGAACCCAAAACAGCTCCCATCATACATCCAACCCCATTGTGGATAATATCATCAAACTCAAACAATCCTCGGCAGGTGATCAACTGCAATAGTTCTATCACAAACGATGTTCCCATTCCAATCACCAAACCTCTTTTCCAGCTGATTCTCTTATCTAAAGCACCTGGCAATAAACAGCCATACGGCATCAATAATATGCAATTTAGAATATTTTCCTTCAGCATCTCATTGTCATGATATACAAAAAATGCTTTCCAGGACCAGAATATATGAAGTTCATATTGAGGATATGCCTGTGGAATGCGAGTAAAAACTGTAGACTCCAATACCGTCCAAAGAAATATATAAATTGCAATATACGCCAGACTTTGTGAAAAGTTAATTCTGTTACTTTTGTATGACTGTTTTATGATCCGGCTAAAACACAATAAAAATACGAAAAACCAACAACCCCCTGTTATTCCCCAACTGGGATTGTGCTTAGTAATTGTTTTATAAATATCCATTTAAATTTATAACTTATCTTTTAATCTCTGTAAAAGATATCTCTTGTGTATACTCGTTCTTTTACATCATCCAGACATTTATCATATCTATTTGCAATAATCGCCTGACTCTGCTCTTTAAATGCCTCAAGATCATTTACAATTTTACTTCCAAAAAATGTTGTCCCGTCCTCTAATGTCGGTTCATAAACAATAATGGTGGCACCTTTGGCTTTAATGCGCTTCATCACACCTTGTATAGAAGACTGACGGAAATTATCTGAATTTGATTTCATGGTAAGACGATATACACCAATTACAACCTCTTTTTCCATTGAAACATCATAAGTATTTTCATCACCATAAGCATAGTATTCTGCCTTCTGTAAAACTCTGTCGGCAATAAAGTCTTTCCTCGTTCTGTTAGATTCTACAATGGCAGACATCATATTCTGTGGAACATCTTCATAGTTTGCCAAAAGCTGCTTCGTGTCTTTCGGCAAACAATATCCACCATATCCAAAGGATGGATTATTATAATGAGAACCAATACGCGGATCCAGACATACTCCGTTAATAATCTGCTGTGTATTCAGTCCTTTCATCTCAGCATAAGTGTCAAGTTCATTAAAATAAGATACCCTCAGTGCCAGATATGTATTTGCAAAAAGTTTAACCGCCTCTGCTTCAGTGAATCCCATAATCAAAGTATCAATGTTTTCTTTAATTGCACCTTCCTGCAACATTCCTGCAAAAGTATTGGCTGCCTTTACAAGCCTTGCGTTCTGTACATCCGTTCCCACGATAATTCTGGATGGATATAAATTATCATATAGCGCCTTTGATTCCCTAAGAAACTCTGGACTGAAAATAATATTGTCACAATGATACTTCTCTCTGACACTGGCTGTAAAACCAACTGGGATCGTAGACTTAATGATCATTACCGCATCCGGATTATACTGAATCACTAGCTTAATAACTGCCTCTACTGCAGAAGTATCAAAGAAATTCTTCTTACTATCATAATTCGTCGGAGCGGCAATGACAACAAAATCCGCATCCTTATATGCCTCCTCTGCATCCAGTGTAGCTGTCAAATTTAATTCTTTTTCTGTTAAGTACTTCTCAATATACTCATCCTGAATCGGACTGATTCTCTTATTAATTTTTTCTATTTTTTTCGGAATAATATCAACTGCCATTACTTCATGATGCTGTGATAACAATGTCGCTATGGATAAACCAACATATCCTGTTCCTGCTACTGCAACTTTCATATTTTATGCCTTTCTTCATTTATCATAAAATGAAACTAAAATTTGAATGTTTCCTTAAGTCTCTGCCATTTTTGATCTTTATCTGACAAATTAAGCTTCGTTCCATCATTCAACGTATATCCTTTTCCAGATGCTGTACCGTTATATTCTCCCTTCAATTCCGGCCAAGTAATTCCAATCTCAGGATCATTCCATGCAAGACCACCTTCATCTCCTGGATGATAAAAATCGGTACATTTATAACAAAACTCTGCCATGTCACTTAACACCAAGAATCCATGCGCAAATCCTTCAGAAATATAAAATTGTTTTTTGTTTTTTTCAGTAAGTTCAACACCATACCACTGTCCATATGTTCTACTGTTAGCTCTTAAATCAACTGCAACATCAAATACAGATCCTCTGATAACCCTTACAAGTTTACCTTGCGGATATTGTTTTTGAAAATGAAGTCCTCGTAATACCCCCTTAGTACTCATACTTTGATTGTCTTGAACAAAATGCAGATTAAGCCCAGCTTCTTTCATATCATTAAGATTATATGTTTCCATGAAGTAGCCTCGTTCATCTCCGTGAACAGCAGGCTCAATCACATATAATCCTTCAATTGATGCTTTTGTTACTTTTATCTGTCCCATTTCTATTACTTCCTTTTTAAAATCTTGTTTATATTGTCAATGAAAAATCTATCTCTTAATATTAATAAAACACCAACATAACTCAATCCGCCTGTACAAATCAGAACGCATAATGAAACAATACCGCCTGAGAACTTCGTTTTCAATGTCTCTACAAACAATAGCATGATACTTCCAGATAAGAGATACTTCCAACAAGGCACAAAAATCTGTTTGGCATTCAATTGTTTCTTTGATATACAATATATAATTTGAATAGCAGTTCCTATTGTTTCCGCTACAATTGATGCAATTGCTGCGCCAAACACCCCGACTCTTGGAATCAATATAAGATTCATACAGAAATTTACAATTGCCGCTATAGTAACTGCTGCGGTATAAACATTTTGCTGTTTGGTAGGTATCAGATAAGATATTCCAGTCACATATGCTAAACTCACAACCAATACTAAAATGGAAAAAATACACAACAGCCCTATTGCATCATCAAAGCCAGATCCCAGAAATAAAGGTATAAATACCGATGAAACCCCCATCAAACCAAACATAATAGGAATCGCAAGCAGCCACACAACCCGAAATGCCTGATATACATATCTTTTTGCTTCATCAAGATTAGACTTTTGAAACAGATTAGCTACTCGTGGAAGAACAACCGTACCTATAGAAGTTACAACAGTCATTGCAAGGCGCGCGATTCTCTCTGATTGTTCATAACAACCATTAGCATAATCTGAACCAGTAATCCATCCAATCATACTCTTATCAAGAATCGTATATACTTGAATTGCAATAGATGGTAAAAAAATCAATAAAATATCCTTAAACCCGTCAAATGGATTAATTCTTTTCACAAAGCATATGTATTGAGGCATCACTCGCCACATCGAAAGACTTCCTAAAATCTGGGCCAGCATCAAAATCAGTACATATTTCCACGTATCATTTGCTGTCTTTATAAAAATAAAAATTCCACTAAGACATATAATCCTGACTATCAAATTTCTTATTACTACACTTTTAAAATCCTCAATACCTTGATAACTGTCTCTTATACACATCTCCGAGCCCACGAGACCGAGGCTGATC
>ENA-OXVS01000225-OXVS01000225.1-human-gut-metagenome-genome-assembly--contig:-NODE-225-length-13416-cov-14.889679_pt1 | contig 13416 bp, 7 predicted proteins | sample MGYA00249567_ERZ652677 | MGnify/ENA primary metagenome ERZ652677 (study PRJEB26925, sample SAMN05826734) | human gut metagenome | biome: ENVO:2100002; feature: ENVO:00000062; material: ENVO:00002003... | reverse complement strand
ACATCATCATGCCGTCCGAGGTCAGCTCCAACCTGGCCCGTTACGATGGCATGCGTTACGGTTTGCGCGTTATGCCGCCGGCGGGCGTCCCTCAGACCGCCGCCAACATGATGGCCTACACTCGTGAAGCCGGCTTCGGCGACGAGGTCAAGCGTCGTATCATCCTCGGTACGTACGCCCTGTCTGCCGGGTATTACGATGCATGGTACGGTTCCGCGCAGAAGGTGCGCACCCTGATCATCGATGACTTCAAGAAGGCTTTCGACAAGGTTGACGTGCTTGTTGGTCCGACCAGCCCGGTCACCGCATTCAAGTTCGGTGAGAAGACTGAGGATCCGATGGCTATGTATGCCATCGATATCACCACCATTCCGGCCAACCTTGCCGGCGTTCCGGCTATGAGCATTCCTGCTGGTCTGAGCGACGACGGTTTGCCGGTCGGCTTCCAGTTCCTCGCTCCGCAGCAGCGTGACGAGGCCATGTACAAGCCTGCCGCAGCTCTTGAAGCGGCTCTCGAGGAAGACTGGAACGGCCCGATCTGGCAGTCCCTGAAAACCCCGTGGCTTGACGGCTTGAACAAGTAAGAAGCATCGGAGGAAAGAAAACAAAATGGCTGAAAAGTTGATGAAGTACGCCGATGCCGTCAAGAAGTTCGACCCGGTCATCGGTCTGGAAACCCATGTTGAGCTGAGCACCACCACGAAGCTGTTCTGCCCGGCCGAAGTCTCGTTCGGCGGCGATCCGAACAGCCAGCTCACCCCGGTGAGTCTTGGTTTGCCGGGCTCTCTGCCGGTGGTCAACAAGACCGCTGTCGATTATGCGATCAAGCTGGGTCTTGCCCTGCATTGCGAAATCGCTGAATGGAGCCAGTTCGCACGTAAGAACTACTTCTACCCGGATATGCCGCGCGATTACCAGATCTCGCAGTACGACAAGCCGACCAACGGCAACGGCTATCTTGATGTGGAACTTGAAGACGGCACTGTGTTCCGCGTGCCGATCGAACGCGCCCACATCGAAGACGACGCTGGTAAGAACACCCACGTCGGTGGTGCTGACGGCCGTATCGAAGGCGCCGATCACTCTCTGGTCGACTACAACCGTGCAGGTGTGCCGCTGATCGAAATCGTAACCAAGCCGATCGAAGGCGCCGGAGACCGTGCCCCAGAAATCGCAGGTGCATATATGCGCGCCATCCGCGACATCGTGCGTGCGCTGAACATCTCCCACGCCCGTATGGAACAGGGCAACATGCGCGCCGATGTGAACGTGTCGCTGCGCAACAGCCCGTCCGACCCGTTCGGCACCCGTTCCGAAACCAAGAACGTGAACTCGTTCCGCGGTATCGAAAAGACCATCCAGTACGAGATCCGCCGTCAGGCCGCCATCCTTTCCGAAGGAGGCGAGATCCTGCAGGAGACCCGTCACTGGGATGAGGCTTCGCAGACCACCGCCGGCGGCCGTGTGAAGTCCGATGCCGACGATTACCGTTACTTCCCGGATCCTGATCTGGTGATGCTGCACATCACCAAGGAGCACATCGAAGAGATGAAGGCCCAGATGCCGGAAATGCCGCGTGAGCGCCGCAACCGACTGAAGGGCGAGTGGGGCTTCAACGATCTGGAGATGCGCGACGTGCTCAACGCCGACGCTCTGGATCTGCTTGAGGAAACCGTCAAGGCCGGTGCCTCTGCAGCCGGTGCCAAGAAGTGGTGGCTGGGCGAGCTGAGCCGTGAAGCCAACAACAAGGGCGTGAGCCTCGAAGAGCTGCCGATCACTCCGGCCGATGTGGCTGAAGTCGAGAAGTTGATCGCCGACGGTAAGCTCAACGACAAGCTGGCCAAGCAGACCGTCGCAGGTGTGCTCGCCGGCGAGGGCACTCCGGATGAGGTCGTCAAGAAGCATGGCTTCCAGGTCGTGTCTGATGACGGCGCTCTTGAAAAGGCCGTGGATGAAGCTCTCGCAGCTAATCCTGACATCGTTGAAAAGCTCAAGAGCGGCAACATGAAGCCGATGGGCGCCATCATTGGTGCCGTCATGCGCGCCACTCGCGGTCAGGCTGACGCGAAGGCCGTCACCAAGATCGTGATGAGCAAGATTAAGTAACGTTTACAACGATTACTTACGATTGCTGAACCGCATGAAAACGCACGTTCCAAAAAAACTTGGAACGTGCGTTTTCTTATCTTTCCGAAAGAAAGGGAAGAGCATAATCGCCAGTTGTTTTTTACGATTACCGCCGTGTCTCTCAATACCAAGTTATGCTGATAGAGGAAGATGTACAACGATTGCCGCCGCGCCAGTTCACAGCTGACGTACAGTCAGGTACAATACCCTCGGTATGGGTGCGGCGACGGTCGTGCCTGCAATGACGTAGGGGACAGGAAAAATGCCAGAGAATCTTGAGGCTGCAGCACAGGGGCAGTCGGACCAGCAGTCACGTGAGCTGCCGAAGCGTATCGTTGTGCCGCCTATCAAGGGCGAGATGGTGCATCTACGCCCGGCCGCGGTCGAGGATCTCGACCGTATGGACGCCATCGAGGCGTATGTCGGTGCTTCCGGAATCACCGGTAAGGACCGGGTTGCCGAGCGTGGCGCGGTGCGTGCGTGGGTGCGTCGTTCCGTGGCATGGTCCCAAGGTGAGGCTCCGTCCGAATCCGGTGTGGGGGACCCGGAATCACGTCGCACGATCGCATGGTCCATCGTCACCGAAGCCGATCATGATGGCGATGGTGAGACTGACGCTGCGGATTCCGACAATGTGATTGGCATGATTTTCCTGATCGATATTGACGGTTGGGCCCGTTCCGCCCGCATTCAGGTGGTGCTTGGCAAGGATTATCGGGGCCGTGGCTATTCGCGAGACATCATGCCGCGCGTGATGACGTACGGTCTTGCACCGGAGCCGGCAGGCCTTGGCATGCATCGCATTTGGGTCGCCGTGCCTGAACAGAACACGCGTTCCGTGTCCGTGTACCAGTCGTTGGGATTCGTGCCTTCCGGCCGCTCCCGCGACGCCCTGTGGAACGCCTCTCAGAACCGTTACCAGGATCTGATCGTTATGGATACGCTGGTTGACGAGTTTGATCCGATCCGCTCGCTTGACGCGTTCGGTATGCACGTGATCGAAGACAATCCGGGCGTCAAGGAGGCCTTGAGCGCACGCGAACATTCGATTGCCATTCGACTGAATGAGAAGGATGCCACGAAACCTGATACGGAAGGTGTGGGTGCCGACGATGCTGCGGCGGTTGCGCAATCCGTGCAGGAAGTTCTTTCTGACGGTGCGGATGATGTGGCTGCGTCCCAGCGGAAGAACGTTGAAGGCGTGGATGCTGCGCGGCAAAGCGAGCGTGACGATCGTAAGTCCGTTAACGGTGATGCCGATGTCGAAAACAGCTGGCCGTATACGGCTGGCGAGCGCAAGACGTCGAAGGAAGCTTGGTGGCGTACGCTCGGTCGTGGTCGCAAGCGTGATGTGGAAGGTAAGTGATGAGCGCCGAGGATCTCGATAATTACGAAACCGACGCAGAACTGGCTTTGTATAAGGAATATCGCGACGTTATTAAATTATTTACTTACGTTGTTGAGACGGAACGTCGTTTTTATCTGGCAAATAAAGTCGATTTCAACGTACGTTCTGCCGGTCAGGACGTGTATTTCGACGTGCGTTTGACCGACGCGTGGGTGTGGGACGTCTATCGTTCCAGTCGTTTCGTCAAGAACGTGCGTATCGTCACTTTCAAGGACGTCAATGTCGAGGAAGTGCAAAAAACCGATATCGACATTCCTGATTCCATATAGTCGATATGGTCGCGTATCGCTTTGCTCGGCTTGGTATTGCCTGACTTGGCTTGATTTTGTAAGCATTCGCACAAGATGCGATGTTCGTTTCCCTACCCTCGGGTAGACTATCAGGGATTTTTGTTTTCATAAGGAGACCTCAAAGTGACGCAAAAGCAATCCGTGGTGATTATCGGCGGTGGCCCTGCGGGCCTGACCGCTGCTTGGGAGCTCGTCAAGGACGGTGGCTCTGAGAACTACGACGTGACCGTGTTGGAAGCGACCCGCGAATTCGGCGGCATCTCTCGCACTGTCAAGCATGATGGCAACCGTATGGATATTGGCGGCCATCGTTTCTTCTCGAAGGACGAACGCATCATGGATTGGTGGAAGGGAGTCCTTCCATTGCAGGGCGCGCCAAGCTATGATGACAAGAAGCTCGGTCGTGAACACGATATGGAACCGGGCGGCCCGGATCCGGAAGTCGAAGACAAGGTGATGCTCAAGCGTCATCGCGTGTCTCGTATTTACTGGAACCGCCACTTCTTTGACTACCCGATTTCCCTGAGCGCCAACACGTTGAAGGCCATGGGGCCGAAGCTTACGTTGGTTGCCGGTTTCAGCTATCTGAAGTCCATGGTGCACAAGCTGCCGGAAGACAATCTGGAGAACTTCTACATCAATCGTTTCGGCCGCAAGCTGTATTCCATGTTCTTCGAGGGGTACACCGAGAAGCTGTGGGGGCGCCATCCGTCCCAGATTTCCGCCGATTGGGGTGCGCAACGCGTCAAAGGCCTGAGCATTATGGGCGTGTTGAAGAACGCGTTCCAGAAGCTCCTGCCGAAGAAGCGCAGCAATGCTGAGGTCGAAACCTCGCTGATCGAGGAATTCTGGTATCCGAAGTATGGTCCGGGCCAGCTGTGGGAAACCGTTGAGGCCAACTGTGAGGCGGCTGGCGTGAAGGTCATCACCGACGCGAATGTGGTGGAGATTCGCCAGGACGACGGCAAGATTGCTTCCGTGGTGTATGAGGATTCTGAAGGCAACCGCATCGAAATGACGGCGGACGACTTCATTTCCTCCATGCCTGTCAAGGACCTCATCAACGCAGTGGACGCTTCCAGCAAGCCTGCGCCGAAGGACATGACCGAAATCGCCAACGGTCTGCCGTACCGCGATTTCGTGACCGTAGGCCTGCTCGTCAAGCACCTGCGTCTGTCAAACACCACTGACATTCCTACCCTCGGCAATCCGCCGATCGTGCCTGACTGCTGGATTTACGTGCAGGATCCGGGCTACAAGGTCGGCCGTCTGCAGATCTTCAACAACTGGAGCCCGTATCTGGTCAAGGATGTAGACAACACCGTGTGGATCGGCCTTGAATACTTCTGCGAAGAGGGCGATTCCTTCTGGAACATGTCTGACGAGGAGGCGAAGAAGTTCGCCATCCAGGAGCTCACCCGCATGCAGATCATCAACGGCCCGCAGGACGTGCTCGATTCCCACCGTGAGCGTGTGAAGAAGGCATATCCGGCCTACTTCGACACGTACGACCGCATGCCTGAGCTCGTGGAATACCTCGATTCCTTCGGTAATCTGTACTGCGTCGGCCGTAACGGCCAGCACCGCTACAACAACATGGACCATTCCATGGCCACCGCCATCGAGGCCGTCGGCAATATCAAGAATGGCAAGACGTCCAAGAAGAACGTGTGGTCCGTCAATACCGACAAGAGCTACCACGAGGAAAAGTAAGACTTCGGTAAGTCTGACATACTGTTGTTGCAGGCAAAGACCCGTCGTGTGATCACATGACGGGTCTTTTGCATTGTGATTTGTGATTTGCGGTTGGCATGAATACGTTGGCACACCTGCGTTGCGTTGGTCTGGATAACGTTGTATGGTTAAGAAAGTTCGAAAACCGTGATATTTCGCGGCGGACTTTCAGTGGCGGAACATTTCCGTATCTCTTTTTTACAGCTGTCGTGGGCGTGTGCCTGCGGAAGCTAGGGGAAAGGCAAAAACCAGTGGCAACCAGCCCGAATCTTGAAGACATGAAACTGCCTGAGCTCAAGGAGCTCGCCAAGCAGATGGGCCTTCGTGGCATCTCCACCATGCGTAAGCCGGAACTTATAGCGACGCTTCAGGCCGCCCGTTCCGGTGGCGAGGCACCGGCCGGCGTGACCGTGCGCGCCCCGAAGTCCGCAGCGTTCGCCGCTTCGGCAGTACCGGCAGCTCAGGCCGAGGAGGTCGGCAAGCCTGCTGAGGTTGCCGAAGTCAAGGCCGATGATGCTGAGAATTCCGAAAAGCCGGCTTCCAAAACCTCTGGAAGGGCCCGCGTCGAGCGCACTGAGCGTTCCAGCCGCCGCAAGCAGGCCGAGGCGCCCGGCGAGGATGCCGCGGACGTTATGGCCGCTGTGAACGCTTTGGATAGCCTTGACGAGGCTCCGAAGCGTCGTCGTCGCCGTGACACGGAAGCGGCCACCGATCTGCTCGCCGAATTGGGACTGGATGATGCTTCGCCGAAGCAGGACGACCGTCGTCGCCATCGCAAGGACGATGAGGTCGATGCCGAGCCGCGTCGTCGTCGCCGTGCGGTGGAGGAGCCGAAGGATGAGGATGTCGTGCGCGATCTCGACGACATTCTCGCCACGTTGCCTTCGCAGGGCAACGAGGACGACGAGCGCCATGGCGAAACCGAGGATGGCAATTTTGCACGTCGTGTTCGTGGTCGTGCCAGCGACAGGGACGATCGTGCGGATCATCGCGGACGCCGTCTGCGTGGACGTGACCGCGATTATGACGAGCGTGACGATCGTCGTGGCCGTAACAGCGATCGTAATGATCGTAATGATCGCAATAATCGTGCCGACCGTAACGATCGCACGGATCGCAATGTCGAACGTGAACAGCGCCACGAGGAGCCGAAAGAGGATCTCGTGCCAGTCGCAGGCATCGTCGACGTGCTCGATTCTTACGCTTTCGTGCGTACGTCCGGCTATCTGCCGGGGCCGAACGACGTGTACGTCTCCATGGGCCAGGTCAAGAAGTACGGCCTGCGCAAAGGCGACGCGGTGCACGGTTCCATCCGCACCCCGCGTGAGGGCGACCGTCGTAACCAGCGTCAGAAGTTCGTACCGTTGCAGTCCATCGACTCCATCAACGGCATGACCGTCGAGGCCGCGCAGAACCGTCCGCAGTTCAACAAACTCACCCCGCTGTACCCACAGGAGCGTCTGAAGCAGGAGACCGCGCCGGGCAAGCTCACCGGCCGTCTCATCGATATTGTGGCGCCGATCGGCAAGGGTCAGCGTGGTCTGATCGTGTCTCCACCGAAGGCCGGCAAGACTATCACCTTGCAGAACATCGCCAACGCGATCGCCACCAACAATCCTGAAGTCCATCTGATGGTCGTGCTCGTGGACGAACGTCCGGAAGAGGTCACTGATATGGAACGTACGGTGCAGGGCGAGGTCATCTCCTCCACCTTCGACCGTCCGGCATCCGATCACACCACGGTCGCCGAACTCGCCATCGAGCGTGCGAAGCGCCTCGTGGAGCTCGGCCAGGACGTGGTGGTGCTGCTCGACTCCATGACCCGTCTGGCCCGCGCCTACAACATCGCGGCCCCGGCTTCCGGCCGTATCCTTTCCGGCGGTGTTGACGCCCAAGCATTGTACCCGCCGAAGAAGTTCTTCGGTGCCGCCCGCAACATTGAAAACGGCGGTTCCCTGACCATCATCTCCTCTGCTCTGGTGGAAACCGGTTCCAAGATGGACGAGGTGATTTTCGAGGAGTTCAAGGGCACCGGCAACATGGAACTGCGCCTGAGCCGCGAACTGGCAGACAAGCGCCTATTCCCGGCCATTGACGTGAACGCTTCCGGCACCCGCCGTGAGGAGCTCATCACCGATCCGCAGGAACTGCCGATTATCTACCGTCTGCGCCGACTGCTTGGCGGTCTCGAACCTGAGCAGGCCTACCAGACGCTCGTGCCACGTCTGAAGAAGACCGCGACCAACCGTGACTTCATGGCGTCGCTGATTCAGCAAAGCAGCAATAACGCGAATAACGGCAGCAATTGATCGCAATTAGTCGCGAGTGATCGCAATTTGCGGTAAGCAAGCCAAGGGTCGTATGGCAATTGTCATACGACCCTTTCGCATATCATCAGGGCATTGCAGATGCATGGGTGATCACGTTGTGGACATGCGATACATAAATTCCGACATGCTAAAAAATACGAAAGCAAAAGTTGAAAGACGAAAATCATGTTGCCTTACAAGGGGAGATGTGTAAAAAATAAAAGACAAGTGATTGAAAATCGAAATTCGTAGGAAATATTACGAAAACGCGGTTGACGGATTGTGTGTTGGGGTGGGTATGGTAATGGACGAACTGTGAGCTGCATAGGGGAGTCGGTCCCGCCAGGCCGATGCAGAATGCTTGTTGGAAAGGGGTATGTATGACAGGCAACGGCAACGAACCCGACACCACGCACGCGAACGTGGCCCAATTCGACGATATCGACGAGACCATTCTCCGCATGTTGGAGGAGGATGGCCGCGCCACGCTGTCCCAGCTTTCGGACGCTACGGGACTGTCGATTTCCGCGGTGCAGTCGCGCGTACAGAAGTTGGAACGTCGCGATGTGATTCTCGGCTACAAGGCCGTCATCGACGATGAGAGGCGCGGGCTTGCCGTGCGCGCCTATATTGCGGTGACGCCGATCGACTATTCCAAGGAATCCGAGATTCCCGACAAGTTGCAGAATATCGACGGCATTATGTCGTGCGATTCCGTTGCCGGTTCTCCCAGCTACATGCTGACGGTGCGCGCGGCCTCGCCAGGCAAGCTTGAGGATCTGCTGAATGTCATTCATCAGACGGTGCCGGTGAGCACTGAAACCACGATTGTGCTGCAACGGTACTTCTCCAAGTGACATTCGCGCGGTAGTCTTGTATGCATGAGCGATAGCGAACACGACTGGCTTCGGCCAGAAGAAGAACACGAAACCGAAACCGTCATCGATGCGAGTACCGCGCAAAGCAATCCTGAGGTCGCCGACGCCGTGGCGAAAATCGCCGCGTTGCGCCAGTCAATCGACAATGTCGATACGGCCATCGTCTCCCTGCTGGCGGAACGCTTCAAATACACGTCCCAAGTGGGCGTGCTGAAGGCGCGTGCAGGCTTTGCACCGGCCGATCACAAGCGTGAGAACTACCAGATTGAACGTCTGCATCGCATTGCCGTCGACGCGGGTCTTGACCCTGAGATCGCCGAAATGTATCGCGAATTCGTGGTGACCGAAGCCAAGCGTAGGCATAAGCGCATTGCCGAAAACGGTGGAGATCCGGGCGTGCTCGACGTATTCGCCTGACCTGTCTGTTTTCGGCGGAAAACAAGTATTTCGGGGCATGCCGGGCATTACATTGAATGCTTTGGAATGGAATTACGATTGCGATTGCGAGGTCCGGCATGCGTCACGCACTTACGATTCATCCACGGGACGTCCGTCGCCATCTTTCCGCAGCTACTGCTGTGGCGCTTGTCGCCGCGATTCCGGTCGCGGCCGTCGATGCGGTCAACGTGGCGACGGCCGTGCGGCAGAACAGGCAATATGCGGTCGAGGCGACGCAAAGTGACGTGATGAGCGCGTATGAATCCATCGACAAGCCTGGCCGTCTTTTCCTGACCCAAAGCGGAACTTCTGCATCGCACGCATCACAGCGCGTTCCCAAAGGCACTGTGTCAATGCCGTGGAAAGTGTCCGCCACATTCACTCTTGACGGTCCCAATGTGAGCGCTTCCGAAATTTCCGGCGCTTCCGGAATGGTTGGCGTGCGTATCACCCTGCATGCCGTTGATGCCGATAAAACGGCCGATTTGACGCCGATTGTCGCTTTCACCATCCCCAGCCGCGTCGGCAATGACGTGACCGCTGACGACGGTGTGGCCGTTTCGTCGGACAACACCTCGACACTGGTGGCCGCAGCCGGCAAACCCGGTGAGGATCTGACATTTAACACGTATGTGACGGCGAATCGCTTCTCCATGAGCTCACTGGCCGTCGCCGCGGTGGATGGCGATGCCGGCCAATCGCTGCCTGATCTCACCAAGCGTGCGGCGACGCTGGTGGACGGGTTGACCAACGTTGGTTCGCAGCGCAATCGCAAGCTCATTTCTCAACTGGAAAAGCTTCGGGACAACGAAAAAGCGATCGCCAAACAGACCATCTCAACGCGTTCCAAAGCGCATGAGCAGGCGTTCGACACCTATGTCGAGGCGTACGTCGGCTCGTATACCACGCATCTGTCCGGCTCACTCGGTAATTCCACGCAGCTGTCCGCCATTCTCGGCACCGCATCCGAGTTGAACGGCGACACCCCCGTAGCCAAGTCCGTGGCGGATCTTGCCAACGCCGTCAACGACGTGAGCGCCGCCTACCGACATATTGGTGCCGCTGATGCGGTCGACGAGGTGATCCGCACCATCGAACAGCGCGGCACATCCGGGCTGGTGAGAGAGCTCGGCAAACGCGCGGGTGAGGAGCAGCAGCACGGCTCCAAGGATTACAGCGTCGGCCAGTCACAGCTGTCCTCCGCGATGATTCCGTATTCGATGGACTTCACCGACGCATACACGGCTCGACTCAAGGAACTGGGCGCCACCACCAGCACCGCGTCCGAATACGAAAACCAGGCGATCGCCGACGTGCATGCCGGCATCAAGGGCAATGAGAAGCTCAAAACCGCATCCGACAAGGTCTCCGCCGCGATGACCGCGTTGGCGGACGCTAGCGAGCACATCGGGCAGGCCGGCGCATTCCATCAGATCATCGTGCGGTTTGCTGATCAGCTGGATTCGGATGACGAGACATCGGATTCCAACGCTGCTGACGGCTCTTCGGTGCTTGCTTCAATGCGTGCCGTTTCGGCTGGGCGTGCGTTGTGCGCGAAGGCCGAGAAGTCGCGCGTCAAGGCTCAGCGCAAGGCGGAACGGGTGCAGGCCAAGGACGATGCCGCCGATTCCTCCAGCTTGGTTGACGACAAGAATGCCATCAGCATGGACGATGTGATGAGCTATGCAGGTGGATTGCGTCCGTCATTCGGCGCGGCCGCGGACGCCACGTCGAAGAACGTGGCGAAGGTTGGGGGAGTGGATGGCTCCACAAAGAAGGGCGATTCCGCCGCTTCGGATGGCGGTTCCGAATCCGCCGGCTCGATGCCGATTTCGGGCTACGGTTTGTCGAAAGGCGAGTTTGCGCCAAATAATGGCGATTTGATCGACGAGACGGTTGAGTTGGCTGCCGCGGCCGAGATTTTGGACGGTGCGATGCAATCTGGACTGTCGGCTGGCTCCGCAAAGGCGACTGGCGTCGCGCAGTATTTGCTGGCTGTTCCGATACTGTAGATTGGCTGTTTCCGCCGGCGGGTGCGATTTGTGGTTGTTTTGGCGCGGCCCCCGTTCATGAATAAGAGCGATTTGGATTGGTTTTCCCGGTTTTTTCGGATACGGGGGTACGTATTTCGGCTTGGAACGCCGCTTTGATGCCCTCTTTCGTGCGTTGACTGCGATTGCGCATCGGGAATGCGGCTTTTTCGAGTACGGGGGTTACATATTCTGGCAGGGAATGTGATTTTCCGGTTTTTCGAATACGGGGTTCATATGCCCGTCATATCTCGCCAAAAGCATAAGAATACGATAAAACCTCCTTTTGCGATACCGAAATCCGCAATGCGGGGCAATCCAAAAGGAGGCTTTACCGTCAGCCGGCAGTCCCGTGAGAACCACCGGCCGATATGATTTCAGAAGATTACTTCTTAGGTTTCTTTGCCGGCGGCTCGCCCAGCTCGCTTTCAGCGATTGTCACGTCGGTGGCGGCCTCGTCCTCGCCTTCGGCTGCTGCAGGCGAGGTGAAGGAGATCGGTCCGGTCACACGCCCAGCTTCGGCGATATCGTCCAATGCGCTTTCGATGGACTTGCGTGCCTCGTCGGAAACGCCCAGCTGCACGGAAAGGATTGGAGTCTTCATCGAAACCTTGGCCTTCGACTTGATGCCACGCAGCGCGGCCAGAGCTTCACCGGCATGGGTGAGCAGCTCCGGGGAGACGGCTGCGGCGGCTGCATCGTACGTTTCAGCCTTCGGCCATGCGGCGTGGTGCACGGAGCCTTCGCCCTCATGCATCCAGCTCCACACTTCTTCGGTGGCGTAAGGCAGGTACGGTGCTAGCAGGCGTGCGAAGGCATCCAAGCCCAGTCCCAGCGCGGTGCGGGCGGACTTCACAGCCTTCTCGCTCGGCACGCGGCCGGTGGCGTCAGCGGTGCCGTATGCGCGGTTCTTAACCAGTTCGATGTAATCGTCGCAGAACTGCCAGAAGTAGTTCTCGATGACTTCCAAAGCCTTGGAATGCTCGTAGTTGTTGAGGCTTTCGGTGGCTTCGCGCACCACGAGGGCCATCTTGGCCATGGCTGTGCGGTCCAACGGCTCGGTCACGTCGGCAGGGTTCCAGCTTGCGGTTGCCGGAGCGCCCACATGATGGTTCTCATCCTCACGGCCGATGGCCAGCGCGAACTTGGTGGCGTTGAGCAACTTGATGGCCAAACGGCGGCCGATCTTCATCTGGCCTTCGTCGTAGGTGGCATCCAGACCCAAACGTGCCGCAGCGGCCCAATAACGCACCGCGTCGGCACCGAACTGCTTGATCGGCTTGTCTGGCACGACCACGTTGCCCTTGGACTTCGACATCTTCTTGTGGTCCGGATCGAGAATCCAGCCAGACAGGGTGGCATTGGCCCACGGCAGACACTTGTTCTCAAGATGCGCGCGATCCACGGTAGAGAACAGCCAAGTACGGATGATGTCCTGACCCTGCGGGCGCAGATCCATCGGGAACGTGGCATTGAAAATCGCTTGGTTCTCTTCACCTGGCTCTTCCCAACGGGTCACGATCTGCGGGGTGAGCGACGAGGTCGCCCACGTATCCATAATGTCAGGCTCTGCGGTAAAGCCGCCAGGCACATCGCGCTGGTCTTCGCTATAGCCTTCCGGCACATCGTCGGTCGGATCGATCGGCAGACGATCCTCGCTCGGCACGATCGGATGATCGTAATCGGCGGTGCCATCTTCATTCACCGGATACCACAGCGGGAACGGCACGCCGAAGAAGCGTTGACGGGAGATCAGCCAATCGCCATTCAGACCGTTCACCCAGTTTTCGTAACGCACGCGCATGAAATCGGGGTGGAAGTTCAGTTCGCGTCCACGTTCGATCAGCTCGGCGTTCAGCTGCTGATCGGTACCGCCGTTCTTGAGGTACCACTGGCGGGAAGTGACGATTTCGAGCGGCTTGTCGCCCTTCTCATAGAAGTTCGTCATACGCTTGGTCGGAGTCGGCTCACCGTCAAGATCACCGGATTCGCGCAGTGCGTCGACGATAACCTTGCGTGCGGAGAACGTCGTCTTGCCGGCGGTCTCCTGGAAGACACGCTTGCCTTCCTCGTCTTCGATCCAATCCGGGGTGTCCATGACGATGCGTCCATTGCGCTGGATGATGGAACGCAACGGCAGGTTCAGGTCGCGCCACCATTCGACGTCGGTCACGTCGCCGAACGTACAGCACATGGCGATGC
>ENA-OXVS01000224-OXVS01000224.1-human-gut-metagenome-genome-assembly--contig:-NODE-224-length-13420-cov-7.275496_pt1 | contig 13420 bp, 10 predicted proteins | sample MGYA00249567_ERZ652677 | MGnify/ENA primary metagenome ERZ652677 (study PRJEB26925, sample SAMN05826734) | human gut metagenome | biome: ENVO:2100002; feature: ENVO:00000062; material: ENVO:00002003... | reverse complement strand
TCTACACCTATTAAGTCGTCGGCAGCGTCAGATGTGTATAAGAGACAGGGTGAGTTCCATATCCTGGGCGGCGGCGTCGGAGACCATGTTCTCGTTGTCGTTCATCATGTTAGATCGTCCTTTGCGCGGGGCTCAGCTCAGTCGGATACGCGGGTCAAGCCAGGCGGAGAAGATATCCGCCAGCAGCGCGCCGGACAGCGTGCACACGCCACCGAACGCGGCCACGGCCACGGCACCGTTGATGTCGTTGTTAGCGATGGTCTGGGTGAAGTACATGCCCAGGCCGTTGATGGCGAACACGTTTTCGGTGATCACCGCGCCGGTGAACACGCCGGCGATGGAGAAGGCCACGTCCACGGCGGTCGGGATCAGCGAAGTGCGCAGTGCGTGGCGGCGAATGGCCGCGTTGAGCGTCAGGCCCTTGGCGCGGGCGGTGCGTACGTAGTCGGCGTTCATGGTGTCGAGCAGGTACGTGCGCTGGGTGAGGTGGTAGCCCACCATGCCCGGAATCGTCATCACGATGGTGGGCAGGATCAGGTGTTGCAGATAGTCAAACACCCAAAGCACCGGGTTGGAGCCTTGGTAGGAGTGCAGGCCGGTCACGTAGAACGCGCGGCTGCCCACGATGTTGTTGAAGTTGATGGCCAGCAGCACCACCATCAGGCCCATGACGGCGGCCGGGACCACCAGGAAGAACGTTGCGGTGGTGTTGAGCACGCGGTCCTGCCACTTGTACTGGCGGATGGCCGTATACACGCCGATGCTCACGCCGAAGAGGATGGAGAGCACGGTGGCGAGCGTCACCAGCTGCAGCGAAGCGGAGATACGGGAGGCGATGGCCGGCGCCACCGGCGACTGGTCCGGGCTCAGGCCCCAGTTCCACTGGGTGAGGATGCCCTTGAGCCAGCGGAAATAGCGGATGACGACCGGCGTCTGGTCGTTGATGTTGGCCAGATCGAGCGACCGGTTAATCGACGCGATCGGCGGATGCGGATTGCGCGACATGTAGTTCGAACGCGGATCCATGAATGCGCTGGCCAGGAAATACGTCATCGATACTGCCACGAACAGCATGATCACGTAGTTCACAATGCGCTTGATGATGTACTTGAACACCCAACCACCTCCCAGATAACTGGGAAAATGATCCCCCCCCCCGCTCAAAACCACAAATTGAGTTCAATATATGGAATATGGGTATTGACTTTTCCGACTTTTTCCTGTACGGAAAACTGCGAAAACACTTACTGCATATTGGGCAAACATCCGTTTGTTAATTTTGTATTTCCTGAGCCTTTGCTGGACATGCCTTATACTTTCGTGTCAGCAGTCCGCCGGCCCGGATGGTGACAGTCCCCGCCGCCGGCAACGGATCATCCATCAGCATCATCAGCATCAGACAGGGGCATCATGACGACAGACGCCAGCGCACGGGCCATCAAACCCGAACTTCTGCGTACGTACACCGAGGATTTCAACAAGGACCGCGCCAACCTGATCGCGGCGGACGCGGCGGTTTCGGCCGGCGTGCTCAAGGCGGCCACCGACTATCGCGGCGTGCGTGCGCTGCCGCGCGACTTCTCCATCGAACTTAAGCAAGGTTCGATCACCAATCAGGAGCGTTCCGGCCGTTGCTGGATGTTCGCCTCCCTGAACACGCTGCGCTACGAGCTTATGCATCGCTGGAATCTTGAGGACTTCGAGTTCTCCGAGACCTACCTCTTCTTCTGGGATGCGATGGAGAAGTCGAACACCTACCTGGAGAACGTGCTGCGCACGCTCGACGAGCCTACCGACTCGCGCCTGTTCGAGGCCATCAACTGGGGCCCGTCCGATGACGGCGGCTGGTGGCAGATGTTCGCCGCGCTGGTGAACAAGTACGGCCTGGTGCCCAAGAGCGCCTACCCGGAGTCCGAGAACTCCCGTAATTCCGATGATTTCAAGCAGTACCTCAACTCCAAGCTGCGCGAGTTCGCGGCCGAGCTGCGCCGCCGTTCGGCTGCGGGCGCTGGCGAGGACGAGCTGCGCACGCTGAAGGACGAGTACATGGGCACCGTGTACCGCATCTGCGCCGTGTCGCTTGGCGAGCCGCCGGAGAAGTTCGACTTCTTCGCACGCACCAAGGATGACGCCGAGGACGATAAGAAGTGCGACGGCAAGGCCTGCAAGCGCAAGGCCGATGCCGACGGCAAGGACGAATCCTGCAAGTGCGAGGACAAGTCCGACGCCAAGGCGTGCAAGTGCGATAAGAACAAGGACAAGACCGGCAAGGACGAGCGCCCGCAGATTCGCGAGATCGGCATCACCCCGCTTGAGTTCTACAAGAAGTACGTGCCGGTGGACGTCAACGATTTTGTGACGCTGGCCAACGCCCCGCTCAAGAGCCGCCCGTTCAACCGGCGCTATCGCATCCGCTTCAGCGCGAACGTGGCCGAGGCGGGCGATATGGAGTTCGTCAACGTGCCGCTGGACGTGTTCAAGAAGGCCGCGCTTGACCAGCTCACCGCCGGCCATCCGATCTGGTTCGCTTGCGACTGCACGCAGTTCGCCCTGCGCAAGGACGGGTTCTTCGACCAGTCCGTGGTGCGCGTCGACCAGCTGTTCGGCACCGAATTCACCGGAGACAAGGCTCACGGACTCGAATACGGCGACAGCCCGAGCAACCACGCCATGACCTTCACCGGCGTGAACCTCAGCGAGGACGGCAAGCCGAACCGCTGGAAGGTGGAGAACAGCTGGGGCAAGGACGCCGGCAAAGACGGCTATTACGTGATGTCCGACGCCTGGTTCGACCGTTTCGTCACCGAACTCATCATCCGCAAGGAATATCTCGACGACGCCACCCGCGCCCTGCTCACCACCGAACCGGTCGAGCTCGACCCCTGGCTGCCGCTGACCCGCCGCTGCCGCTGACGTTTTCTCTTAGCTCCCGCTGGCGGGAGCATATATTCGAATGCCCCTTCTCTCTGTTCAGAGAGAAGGGGCATTCACGTTTATTTACTGAGCTTTGGCGCCTCGTGCTTGGTGTAGCGGACCACGGCATCGGGAAATCCGGCGTGGATGTAGTCGGACAGCATCCGCAATAGTCGCTCGTCAAAGGTGTTCTGTTCATCGCTGCTGGCGTCGACCAGGATGAAATCCCATGAGTATTCGATGTCGCCGTCGTTGATGATGAGACCGCGGCCGGTGATCTTTGCGGCCAGCAACGCGGCAATCTGTATGGTGCCTCGCTTGACCAAGGCCGATTCCGCTTGAGTCAGGTTGCCCGGAAATGTGACGGAATACATGGTCTTCCCTTCGTTCAATGAACGCAACAGTTCCTCACCATAGGTAGAAGAAAACTCCGCCACAATTCGGGTCTCATCATGCAACCAGCAGTCAAAAAGAAGAAACCCGGCGGAGGGGGCCGCCGGGTGAGAGAGAAGAGAGAAGAAGGGTTCAGTTATGGGGTTCGGAAGAACCTCGCCACCGGTATGAACTTCATTCCGTTGACATGTTCTATATAACCATCTCATTCTTGGGGATTCGATGTGCTTGTCTGGGAAAAGTCTTGGCAAACTGTGACGGGTTTGTAACGCTGCCTGACAACCGGCACAACTATGTCGGGTCTTACGCTCTGGGCATTCTCGTGTCCAAAGTCGAATGACACTATGAGCACAGGGGGTACCCCGCATCAAGAGCATGGACGCACAATGTGCCGGTCCTAATCGCACATAATGAAACGGGCCGCACCCCATCGCCACGCAATGCGGCGAAAGGAATGCGGCCCGTCAGCTATGGACTAACGACGTCGAATCACTCGGCGGCGAGCTTGGCCTTCTCGGCGGCCAGACGTTCGGCCTCGGCGGCGCGGCGAGCAGCCAACGCTTCATCGAAGCGAGCCAGCTCCTCTTTCACGGCCTCGGTCGGAATCTTGGCGAAGATCGGCGTGGGCTTAGGCACCACGGCGCCGACCTCGATCGCCTCGCTCTTCCACGGGTGCACGTTCACACCGAGCTCGTAATCGCCGGTGATGATCGGGTACGTGAAGCCGGGCTTGTCGAGATCCTCGACTTCCTTGAGCTCGGGCAGCGGCGAGAACGTGCCGGCGCCGCCGAGCGCCTCCCACACTTTCTGCGCGGAATGCGGCAGGAACGGCGCGAGCAGATGGTTCGCGTCGGCCACGGCCTGAGCGGCCACGTGCAGCACGGTGCCGAGACGAGCCTGGTCGTCCTTAATCTTCCACGGTTCGGTGGCAGAAATGTACTTGTTGATGTCGCCGACCACGCGCATCGCCTCGGATAGGGCGTGCTTCTGGTGGTGGGTTTCGATGGAGGAGCCGACCACGTCGAACGCGGCGGAAGTCTCTTCCAGAAGGCCACGGTCTTCGTTGGTCATCGAATCCTCGTCCAGCGGCGGAATCTCGCCGAAGTTCTTGTTGATGAGGTTGGCCACGCGGTTGACCAGGTTGCCCCAGGAGGAGGCGAGCTCCTCGTTGTTGTGGCGCACGAACTCGGCCCAGGTGAAGTCGGAATCAGAGGATTCGGGGCCAGCCACGGAAATGTAGTAGCGCACGGCGTCCACGGGGTAGCGGGCGAGGATGTCCTTGACGTAGATCACGATGCCGCGGGAGGAGCTGAACTTCTTGCCTTCCATGGTCATGAACTCGCTGGCCACCACCTGCTCAGGCAGGTTGAGCGGACCCATCGGGCCGGTTTCGCCGCCCTTGGAGCCCTTGCCGTTGTATGCGAGCATTTCGGACGGCCAGATCTGGGAGTGGAAGGTGATGTTGTCCTTGCCCATGAAGTAGTAGGCCGGGCACTTCGGGTCGTTCCACCATTCGCGCCACTTCTCCGGGTCGCCCTGGCGGCGGGCCCATTCGATGGAGGCCGACAGGTAGCCGATCACGGCGTCGAACCACACGTACAGCTTCTTGTTCGGGTTGTCGATCCAACCCTTGACCGGCACCGGAATACCCCAGTCGATGTCGCGGGTGATGGCGCGCGGCTTGACTTCCTTGAACAGGCCAAGCGAGAAATTGATGACGTTGGTACGCCAGCCCTTGCGGGTCTCCAGCCAAGCCTTGTTGGCTTCGGCGAGCGCCGGCAGGTCGAGGAAGTAGTGTTCGGTCTGCTCAAAGCGCGGGGTTTCGCCGTTGATCTTGGAAACCGGGTTGATGAGCTCGTCCGGGTCGAGCTCGTTGCCGCAGGCGTCGCACTGGTCGCCGCGCGCGCCTTCGGCATGGCAGATCGGGCACTCGCCCTCGATGTAGCGGTCGGGCAGGGTACGGCCGGTGGAGGGGCTGATGGCCACCTGCTGGGTGCCCTTGTAGATGTAGCCGTTCTCCAAGCACTGCTTGAACATCTCCTGCACCACGTGCTCGTGATTGCCGGTGGTGGTGCGGGTGAACAGGTCGTAGCTCAGGCCGAGGTCGCACAGGTCCTTGGCGATCACACGGTTGTAGCGGTTGGCCAGCTCCTGGGCCGTGAGACCTTCCTTCTCCGCCTCAACGAGAATCGGGGTACCGTGCTCATCGGTGCCGGAGACCATGAGCACATCATTGCCTTTCATGCGCTCGTAACGCGCGTAAACGTCGGAGGGCACACCAAATCCTGCGACATGACCAATATGACGGGGGCCGTTAGCATACGGCCAAGCAACATTCACCAAAACATGACTCATAATGTTTGATTATCCGGCGCGGCGGGGACACGCCGGGCACACGCATAAGCAACGCGCGGAAAGCCCATCGAAATGCCGATGCACAGCACAAAGAGCATGCCTAAACATGTGGATTACCAACCATTGCGCAGCCCCTCAACAAACCGCCCACGGCATTGTCCACAATCTCGGCGCGGCAGTCGGAATTATCCACTTATCCACCGTTTTCGCCTATCCGGTAGCGCCCGAGCGCAAACTATGCGTATGGTCGGGCACATGAATGCACCAAATCGCTCGATGACGAGCACCATAGCCAACGCCGGCACCGCTCGGCACACCACCGTCAGCCCATCAGTGCCGCCCGTGCTGTTCACCAAAGATCTGCCCGGACCGCTCAGCTTAAGCCGGCTGGAAACATTCGGCACCATACGAAAGTTCGACGAATCCGCTGGCTACTGGAACGAACACGCCAGCACACTATATGGCCGCGCGATGATTGTCTCCACGGTCGCCCCGTTCGGAACCGTGGCGTGCGCGCTGACTGCCGCCTGGGTATGGCTTGGCGGCCCGGATTTTCCGAGAACCATTGACGTGATTTCCACTTCGCATTTTCGTTCGACTTCCGCAGGCCGCCGCATCCGCGTATTCAGGCGGGTCACGTCGCCAGAGCACATTATTCGACTGGGCAATCTTCCTGTCACCACACCGCAGCGTACAGCCTGTGATCTGGTGATGGGCATGGACGATGCGCCGGACCCGTCCGCCATCAATACGTTGGTATGCCGCTTGATGACCGCATACAGTTTCCGTGCCAGCGAATGCCTGCAGATCATCAAAGAGCACCGGCATCATAAGCATGCCGGTCGCGCACGGATATTTTTCGAATCATTACAACGGGAGTCCGAACCGGCCTTAGGGCAATGCGCATAACCGGCCGCCACGCTTCCCGGCGACTTGACCGTCTGCATCAAGCGCAGCGGCTACCGCGCGCTTCTGATATTCAATCGCATAGCCCGCACGCGAGCGCTGCTGTCAATCATGATGCCCCACCATCGCCGCCAATCGCATTGACCCCATCCGTAGCCTGTTCGCCGGATACGCCAATCGAAGTGCTGTGGCATATCGCCCAGCATGCGCCCGAACTCAGGCGCTGGCTTATTGCCAATCCTCGGGCGGATGCGGCATTGTTGGAATTCATCTCGCAGGCGGGCGGACCAGGAGTGAAGCGGGCGCTGGCGGTTCTACTGGAATCGATGGAGGAGGAATAATGCTGCCGCAAGTCTCATCCCCCGGCAAATTACCGCGGAATCTCAATCATTACAGATGCCATCAATTATCCACGTCAATCGCAAGCGCCAACCAACGGCATCATGTAAATACGCGGATCCTACCCCTTAATCTCCAACACCGCCGCATACACTTGCTTGCGATTGGCCAGCGAACCATCGGCCAACGGATGCTCCTGCACCACCTGCGCGATGGCGTCCTTGATACGCAGGCCATCCTCCAACGCACGGTCGATAGCCAGCACGGCCATATCTTCCACGCTCAACGTGCTGGGCGCGGCGGCCTCGGCCTCTTCACTGGAAGCGCCGCCGATGACCAATACCATCTCGCCGCGCGGCGGATCGTCAATCACACTCTGGCGAATCTCTCCGATTGGACCTCGCCGGATTTGCTCATAATCCTTGGTGAGCTCCCGACACAGCGCCATCGGGCGGTTCGGGCCGAATGCGTCAAGCAGATCATCCATCGAATCGGCGATGCGGTGAGGCGTCTCGTAAAACACAATGGTGCGGCGTTCGCCCAACAGTGTGCGTAGATATTGCACTCGTTCGGCATGCTTGCGCGGCAGGAATCCCTCGTAGCAGAAGCGATCGGTGGGCAGGCCGGAAAGGGCAAGCGCGTCAAGCACGGCAGAGGGGCCAGGCGCGCAGGTGACGGGCAGGCCGCGTTCAATGGCGCGGCGCACAATGGCCAGGCCTGGATCGTTGATGGTGGGCATGCCGGCGTCGGAAACGACGAGCACGGTCGCACCGGTTTCGACCTGATCAAGCAAACCGTCGGCCTTGTCTCGCTCGTTGTGATCGTGGTAGGCGATGACTCGGCCGTTCACATAGACGCCGAGGCGGCGAGCCAGGTCGAACAGGCGGCGGGTGTCTTCTGCGGCTACGATGTCGGCACGTTCCAAAAAAGCCACCAGACGAGCAGAAGCGTCGCCGACGTTGCCGATTGGGGTCGCAGCGAGTACCACAGTGCCAGCAGGAATAGTCACAGCCGACTCGCGAGTTTGGGAAGCGGCAGGTTCGCCGGCATCAATCCCATCGTTGCGTTCAGACACTTGTGCGACGCTCTGTTCAGCGTCACGCTGTTCATTCAACTCATCTGCGCTTGTCATACTCCCAGTATTGCCCAAGCCAAAGAGCAATCTGCTGTGGGATCAGGAGCATTCTGCACTTCGAGGGGTTGATTTCACATGTTCCGGAGATCTACTTCCGTTTCGAGGGGCTCCCCAAACGTCAAAACGTGAGTAGGAACGGCCTGCTATCAATGATATTTCGCCGTTTTGGAGACATGTCTGCTTAACGACCAGCCCCTTGAAACGGAGGTAGACCTCCAGCAAACACCAAATCAGCCCCTCGAAGTGCAGAATGACCCTTCACCAACGAGTTTTTTCTGCGCTTTGCATTTTTGAGGTCTACTTTCAAAATGAAAAGACCCTCTGCGGTGGAATGAATGCAGAGGGTCTCGTGGAGCTGACGGTAGTCGAAACCGCGACCTCTTCGATGCGAACGAAGCGCTCTACCAACTGAGCTACAGCCCCTTGGATGTTACTTTGCTCCGCAAAGCAACTCGCACAAATATAATACGGGGTGCAGTCAAACGCAATTCGGGCAAGGTGTCGGCAGACAGACTATTTTCCCAAAAATCTGGAAGAACGCACACTGAGCACACAGCAGTGCACATTTTCCAGACAAGAGCCGAAATAGTCTGAAAAACGTATGCCAGCTGGCTGGTCGAATCAATCAAGCCAATCCAGCCGCAACTGCACTATGCCTATGCCCCCAGCACGTGCAACACCTTCTTCTCGTTATAGAACGCGAACACAATGCCGCCCAATCCACACAGCACAGCCGCGCACACGGCGGCGATACGGTAGCCCGCGCCGGATGCCATGCCGATGGTGGACACTCCGGTGAACAGCAACATGGCCACGGACTGCCCCATTTTCATGGCAAAAGTACGAGCCGCGTAGAACATGCCCTGACGATCTTGGCCCGTGGTCTTGGAACTGGCATCGGCGATATTCGCCACGATGGCCTGCGGCAGGATGCCGAATGCAGCCATCGGAATCGCACCCACCACTGAAAGCGTCAGACCCTGGGCCATGGCCGGCATGAGGGCGAGTACACCGGAGCCGAGTGCACCGGCAAAGGCGAACGCGCAGGTGAAAATCACAAAAGCGATAAGCAACAAGCGCTTTTTGCCCACACGGTTAGCCAGGATATTGACCGGCAGATAGAACAGCACCGAGACACCGGTCATGAGTACAAAGTAGATGGTCGTGGTGGTTTCCGGCAGTTTCAGCAGACTGGTCACGAAGAACGGCAGGCCGGTCTGGAACGTGGTGATGGCCACCCAGTAGACCACGTCGGAGCATACGAACTTGCGGAATTCACCGTCGAAAAAGGTCTGCTTCAGGGATTCAATGGTCGATTCGGAGGTGGGCTGCGAGTTGACGTAGTCCTTCTCGCGAATGGCCAGCGGCGGCACAAGCATGCAGGCGAACGCCACGGCAGCCATGATGGTAAAGGTCACGCGGATGGCGGTGATGCGCCCCATCATCGGCACGAATGCGCCCCAAATCACCGGCGCCACATAGGCGATGGCGGTGCCGGCCACCCAGGTGAAGGAGATGGCGGTGGAGATGGTCAACTGCTGCTTGGAATCGTGACCGAGCTCGGCGATGAGCGCGTTGTACGGCGTGCAGTAGAACGTGAGGGCAATGTAGTAGCCGATAACAGTGACGAACAGGAATGCCGCGTTGACCCAACTGGTGCCGTTAATCGGACTCCAGAACACGAGTACGGTGACCACGGCGAGCGGCAGGGCCGCGAATTTCAGGAAGGGCATGCGGCGGCCGGCTTTGGAATCGCAGCGGTCGGACAGGGAGGCCACGGCCGGGTCCACGAAAGCATCAAAGAATCGGGCGAATGCGGTGATGCCTCCCACCACGGTTACTAGCCCAAGCACCACGAGACCCTGCGGCACGAACACGGTCTGGCCTTGGGAGATGGTCTCCTGATCGGGCTGGTAGAAGTAGACGAGCCAGTTGGAGATGATGCCGGAAAGCAGCGCCCAGCCGAACTGGCCGACCGCGAAGGCCCACACTTTGGCAATGGGCAAATCCTTGATAGTCGATTGCAACGAGCCACCGGACACATTCGTTGCACTTACCGCTGTTGCATTGTCCATTCTCATACCCTCCGAATCAACATTGACACAGTGTCAAGATTCAGTATACACCGCACAGCGCAGCGCCTTGCAGCCGCGCAGCCACACGCCCTACGATAGTAGGCATGACAGGCCTAACCGAGCAATTGCCGCACACCGCCGCATTCCCCAATGCCTTGGGAACCGGCCTGCTGTTGCATACCGCGAGCGCGCTGGGCGGTGACCTGCACCAGCACATCGAAGACCTCATTTCCGATTACGAAAACGTACTGTCTCGATTTAAAGGTGACTCGATTGTGGGTCAGATGCGCGTGGCCACGCACGGCGGCACATTCGATTTTCCTGACTGGACGCTGAATCTATTTGACCTGTATGACCACTTGTTTTCTGCTACCAATGGGGCGATTGACCCATGCGTGGGTGAAGATCTGATTCGGCTGGGATATGACAAATCATATTCATCTGTGAACGAACCCAATGCCGATGAACACACAGGTGCGATTCATGGGCGGGCCACATGGGATCACGCCATCGAGCACCATGGCACAACGTTGGTTACGCATGGCCCGGTCGCACTCGACTTCGGCGCATGCGGCAAGGGCTATCTGGTGGATCTGATTGCGGAAAGGCTGGGGGTGGCCCAAAGCGACCTCCGATATGTCATCGACGCCGGCGGCGATTTGCTGGTGCACACGAGCGAACCAATCACCATCGCCCTTGAAGACCCCTCCGACCCGGCTAACGCCGTCGGTGTGGCAGAGATCAGCCAAGGCGCGTTCTGCGCAAGCTCCCCCAGCCGCCGACACTGGACCGATGCCGCCGGCCATCAACTCCACCATCTGCTCAACGCCATCGACGGTGTGCCGGTTAACAGCGTAGCCGCCACATGGGTTGCCGCTACGCCGCCATCTTTGGCTACCGCCCAAGCTGACGGCCTTGCCACCGCCCTCTTCACCACCCCGGCCGCCCAGCTGCGCGCACACTTTCCATTCGAATGCGCCATCCTCACCGCCGACCGCTCCGCTGCCCAGTCTCCCGATTTTCCGGGCAGCTTTTTCATGCGATAGTTCAGCCGTCAGCCCGCCAACGCGAACTGGCTGTTGTACAAATCAGCGTAGAAGCCACCAGCAGCCAGCAACTCCTCATGCGTGCCGCGTTCGATCACATCGCCGTGATTCATGACGAGAATCATGTCGGCGTCGCGAATCGTGGAGAGGCGGTGCGCAATCACGAAGGAGGTACGGTCCACGGTCAACGCGTCCATGGCCTTCTGAATCAACTCTTCAGTACGGGTATCAACCGAAGATGTGGCCTCATCGAGGATCAGAATCGGTGCGTCCTGCACCATTGCGCGGGCAATGGTGAGCAGCTGCTTCTGGCCGGCGGACAGCGACGAATTCTCGTCGAGCACGGTGTCGTAGCCGTTCGGCAGCGACATGATGTAGTGGTGCAATCCCACAGCTTTGCATGCGCTGATGATCTGCTCATCCGTAACGCCCGGCTTGGAGTAGGCGATGTTCTCGCGCACAGTGCCATTAAAGATCCAGGTATCCTGCAGCACCATGGAGAACTGGTCGTGCACATTCCAGCGCGGCACGGACTTGGTGTCCACGCCGTCGATGGCGATCGAGCCACCGGCAATCTCGTAGAAGCGCATAAGCAGGTTGACCATAGTGGTCTTACCGGCACCGGTCGGGCCCACAATAGCAACCTTCTGACCGGAGGAGACAGAAGCGGAGAAGTCGTTGATAATCGGCTTGCCGGCCTCATATTCAAAGCGCACGTGACTGAATTCCACATCGCCGTGCACCTCATGGCCTTGAGCGCCAAGCAGCGCCTGCTTGCCGGATTCGTCAGCCATTTCCGACTCTTCGAGGAATCCGAATACGCGTTCGGATGCGGCGGCGCAACGCTGCAGGTTCTGGAACGCCTGCGCAAACTGCGAGAGCGGCTGCGTAAACAGGCGGATATACATCATGAACGCCACAATCACGCCGAATTCGATCTGGCCGTCCATGGCGAGCGCGGCACCCACCACGCACACCACCACATAGCCGAAATTACCGACGAAGTTCATCAGCGGCATCATCAGACCAGACAAGAACTGCGACTTCCAGCCGGAATCGTACAGATCCGCGTTGTAGCGCTCGAACCGACGAATAGAATCCGCCTCGCCGTTGTATGCCTTGACGATGGTGTGACCGGCGTACATCTCCTCCACATGGCCGTTCACATCACCCAACGCGACCTGCTGGCGGGTGAAGTACTTTTGCGAGACCTTCATAATGACCATCATGATGATCAGGCCGATGATGCTTGAACCGATTGCGCACAGCGCCATGATCCAGTTGTTGTAGAACATCATGACCAATGCGCCCACGAACAGCGTCGCGGATGTGATCAGCGATCCGAGCGACTGGCCCAGCGTCTGGCCGATAGCGTCCACATCGTTGGTGATGCGGGAAAGCACGTCGCCGTAGCTGACTTTGTCGAAGTAACTGAGCGGCAGCTTGTTGATCTTCTTGCTGATCGACTCACGCAACTCCTGTGCAGTGCGCTGCGTAACGGTGGCCATCATCCAGCTTTGAATGTAGCTGAGCAACGCGTAGCCCACATACAGCACCACAAGCAGCCAGCCGATACGAGCAACCGCGCCCATGTCGATCGAGTTGAGCACCGGCTTGCCGTGCACTACCGCAGGCAGACCTTTGGTGATCTCATTGGTCATGTCCTTGAGCTTGTCCGGGCCGATAATCTGGCAGATGGTGCCAGCCGCGCCCAGCACAAGCGCGATGATGATGGCAGGAACGTATTTGCGGCAAAAGCGGACGAGTTTGCCCATGACTTTGCCGAAATCCTGTGGTTTTTCGACCGCACCTCCGCGGCCCATAGGTCCTCTTGGCATTGTTTCTTAAGTCCTTTGTCTCTTGGCTCCCCTCTGGAGGGGAGCTGTCACGAAGTGACTGAGAGGAGGCTTCAGAGACCACCCTCAGTCTCGCTATGCTCGACAGCTCCCGTCAGCGGGAGCCATCTAAGTTACGCAGTCAGTTCCGATTCACTCAGCTGGGATTCGGCAATCTGTCGGTACACTTCGCAGTTCTCGAGCAACTCCTTGTGTGTGCCTTGTCCCACAACCTTGCCCTCGTCAAGCACCACGATGCGATCGGCGTTCATGATCGTGCCGATGCGCTGGGCCACGATGAGCTTGGTGGAATCCTTGGCTTCCTCGGCGAGCGCGTCTCGCACCGCACGGTCGGTTTTGAAGTCGAGCGCAGAGAACGCTGTCTCTTATACACATCTGACGCTGCCGACGACTTAATAGGTG
>ENA-OXVS01000214-OXVS01000214.1-human-gut-metagenome-genome-assembly--contig:-NODE-214-length-13615-cov-14.509735_pt1 | contig 13615 bp, 9 predicted proteins | sample MGYA00249567_ERZ652677 | MGnify/ENA primary metagenome ERZ652677 (study PRJEB26925, sample SAMN05826734) | human gut metagenome | biome: ENVO:2100002; feature: ENVO:00000062; material: ENVO:00002003... | reverse complement strand
ACACGTTGGCGAACGGGCCGCCGTGCACGTACACCGGAGAGCCGTTCACGGTCTCTGTCTTGGCTGGCTTCACGGCGTCGCCGAGGATGCCGGTGATACGCCACAGATCAACGAATTCACCGAAGGTCACGGCCTTTCCATCCTTCGTGCCGGCGACCATCTTGGCAACGCGCTCGGAAATCTCATCCATGGAACGCGACAGAACAACGATCTGCATAAGCTCGCAGGTCGGAGTGAGCACCACGCGCTCAGCCACGTCGCCCTTGCCACGGTCCACTGCGATCTGGCGCAGGGAACGGGACGGCACTTCGGAGACGCGCGGTACGAGGATGGTGTCCAGCTTGCCGTCGTCAACAGCCTTCTCCGCAAAGGAGACCAACAGGTTCTGAGCCGCTTCGATAGCACCCATTTCGCCGCACAGACCCCAGTCGATCAGCTCAGGGTGAGTCAGGGAAGCCTTGCCGCCACCCGAAGCACCACCCTTGGAACCGGCAGCGGTAATGCCCATGCTTGGCTGACGCAGCACAGCGGCCGCATCGATGCCACGCTCACGCAGCGCATCGATCAACGCGATCGTAGTGGTGGTCTTGCCCTCGCCGCGAGACGCCTTCAACGGGGTATCGGCGGTGACGAGCACGACCTTGCCATGCTTGCGTGGAGCATCCGGATCATTCTTCAAATAATCGAGATAGCCAAACGCATCAATCTTCTGCACCAAGCCGTACTGGCTGGTGAAATCCTCAATGCTGGTCACTGGGGTTTTCCTTTCTTCGATTTGGAATGAAGTCATTCTAGCGACGTTGTATTGCGGGAAAAAATCGGCTCCCGCAACGTGGTCACAGGAGCCGAATAGTGAGATATTAGAAGTCCGACATGTGGAAGCCGTTCTTCATGTTCATGCTGGCGGTGTACAGCACGGAATCAAGAAGCTTGTCGGTTTCCTCCTTGAGTTGCGCGGCCATGTTTTCGTTGGCTGCGGCAAGGATTTCGCGGGCATCGTCGTTGCGCACAGCTTCGATGATTTCATCCGGTTCCATCGGCTGCACATCACCGATTTCGTCTTCCGCATCGAATTCGTCGGTAACGTCACCCACCAAGCGTTCAATCTGCTCGTCGGTAGTGGCAACCATGCGGTGGCCCATCGCGCCGGTCTTCTCCTGATAGCGTTCCACAGCGTTGGCGGTGTCGGCGAAGCTGGAATCGCACAGGGCCGCGATAATGCGGTTCTCCCAATAGAAGTTTTCGGATGTGACGCGCGTGGTGGTGTCTTCCAAATACTTCGGCGTGGAGTTGACGTTCGGGAAGAACGGCACGAGTGTGTTGAACGGGTTGGAACCGTAAGCGATCCACTGGATCGCGCGGCTCACCTGCGGACGGTACGGGCGGATCTGCATTACCGCAAGCTGGCTCTGACGGTTGATGCCGATCGGGCGGAACATATGGCGGGTGCGCTGGTCGCCAAGCTTTCCATACGGATCGTACGGGGTGCCCTGATAGTGGGAGCTCAGCACATACTTCACATCTTCGATGGTGATTTTGCGTTCTGGTTGGCGAGCCCACGGAATATCGTCGGAAACCGGCTTGTGGTCGGCATCCTGACCATCCCACTGCTCGTCGTACGGGTTGAGGAAACGCTGCATGTACCAAGCACGAGGAGTGTTGTACACGTGATCGGAATCGGAGTGAGAGCCAAACGCGTCACGCGGGTTGAACGGCGTAGTGCTCTCCACCGACAGGTCAAGATGGTTGCGTTCGATGAACTCGGCCAGATCGGCGGAACACATGTGGTCCTCCTGCTCGCCAAACGCATCTTCAAGATCAAATTCGTCAATGCCCAGCTGATTCGGCATGGTCACATACGCTTCGTCCGGCACACGCTTGGCGATCCAATGATGGCCGCCAACGGTTTCCAGCCACCAAATCTCGTCAACGTCGGAGAAAGCAACGCCGTTCATCTCATAGGTGCCAAATTCCTCAAGCAGCGCACCCAAACGTTCCACACCCTCGCGGGCGGTGGTGACGTACGGAAGCACGAGTGTGAGGAAATCCTCTTCGCCAATACCACCGGCGACTTCCGGCTCAAAGCCTTCTTCGCCTTCCTTGCCCTTGGCAGGCTTGAGTTCCACGAACGGATCGGCGCCAAGCACACGCTCGTTGGTGGTGAGCGTTTCGGTGGCACTCATGGCAACGTTCGCCTCATTCACACCAGCTTCGCCCCAAATGCCTTCCTTCAGATCGGCATTCGGCACAGCCGTATACTGCAGCGGATTGTCAGGAAGGTCGATTTCAACATGCGAAAGCACGCTCTTGTACTTGCGCGGCTGATCTTCAGGCTTGACTACGATGAAGCGTTTCGGGCAAAATTCACCATTTGCACTATCTTCATTACGGGCGATGATGGTCGATCCGTCATAACTTGCGTCTTTGCCAACCAAAATCGTGGTACACGCCATAATTATTCAGCAATCCTTTCGATTATTGTTAATACGTTTTCGTCGGATATATTTCTGATTTCCGCATCTTTATATCGTTATATTGCTGCGAAAAACAGTTTTCTGGTCTTACTTTAGATGCTCTTTCAAAAATCAGGCTTTTCCAGTGAGGAAAATAGCGCCCTGATCAACGATTGTACCGGAAGTACGCAGCGCACGTTCCATTTCATTGAGCCAGAATCCCTGATTGAGGCCGGCGAGCGGAGCCGTGGTGCCCCACACATGCAGGTAGTAGTCGTGATCCTGATCCGGCGGATATGGGCCGTTGTAACGCATCGTCACTGCGGGATCGTTGCTGCGGCCCTGCAGCAACGGCGAAGCGGCGGATGTGCGTCCCTGAATCGTTTCAGGAATCATCGCGGAAACCGTGCGCGAGAAATCAGCCGGAATCGCGAGCGCGTGAGAATCGTTGAAATCGTACATCAGTGCGTCCACGGGCAGGTTCGCGAGGGACCAATGATTCCACTGGAAACCGCATACCGGAATCGAATCCGGATCAACGAATTCCCAATGCAGGAACTGCACTGCGGGATCAAGCGCATCAATGTAGAAGGGGAAGGAAACAATCGGTGTACCGTCGATGCAGTTCTCAGGCGGCGCCGCCTTGGCAAACGCGTCAGGAATGACGGTGAAATCTGCGGAAATCTTCATGCACCCAGTATCCCTCAAGCGCCTGACTCATACAAGGTTTCAATTGACGGTATAACGAAACGACCCCTGCGGGCGAGCCTATGTGGGCGCGCGGGCAGGGGTCGTTCCGGGAAACAGGGCCTATCAGACCTCACATCACTTGAAAAACAGGACGTTACAGGCGATAGGCACAGCTAGTACGGCTCAGTTGGCCGGGTGGTAGAAGTCGCCGTTAAGGGCAGCTTCGGCACGGGCCTGAGCCTCTTCGAAGGTGACTTCTGCGAGGGAGGCACGCACGTCGTCGAGCGCCACCGGAGTCATGGACAGAGAGTTCACGCCAAGACCGGCCAGCACTACGGCCAAGTCCGGATCAGCAGCGGCCTCGCCGCACACGCCCACCGGCATGCCCTTGGCGTTGCCCGCATCGCAGATCATCTTGATGGCACGCAGCACCGCCGGATGCCAGGCGGTCTGATAGTTGGCAACGGAACCGAGCGTACGGTCGGCGGCCAGCGTGTACTGAGTCAGATCGTTGGTGCCGATCGACACGAAGTCAGCCACGTCGGCCACCTTGTCAGCCATAAGCGCAATCGACGGCACTTCGGCCATCGCACCCACAAACTTCAGACCGAAGCTCTTGCCAAGCTTCACGAAATAGTCAGCCTCATGCTGGTCGGCAACCATCGGAGCCATAACCCACAGGTTCGCATCGGTGGCGGCATCGGCTGCGGCGAGCGCCTTAAGCTGGCCTTCGAGCACGTCCATGTGGGCGCGCAGGGTGCGCAGGCCGCGCAGGCCGAGGGCCGGATTCGGCTCGTCTTCCGGAGTGAGGAACGGCAGCGGCTTGTCAGCGCCGGCGTCAAGCATACGGATCACGACCTTCTTGCCTGGGAACTGGCTCAGCAGCTCGGTGTAAGCGCGGGTCTGCTCTTCGACGGTCGGCGGCTCGGAGTTGCCAATGAACAGGAATTCGGTACGGAACAGGCCAACGCCTTCAGCGCCATATTCCAGCGCCTTGGCCGCATCGGCCGGCTTGCCCACGTTGGCGAGCAGCGGAATCAGATGACCATCCTTGGTGGAGCCCGGATTGCCGCGCAGTTCCTTGGCTGCGGCCGCGCGGGACTTGGCGGCTTCGGCAACGGCGATCTCCTCTTCGGTCGGGTCAACGACAAGTTCGCCCTTAGCCGCGTTCACGACCACGGTAGTGCCGTCGGTCAGGTTTTCGGCTTCGGCTGCGGAAACAACCGCCACAATGCCACGAGCGCGCGCCAGAATAGCAGTGTGCGAGGTCGGGCCGCCCTGCGAGGTGACGATGGCGAGAGTCTTGCTCATGTCGAGCGCCGCGGTATCAGCGGGGGAAAGATCTTCGGCGACGAGCACGAACGGGGTTTCGCTCTGCGGCAAGCCCGGAGCGGGAGCGCCCATAAGGTCGGCGATCACGCGCTGTCCGACATCGTGCAGATCGGCGGCACGCTCAGCCTGATAGCCACCGATGGCACGGAACATGTCTTCCACTGCGGCGAAGCCTTCGAGCACCGCACGTTCGGCGGTCTTACCCTGCTGAATCAGACCCTTGATGGATTCAGCCAGCGACGGATCGGAAGCGAACATGGCGACGGCCTGCAGAATCGGAGCAGCCTGCTTGGCACCTTCGTCACCATTGGCGGCCTCTTCAGCACGACGGTTCAGGTCGGCGTTCACCAGTGCGAGAGACTTTTCAACGCGGGCGATTTCGCTTTCGGCAGCAATGCCTTCCGCACGCGGAGCGTCCGACGGTTCCGGCAGTGGTTGCGCCATACGGATGACCGGGCCGACTGCAACACCGCGACCAATGCCAACACCTTTGATAATCATGTGAACTCCTTTGACCTGTTTCCTTGTTTTGTTGTTTGCCCGCGAAGGGAACGCGAACCGAACGTTTGTTGTTGTGATTTCCGCGCTTGCTTTGCGCGTCGAGTTACTGCATGATTCCCACCGTCTTTGCCGGTAAATCATTTTCAGCCTGCGCACAGTATACACACTTTAAGCCGCAACACACAACCGGTAAACGTTTTCTGCGTTTCGTGAAAAAAGGTGCTATAGTAATTATTAGCGGCGCACCGAGGCATTTCGCTCGGCAAGCAGCACGACTTTCAAATAACACAACCAAAAATCAATCAACACACGACTCAAAGGAGTGTCCATCATGGCAACCCGCACCACCGTCATCAACGATCCCGTCGGCATCCACGCCCGTCCGGCCGCACAGTTCACCCAGGCCGTCACCGCCTCCGGCTGCACAGTCACCATCGCCAAGGAAGGCGGCAACCCGGTTCCGGCTAACTCCATCCTGTCCGTCATGGGCCTGGGCATCAAGCAGGGCGATTCCGTGGTCATCGACGTGCAGGGCGCCGATGACGAAACCGTGGCAGACAACCTGCTGAACATCCTCGTCAACGCCGAGTGATCTTCCTTTTGCTGAAGATTTCAGAATTTCGCAAGATATTCAACAATCTTCAGTTGTTGCATCGCAATTATGAAATCGCAATGCAACATGCATGATTGCGATACTTGCTTCCAGCCACCTGCCGCTTTCGACGGGTGGCTGTTTTATTCTTGAATACGCGATTGAGATACGGCAGTAATTCGAATAATCCGAGTTTTTCGAGCATTTCGAATATTTGTGGTGAGGAGAGCATGGCACGTACAACCGACAACGCTTCGGCTTCGGCAACTTCGGCGAACAGTTCGATCACGAACGTCGCAGCGCTAGCCAACGTCTCCATCGCCACCGTCTCCCGCGTTCTTTCCGGCAAACGCACCAAAGACGACGACATCGCACGCCGCGTGCGAGCGGCCGCGGCACACCTCAACTATTCGGTCAATTATGCGGCGAGCGCGTTGCGCAGCACCGTCACCAACACCATCGGCCTGGTGATTCCGACCGCCAACGACCCGTTCTGCGCGCAGCTGCTTGACGAAATCGAACCCGTCATCGACGTGGATTCGCAGCAACTACTGCTGGGCATCGGCGGCGATCAGGCCACGCAGATTCAACGCATCGAGTCGTTGGTAGACCGCCATGTTGACGGTCTGATCGTGCTGCCCGCCTGGGAGGCTTACCTTTCCGCAGAGCTTGAACATTACGCCTCCACACTGCCGATCGTGCAGGTGGGCGGCCGCCAATGCTCGTTCCGCACATCCATGGTGAGCGTCGACGAAAACGCAGCCATGGAAATCGTGATCGGGCATTTGGCTGAACGTGGCATCGCATCCGTGGCATACATGGCCGGCAAGGAAATCTCCTTCGAATCGGCGGAACTATTCACCATGTTCCACACTCAGATGCGAGCGCACCATCTTGCCACCGAAACCGAATGGAACAAGTTCGGAGACCGTAGCGTGCAGCGCGGATTCGACTGCGCCATGCGACTGTTTTCCGAGCCGCTCGTGCAACCGGAGGCTGTGGTGTGTGCCGACGATGCGATCGCGTTCGGCGTGATGGTGGCGTTGCATTCGCTTGGGCTTCGCGTGCCTGAAGATGTGCTGGTGGTTGGCTACAACGATTCGCCAATCGCACGCACCACCATGCCGCCACTGACCAGTGTGCGCCCGCCGTTCAAACAAATCGTCTCCGAAGCGCTACGCCTACTCAACGACGGCCCCGACAGCCCCGCACATATCTCACTTGCACCGCAACTGATCGTGCGCGAATCCACCAACTACCAGCGCTGAATCGCAATTTTTGCAATTTTGCCGGCAGTTATCGCACGATAGCAAGCCAGAATCATACCCAAACAACCATTTTCCCACTCACTGGAAAAATCTGCCCGCCGGAAAACAGTATGTGCCAACGCCGCTAGCCCTAACTGGCGATGAGAGAGCAGAAGAGGGCTTCGAAGACCAGTACGGGATTGCCATTGCCGGCCAGGCGGCGACGCGCAACGGCAATATCTTCCAGCCGCCGCACCGCTCCCCCACGCGTAAGCCGCACCGACAGTTCGGTGATCGATGAACGATTCTCCAAATTGATCAGCCCCACCGAATCCTCGGCATTGTTCTGCAGCACAGCCACATCACGGTAAATACTGGCAATCGAGTTCAACGCACGGTCAAGCACATCACGCGTAAGTCGCGTAGTTTGGCGCTTCAGCTCGTCTTTTTTGGCGATCGCATTGTACGCGCCACGCAGTTTCGGAGGAATACGATCCTTCGCCCCAAGCCCATTGACCCTACGAAAATCAGCTTCCGCCTCTGCCGCCTTGACCTTCACCTCCGCTTCGGCCTGCGCTTTCGCATTGTCGATAAGATTGCCGGCAAGCAGCACCGCATCCGATGCGCGACGCAATCCAAGCACACCCACAATCAGCTCGTCACGGTCAGACATCACCTGCTCATTCTCCGCATACAAGCGCGCAATGCCGATATGCCCTTCCGCAAGACGTGCGGCACGCACCGCGATTTTCGGCTCAAATCCGCCATTTTGTTCCAGAAATGCGGCCACTGCCTGCGTAGAAGGCACGGCAAGATTGACGATGCGAGTGCGCGAGCGAATCGTCGGCAACACATCCTGCGCACTCGGCGCGCACAAGAGCCAAATCGTGTGCGCGCTCGGCTCCTCAATCTCCTTGAGCAGCACGTTGGTGGTGCGTTCCAGCATGCGATCGACATCTTCGATAATGATGATGCGCCACGGCGCAGTGCTCGGCATCTGTTCGGAAGTGGTGATGATATCTCGCACCTCGTCGATACCGATGGTCACTTTGTTGGTGGCAAGCACGGTCACGTCGGGATGAGTGCCGGCAAGCACCTGCTGCACGGCTTTGGTCGGCTCGTCGCCAAGACCATGATCGGGGCTCTCCAGCGCCGCCGCAAACGCGCGCGCCACATTGGAACGGCCCGATCCTGGAGGACCGCAGATCAGCCAGGATTGCGCAATGGCTTTCGGATCGCCACTTGCGATGGCTTTGAGTTGTTCGACAACCCGCTGCTGGCCGACAATCGAATCCCACACGCTCATTGGGCGGCCTCCGATTGGAAAGTTTTCGTTTGGCTGATTTGTGCAAAATCGTCTTGAATATGCGACCATACTTCATCGATGGATTGGCTGGCATCAATCACGCGGAAACGTTGCGATTCCGCCTTTGCCAAGTCAAGAAACGCTTGTCGTGTACGACGTTGGAAATCGTTTCCTGCAGATTCCATGCGATCTTCATCATGCTGTAGTCGTGCATGCGATTGCACAGGGTCAAGATCCAGTAGATACGTGCGATTCGGCAATAGCTCGCACGTTGCCCACATACTTAAGTCGCGGATTTCACCTGCCGTCAATTCGCGGCCACCAGCCTGGTATGCAAGAGAAGAATCAAGGTACCGATCGGTAATTACCACGGCACCGCGTTCCAGTGCAGGGCGAATCACCTCGGCAACATGCTGGGCACGGTCGGCGGCGAACAGCAACGCCTCCGCACGCGGAGCAATATCCGCGTCGGAACCTTCCACACCGCCAAGCAGCAGCTTGCGAATCGCCACACCAAGCACAGTACCGCCCGGCTCGCGCGTGACCACGCATTCGCGCCCCTGCGCCTCAACATACGCACGCAATCGTTCGACCTGCGTGGTTTTGCCGACGCCGTCGATGCCTTCAAAGGAGATGAATATGCCCTGCATATTCATCACCGGGCGGGAACTACGGCGGGACGGGTGTAGCCTTCGTTGGCAGCGAGCCATTCCACATCGGCCTTCACCGTGGTCGGCGTGGAACCGATCTCCTTGGCGATACGGGTGTTGGCCCAACCCTTATCGGCCAACTCGCGCACCTTGGCACGGCGATCGGCACGAACTTGATCAGCAGAAGCCTTAGCACCCTTAGCAGCAGTCTTCTTAGCACCACCCTTGCCAGCAACACCCTTGCGTCCACGCCTCTTCGACGGACCCTGCGCACGCTTCTCCGCCAGCAGACGGAACGCCTCAGCCGGCTCGATCGACTCGGGAGCATACTGCTTCGGCAACGTACGGTTCGTTTCACCATCGGTGATATACGCGCCGTAGAAGCCTTCCTTGATGGTCACCTGCTTTTGCGTTTCCGGATCGACGCCCAGTTCACGCAGCGGCGGCTTGGCAGCGCCACGACCGCGCCCACGGCCATACTTCGGCTGGGCGAACAGTTCCTTCGCCTTATCCAAATCAACCGTGAAAATCTCATCTTCCGAAGCGAGCGAACGCGTATCCGACTTGCCATCGGCACCAGTCTTCGTCAAATACGGGCCGTAACGACCATTATTGGCTTGCACAACAACCGTCTGCACTTCACCGGTCTGAGCGTTCGCTTCCTCATAAGAGCCAACTTCACGAGGCAAACTCAGCAGACGCAACGCATCATCCAACGTCAACGATTCCGGGCTCATCGTCTTAAACAACGACGCCATCTTCGGGCGATCGGCAGTCTTCTTAGCGCTCTTGACCTTCTTCGGCTTGCCATCACCAGCCACGTCACCGTCAGCACCAGCATCCGCAGAAGGCATCACCAACGCAACATACGGGCCGAAACGGCCATTACGCACTTCAACAGTGCCCCCGGAAACCGGATCAACACCAAGTGCGCGCGGACCGCCGGAATGATTCTCGATCAAATCATGACCGACTTCCACCGTCAGCTCATCCGGAGCGAGAGTATCCGGCAGCGACGCACGCTTCGGATTTCCCTCATCATCCAGATGGTTCACATCCTCCAGATACGGGCCATACCTGCCGACGCGCACATGCAAACCGTCGCCGATCTCAATCGTATTGATCTCGCGAGCGTCAATTTCACCCAACTGCGCGACCTGCTGCTGCAAACCGGCATGCGCCTCGTCCGCAGACTGCGCGGCACCCTCACCGGAACCGAAATAGAAGCGGGTCAGCCAATTGCGGCCGGTCTCCTGACCACTCGCGATCTGGTCAAGACCGCTTTCCATATCGGCAGTGAACTCGTAATCCACATACCGCGGGAACTTCGTTTCCAGCAATTTGACCACGGAGAACGCGAGCCACGACGGAATCAACGCACGACCGCGCTCATACACGTACCCACGATCGATAATCGTGGAAATAATGCTCGCATACGTGGACGGGCGGCCGATTTCCTTCTGTTCCAACGTTTTCACGAGCGACGCTTCGGTGTAACGCGCCGGAGGCTGAGTTTCATGTCCGTCGGCACCAACCGCCACCGCGGCGAGCGCATCGCCCGGATTCATCGGCGGCAGCGACACATTGTCATCCGACTTCTTATCAGCTTTGCTGGATTTGCCGGATTGCGCAGCCTGTTCAACGCTTCCAGCAGCATCACCCTTCTTCGATTCGGCGGACGCGCGGCGACCCTCACCGGTCGCCTTCATAAAGCCGGGGAATTCGATGACAGTGCCGGAAGCCTGGAACATGGCTTCCCCATTCGATTCGGTCGGTGCAGACAGTCGCACGGTCGCCGTGGAACCGGTTGCGTCTGCCATCTGGCAGGCAAGCGTGCGCTGCCAGATCAGCGTGTACAGCTTGAGCTGGTCGGCCGGCACTTTACTTGCGATTTCCGCAGGATCGCGGAATTTCGCACCCGCCGGCCTAATGCATTCGTGGGCTTCCTGCGCGCCCGCGGTTTTTGTGGCATATTGTTTCGGCGCGTCCGACAGATAGTTTTCACCGAAATGCTTGACGACCGCTTCACGAGCGGCTGCGATCGCTTCCTGCGACAGCGTCACCGAATCGGTACGCATGTAGGTAATATAGCCGTTTTCATACAATCCTTGCGCCGCGCGCATGGTCTGACGCGAGCTCATGCCGAGACGATTGCCGGCGGTCTGCTGCAATGTGGACGTAGTGAACGGTGGAACCGGACGGCGACGGTACGGCTTCGTTTCCATCGACGTGACGGTAAACGTTGCAAATTCCAACGCCTGCGCAATCGCGGAAGCCTGCGCCTCATCCAACTGCACGACCCGGTCCTTCGCACCGGCCGCAGTCAGCTTGCCATCGGCGCCGAAATCCTTGGAACCCGCCAAACGACACCCACCAAGCGACACCATACGAGAATCAAACGCAACATTATTGCCATCGGCATCCGGCGCTTCCAACGTTGCGGTGACATCCCAATACGGGGCACGCACGAACGCCATACGCTCACGCTCGCGCTCCACGATCAAACGCGTGGCGACGGACTGCACACGGCCCGCGGAAAGACCCGGTCCAACCTTGCGCCACAGCACCGGAGAAAGCTCATAGCCGTACAGGCGGTCCAGAATACGGCGGGTCTCCTGGGCATCGACCATGTCATCGTCAACGTCGCGAGTATTGTCAAGCGACGCTTTGATAGCTTCCTTCGTGATTTCGTGGAACACCATGCGTTTGACCGGCACTTTCGGCTTGAGCGTCTGCACCAGATGCCAGGCGATGGCCTCCCCTTCGCGATCCTCATCGGTTGCGAGGTACAAGGTGTCGGCTTTTTTCAACGCGCTTTTCAGTTCGGATACGGTTTTCTTCTTGTTGCCATCGACGATGTAGTACGGCTTGAATCCGTCTTCCACGTCAACGCCGAACTTGCCGAATTTGGTTTTGTCGGCGGCCGGCACCTGGCTTGGCTGCGCAAGATCTCGAATATGGCCGACCGAGGCCATCACCGTATATTCGGAGCCCAAATACCCACCGATTTTCTTGGCCTTGGTGGGAGACTCCACAATCACGAGCTTGCTGCCGGTAGCCATAGCCACTCCTTATTACTAGCGTTTGCAACGCAATAATACTCACTGACCGTATGCAGTTGGCAAACCGCCCGTGTGGCGCGAGCGGCCTTCGCCGTAAAATTTCGGTGCGATCGCAGGCATGGTTGTCAGCGTTTCGGCGGTGCCGGAGGAGCCCCCACCAGTCCAAGTTGCGTCAGTGGCGAGGCAGTCAGCTGACGCATGGTCAGCACCAGGCCGAACACCAGCGACGCGACGGAAGCAGTCAAAATCACCGTGGAAAGATGCGCGCCGGAATTCGTCCATTCCGCGCTCATCGCAAGTCCCGGCTGGATCTGCCAAATAATGTACGCGCCATACAGGGTGCCAAGCACACCGAACGTCAGCAACACGCTGCCGACAATCTGCACGGAAGGCGACGATGCACGCGATCCGGGCTCATCCATACCGTTCGCAAACGTTGCGGCGAGCATGAGCATAGCCACTCCTCCGACGATCAGCAATGCCATGATCACGTCGGTCGGGCGGTGCCACTGCCCTGCGATCACCGACAATCCGACAAGCACCGCGTACGCCCAACCAATCACCGCGACCAACGCACGACACATGCGAGGCACGGCGCACAACAGGATCACCCCCGCAGTCGCTGCGAGTATGGCATGCCCAGAAGGCGCGGAATTATTGGGATTTGATTCCAGATTAATTAAGTACGGACGTGGCAGCAGCGGCTTCAGCAATTCCGCTGCGGCAAAGCAGATTCCGCCGAATACCGCCAGTTGCGCAATCAACAGCCATCGTTTTCTTACGATGAGTACGGCGAGGGCGATTATCGACATAATCGCGCTTGTTGCGATTACAACGGTGGAAATGGTGAAGACATGCACGATCGGTTCCAGCCATCCCGGCAGAGCCGCGTCGAATTTCGACCAGACCATGTCTTCATAGCTTTGACCTTCCATCGTGCGCACGCCCAACCACCAGACGCCCGCTGCGGCGGCAAGCAGCAGCAGACCGAACACCACGCTGAGTATGATGCTCGACACGCGCGGATGACGGGTCAGCGGATCGGCTTTGGCGAGTCCTGCGTTCACTTCACGCGGGGAAAGCACCTGTTCGATCGAATCGATTTGGGAGGTTTGCGCAATCGGCGAGACCGGCGCGGCGTCGGGAAAGCCCAGTCTTTGCCAGGACTGCGGGGATTGTTGATCCGGCGCGGATTGTGCGGAACTCGACACGAACTGCGGCGAGGATTGTTGGGAATCCGTCTGCGACAATGACGGCTGCGGCGCAGGAACGGGCACGACCGGCTGCTCCAGCATATTCGCGGACTTATGCGGGTCTCGGATGATTGGCTTGAATTCGTCGGTCATAGTCACCGAGAATACGACATTGTCTCTACGGTATACGGGAATGGCAAGAAGATATAAGAAAACCTCCACGCACCCGGAAGAGGCCACTTACCCTTGCTGCATTCCTGCCCTGGGGGAGTTGGGTGACGTACCGCCACGCGGAGGCAAGGACCAGTGTACACCATGCCCGGACCGAACCGCGTCACAGGCCACGTACAAGCCCCATGCAAGCCGTGCCGCAGACAGCGTCACAGACAGTGCCACACGGCAATCAAACATCAAAAATGCCACGTCCCACATTAGAAACCCACGTTAAGGAGGGCGGACGGGTATGCTTGATGAGGAATCGCACACGAGTATTGTGTGTTTGTTTGAGTTCGGAAGGTTGTTCTTATGACTGAAGCGGTGGAGTATCCCGATCTGGTGGTCGTGGGCGCGGGCCTGTTCGGCCTGACCG
>ENA-OXVS01000195-OXVS01000195.1-human-gut-metagenome-genome-assembly--contig:-NODE-195-length-14181-cov-12.592312_pt1 | contig 14181 bp, 7 predicted proteins | sample MGYA00249567_ERZ652677 | MGnify/ENA primary metagenome ERZ652677 (study PRJEB26925, sample SAMN05826734) | human gut metagenome | biome: ENVO:2100002; feature: ENVO:00000062; material: ENVO:00002003... | reverse complement strand
CACGTAGTGCGCAGCGGGGGTTCTTTCATGTCCGAGGACGTCCGCGAAGGTCAGCCCTCAGATCCTGCGGTGGGAGACCTAGGCCTCGTTGTACACCGTCTTGAGCTTCAGCAGGTGAGCGTAGCGGTCCATAGCGGCCTGCTCGTTCTCCTTGAAGAGCTCCTCGGCGCGCTCGGGGAAGGAACGCGTCAGCGAAGCGTAACGGGCCTCGTTCATCAGGAACTCCTGATAACCGCCCGCAGGCTCCTTGGAATCGAGCGAGAACTTCTTGCCGGCAGCAGCCTCGGGGTTGAAGCGGAAGAGGTTCCAGTAACCGCACTCGACAGCCTTCTTCATCTCGGCCTGGCAGTTCTGCATGCCACCCTTCTTGATGGAGTGCATCTCGCAGGGGCTGTAGCCGATGATGAGGGACGGGCCGTCGTAGGCCTCGGCCTCGTGGATGGCCTTGAGGGTCTGAGCCGGGTTGGCGCCCATGGCGACCTGCGCCACGTAGACGTAGCCGTAGCTCATGGCGATCTCGGCCAGGGACTTCTTCTTGGTCACCTTACCGGCAGCGGCGAACTGAGCGACCTGGCCCAGGTTCGAGGCCTTGGAGGCCTGACCACCGGTGTTGGAGTAAACCTCGGTGTCGAAGACGAAGACGTTGACGTTGTGGCCGGAAGCCAGGACGTGGTCCAGGCCACCGAAGCCGATGTCGTAGGCCCAACCGTCGCCGCCGAAGATCCAGAAGGACTTCTTGGTGAGGTAAGCCTTGTCGGCGAGGATCGCCTTGGAAGCGTCGCAGCCGCACTTCTCGAGCTCGGCAACGTAGGCAGCGGCAGCGGTCTTGGAGGCCTCGGCGTCGTTGACGGAGTCGATCCAAGCCTGGCCGGCAGCCTTGAGCTCATCGGACGGACCATCGGCAGCGATGATGTCCTGGGTAGCGGCGATCAGCTTGTGCTGAACGGCCTCATAGCCAACGGCCATGCCCAGACCGTGCTCGGCATTGTCCTCGAACAGGGAGTTGTTCCACGCCGGGCCGTGACCGTCCTTGTCCTTGCAGTAAGGAGCGGTGGCAGCGGGGTTGCCCCAAATGGAGGAGCAGCCGGTGGCGTTGGAGATGAACATGCGGTCGCCGGCAACCTGGGTCACCAGACGTGCATAGGCGGTCTCGGCGCAGCCGGCGCAGGAGCCGGAGAACTCCAGGTAGGGCTGCTTAAACTGGCTGCCCTTGACGTTGGCCGCGATGAGCTCCTTCTTCTCGGAGACGTTCTCGACCATGTAGTCCCAAACGGGCTGCTGGTCCATCTCCTGCTCGGTGGGAACCATCTCGAGGGCGCCCTTGGGGCAAACCTTGACGCAGTTGGTGCAGCCCATGCAGTCGAGCGGGGACACAGCCATGGTGAACTTCATGCCCTTGGCCTTGGGGCCCATGGCGTCGAGCGTGCGGGTAGCCTCGGGCGCGGCAGCAGCCTCGTCCTCGGTCATCGCGAACGGACGGATGGTGGCATGCGGGCACACGTAGGCGCACTGGTTGCACTGGATGCACTTGGTCTCGTCCCAGTGGGGAACGACCACGGCGACGCCGCGCTTCTCGTATGCGGAGGCGCCCAGCTCAAACTGGCCGTCGGCGTAATCGACGAAGGCGGAAACAGGCAGGCTGTCGCCGTCCATGCGATCGATGGGCTCGAGCAGGTTCTTGACCTGCTGGGCGATAGCGGACTTGGTCTCCTCGGAGAGCTCGACGGGAGCGGCATCCTCGGCGGTAGCCCAGTCGGCCGGAACCTCGAACTTACGGAAAGCGGTAGCGCCGGCATCGATGGCCTTGTGGTTGGCGTCGACGATGGCCTGGCCCTTCTTCATGTAGGACTTGGTAGCCGCGTCCTTCATGTACTGCAGGGCGTCCTCGGCGGGCAGGACCTTGGCCAGCGCGAAGAAGGCGGACTGGAGCACCGTGTTGGTGCGCTTGCCCATGCCGACCTTAGCGGCCAGGTCGATAGCGTCGATCAGGTAGACGTTGACGTTGTTGTTCGCGATGTAGCGCTTGGCCACGGCGGGCATGTGCTCGGCGAACTCCTCGTCGCTCCACTGGCAGTTGACCAGGAAGGTGCCGCCCGGCTTGACGTCGCGGACCATCTTGAAGCCCTTAACGATGTAGCTGGGGTTATGGCAGGCGACAAAGTCGGCCTTGGTCACGTAGTACGGCGAACGGATCGGAGAATCACCAAAGCGCAGGTGCGAGACGGTGACGCCGCCGGTCTTCTTGGAGTCGTACTGGAAGTAGGCCTGGACGTACTTGTCGGTGTGGTCGCCGATGATCTTGATCGAGTTCTTGTTGGCGCCGACGGTACCGTCGCCACCCAGACCCCAGAACTTGCACTCGATGGTGCCGGGGGCTGCGGTGTTGGGCGCATCCTCGACCTCGGGCAGGCTCAGGTTGGTCACGTCATCGACAATGCCGATGGTGAACTCGCGCTTGGGCTCGTCCTTCTTAAGCTCCTCGAAGACAGCGAACGCGGACGCAGGAGGCGTGTCCTTGCTGCCCAGGCCGTAACGGCCACCGACGACCTTGATGCCCGTCTTGCCGGCCTCGTAGAGAGCGGAGACGACGTCCTGGTAGAGCGGCTCACCGATGGAACCCGGCTCCTTGGTGCGGTCCATGACGGCAATCTTCTTGACGGTCTCGGGGAGAACGTCGACAAAGTGCTTGATGGAGAACGGACGGAACAGACGAACCTTGACCAGGCCGACCTTCTCGCCGTGAGCGTTGAGGTAGTCGATGACTTCCTCGAGCACGTCGCAGAAGGAGCCCATGCACACGACGACGCGATCAGCATCGGGAGCGCCGTAGTAGTTGAACAGGCCGTAATCGGTGCCGAGCTTCTCGTTGATCTTCTTCATGTAGCCCTCGACGACGGCGGGAAGCTCGTCGTAGACCTTGTTGCAGGCCTCGCGGTTCTGGAAGAAGATGTCGCCGTTCTCGTGGCTGCCGCGGGTGTGCGGGTGCTCAGGGTTGAGCGCGTGATCGCGGAAAGCCTGGACGGCGTCCATGTCGCACATCTCGGCCAGATCCTTGTAGTCCCACATGGCGACCTTCTGGATCTCGTGGCTGGTGCGGAAGCCGTCGAAGAAGTTAAGGAACGGAGTCTTGCCCTCGATGGCGGCAAGGTGAGCCACCGGCGAGAGGTCCATGACCTCCTGGACGTTGCCCTCGGCGAGCATGGCGAAGCCGGTCTGACGACAGGCCATGACGTCGGAGTGATCGCCAAAAATGTTCAGGGCGTGGGAAGCGACGCAACGCGCGGAGACGTGGAAGACGCCCGGGAGCTGCTCGCCCGCGATCTTGTACATGTTCGGGATCATCAGGAGCAGACCCTGAGAAGCCGTGTAGGTGGTGGTCAGAGCACCGGCGCCCAGCGAACCGTGAACGGTACCGGCTGCACCTGCCTCGGACTCCATCTCGACGACCTTGACCGGGGTGCCGAAGATGTTCTTGCGACCCTGGGCCGCCCACTGGTCGACATGGTCGGCCATCGGGCTGGACGGCGTAATGGGATAGATTCCCGCTACCTCGGTGTACGCATACGAAACATATGCGGCCGCCTCGTTGCCGTCCATAGACTTAAACTTACGCGCCATATACCCCTCTCCTCTCATATAGGTATACAGGCCCCGGCGATCGCCGGGATGTTGGCGTGATGGGATTTACGCTGTTGCTTCCAATCATCTGGCAGGCAGGCTCAGCAGCAGGTACGTGGCGTGGAGAGAAGACATGCCGAGGCGAGGGGCAGCTGATGCGCCCCACAGACCCGACCGCCCGTCTTGCACATGACCGAGCGCCGCAAAGGCCGCATGCCGGATGCTCCCGGGCACGCCCCGGCGATGGGAAGCGCCCGCAACGGAAATCCGCATGCGGGTTTATTGTACCCCGCCGTTAAGTGTAATTTCGACAAATATAGGCGGGCGGTAAAGGTTTACCTCGGGTGACCGCCAAAGGCCAGAATGGTCCCTCCATCCCCGGACGACTGGCTCTGACGCGCCAAGGAGTGTCCCCAAGTACCGGCAGGAAAGGAACGTCCCTAACTGCCGGCTAGAGGGCGCCGAGCAGGATGGCGTAGGTGGTGGATTCGCCGAGTTTGAGCTCGTCGCCGGGGTTGAGCTGGGCGGAGCGGCCGGGCTCTACTTGAATACACACACTCGTGGCCCCGTTTACCACCATGGTGCCGTTAGTGGACGACAGGTCCTCGACAAACCATGCGCCAGACTCGTCGCACCAGATATGGGCATGGCGGGCCGAGACGTCGTCGGTGATGCCGCCCTCCCCCGTTGCCAGCGCGCCGATCTCAACGCCCTCCTCACTCGGCTGAATCCAGCGCGGGACGCTCACCACGTAGCCGTTTTGCACGCACAGCAGTCCCAGCGGATGCGCCGGCGCGACCTCGTGCTCGCCCGCGACCGAAGATGTGCTCAGCGAGCGCGGCGTCGACGTGTCGCCGCCACGGGTCGCATGAGCGCGGCGGCTCGCCCGACTTGGAACTAAGGCGGGCGTGAGAGCAAACGGCATAGGGAACGAATCTTGCGGATGTACTCCTCGACGTCAGGCAGGTAAGCCCCACGAAGTCACCGGGGAGGCCCAAGCGGCCCGGCACCACTTCCAGATTCTGACCAGGGCGAGTCGTTCGCCGGTGGCCGAAGGCTCGCTCCCACCCAAAAGGGGAGATTCGCGTTGTTCCCCAATCGCTCTCGCATCTTTCATTTTGCTCGAGGTGGGCTATAAAAACTTTCCTGGTGAAAGGCGGCGATTGGTTTCCTTTCTTTCTAGAGGAGCGCGCCTGTAATCTGTTTTCATCCTAAATCAAGTTAAGATCGGACCTTCCAGAGGCAAGTCGACTCAAACTGCGAGGCTCCATGTTGGAATAAAGAGCGCTGTCGAAGTGCCAACAACACAAAGCTTGCCAGTCTCAAATAGAACCTTTTGGGAGTCCGATTGGGCCGCACACCGAATCCCCGCTGGTGGTTTTTTATAGCTGCGCATCAATAAACAAGGTTAGTGCCAGTCCAGCATGAAATTGAGGAACGTATGCATTTTTTCTCAGTAAGTGATCGTCGTTACTGCTTCGATGAGGTCACTCGCAATTGCTTTCAGGTTGACCAAGCATCAGAAGATGCGCTTCGCATATTTGAAGCATCGGGAAGAACGGTCAACTCGAAGTTGCTAACAAAGTCACTTGCTGCGAAAGGCTACGACCAAACGACCATAGCAGAACTTGAAGACGACATTGATGAGTATCAACGATTGTCTGAGCGGACTTTCTTAACAAAAGACACGCCTCGAAAACTTAGATCCATCGAACTCCACGTTTCACATGCATGCAACCTTGGTTGTAGTTACTGTTTTGCCGGTAAAGGAGATTATGGAACGTCTCCTCTGCTGATGACAGACGAGATAGCCTTCAAGGCGGTCGACTACCTCGTCGCAAGTTCATCGGAAAACGAAACGCTTGCGATCGTCTTTTTTGGTGGGGAACCCATGATTAACGAGCCGCTGATATGGAAAACGGTCGACTATTCAAAAAGAATATACCCCAATAGAAACTTTACCTATTCTATTACGACCAACGGAACGCTTTTGAATGACACTGCTGTGAATTCTTTCAAGGAGCACGGGTTTTCTGTTCTGATTAGTCTCGATGGTACAGGATGCAAGCACGATGCATCGCGCCCGTACAAGACGGGAGGCGGCTCTTTCTCCGATATCGACAAAAACGTTCGTCGTTTTTCCGAGTCGTTCCCCTTCGGCGCAAGAGCGACCTTAACAAATAATAACTGTAACCTTGTTGAAGACTATCTTCAGTTTAAAGAGATGGGCTTCAGAAGGATTTACTTCTCGCCCGTGAGCTCATTCGATGAGAATATCAAACTCGACGAACACTCATTAAACAAAATCAGGGCGGGCCTAATAGATTTGGCGGATCAATATCTCAAACAGATTGATCAAGGGGAAAAGCCCTTGTTTAGAACATTGAAAACTGCAGTTGATTTGATTATGGGCAACAGGATCGCCTTTGTCGGATGCGGGGCTGGCAGGCGTTTTATTTCCGTGACTCCCGAAGGGGACGTATACCCCTGTCACAGGTTTGTCGGGATGATGCGATTCAAAATGGGCAACATCGTCACCGGAATTGACGAAACTAGGTATATTGAAAACTGGAGTCAGGGTGTCGAAAAAAGAATTGACTGTACGGACTGTTGGGCTCGGTCTTTCTGTGGTGGGGGCTGTAGCTGGGAGGCTGCAGACGAGCACGGCTACTTGCCCAAGAGTCTACACCCTGCATCATGTGAATATAGAAAAATGTGCTACGAGATGGCTTTTGACCTTATTTCCCGCCACTCATCTTCGCAGGAGAAAAATCAACGAGAAGCTACTGTATCGGAATAAGCGGTTCAGCGCATTGCTGTCACCATTGTGGAGGTGTTCGTTCTTCTGATTACCGTCTGCGAAGCTTATTGCTACGTTCGCCGAAACCATTCTAGAAATATGGTGAACTAGACATCTTGGTTTGTTATACACAATATTGAGGTTTTTCTGCACTCAAAGGGAGGTAGTCGTGAAGCATATTCATCCGATTAATCCAGGAAGTGGCGACGAGGCAGGCGTGAAGCCGATGTCTTTTGACTGCCTCTTGGGCATTACTGACATCTGTACTGTTTATGATAAAGCAGATGGCTGTGGTGCATACGATTACTGCGACTATGACATGGATGGCGGCAGCATCTGCGTTGTAGATCACTGTGGCATTGATCAAACGTAGTCTCTAATTGGATTAAGGTGAGGAGCTGTTATGAAGCATATCCATCCTGTTGGTTCAAATGAACATCCTCCCGTTGAGCCTTGTTGTCTTGGAGTTGATATATGCAATTTTTACGACATCGCCGAGTGCCCTGTTGCGGATTGGTGCTATGTCGATAAAGAATCAAGCTGTGTTTTGCCAGCAGATTGGTGCGATCCAGTTGACGAGTAGTTTTGTGGCTAGGAACTATTTGGTCCAATTCAGAATAAGATGGGAACAAATACCAAAATCTCGTGTCTGGGAGGAGTTATGCCATTATTGCAAGGTCTCGTTGGATTAGCCTTTATACTTGCGTTATATCTGGCACCTTTTTTAATTCTATTCTTCATTATCCGACTCTTTCTTCGGAGAAAATAGGAGTGTCACGCAAACATTAGCGTAGCTTTCTTCCAATATGAGCCGAGCATTGGCAAGTGGAATAAGAAGCCCGACCGTTCGCCACATGAAAGTGATCGGACGGGCTTCTCTATTTAACCCGGGCCGCCACCCATAGCGGCTTTCCAAGCGTATTCTCAGTGCAAAGCAATCGTCAGTTTAATCCTATGCGCTGATACCGCATTTCATTTGTTCGGCTCGAATTCTACGGCCTGGCAACCCTCGCACTCTCCGGCAAATGGATTGAACGCGAAGGCAGAGATGATGTGTGCGTGGACATCGAGGCTGCTGTAGGCAACATACTGGGACATGGACCCCCGCTGCGCGTGGTATGCGGCCCGGCATATTCATTGCCGTCCAACCCCGTGTAGTTGCAGCAAAGGGTGGAACCTCAATGCTCAGCTCATGTTGTCCGTGGGACACGAGAATCGTAAGTACACTTTGGTGCGATTCTCACGCTGATACTGAGCCACCTGGAATAAGATACGTCGCGACAACACTTCGCTTCACCTCTGTCTCGACAAGATGACGTAGACTAAAGTTTCCTTTAGTAAGAGAACGAGAACTATATCTGAAAGCGTTGCGATGGCGTGAAGGCACCGAGTCCGAACCGCCTGAATGCTACGTGCATCTGCATCGCCTTTTTGTTATCTCTGCCAGTTGGGTAGCACTACACTTGTCATCATTTACCCTGGTACATGCTGCCTAAATCCACTACCCCTTCTACCGCGCCGACCATCTCGTCATCGTGAGAGACAACGATGATCAGCTGGCTTTGCTTGTTGCGCTTAACATAGGCCGCAAGCTCGGCGCGGCTTACAGCGTCTAACCCAGTCGTGGGCTCGTCGAGTACCAAAACTGACGACTTGCGTGAAATCGCCGACCATAAGTACACTCGGCGCAGCTCACCGCCCGAAAGCGCGGAGCAACGTTTCCCGAGCAACTCCTTCACGCTGTTTTCCAGCGAAAGTAGGCCATCTACACCCCGGTGATAGGAAGAAAAGGGCGTGTCGAAATACTCTAACAGCTCTTTCACCGTTTCGTCCGGCGCGAAGCACGACTGTGGGCAGCACGATATCTCTCTCGCACGTATGTAATCCAAGTCGCATTCTTCGATTGGCACGCCGTTGTATTTTACTTTGCCTTTCGATGAGTATAGCCCGAGCATCAAGTAAAGAAGTGACGTCTTGCCTCTTCCGTTTTCCCCAACTATGCAATATGTACCAGGACCGGAAAACTTGAAAGAAAACCCGCCGAGGACCTCTCGGACAGATCCGTCTGGAAGGGCAACCGAGAATTCCAAATCAGATACCGAAATGTCATTTATTTCATCGAGTTTAGCTAAATCGGTCCGATTCCACCCCGATCTCTCCTTTTCTCTCGTCGCGATAGCCGTCCTATCCCATGATGCTTTGGCATCTTGATAGGATTTGAACAATGACATCATACTTTTCAAAGTCTTAAAGAGAACCGCGAAGTATGTACCGATGATAGTGTACTCGCCTATTGACATAGTTCCGTTAATGATTCGTACTCCGGAAACAACAAGTATCACCGCTTGAAACAACGCTGCGAAAAGACCATCGAGCGATGTCAGAGAATATGATAGCTTTCCGGAGCGCAAAACTTTGGGAAAATAGCTCTTAAACCCAGCGTCGAGCGCTTGTTCGCTCTTGCCGTACGAAGATGTCAGTTGAATGTTGAGAATCTGATTAAGCTGCGATGCAATTGCGGCGTAAAAGGCGCTGTCCGCCTCTTTCTTCTCATACGTGACCCTATACAAAAGTTTCCTCAACCCAGTAATTACACAGAAATACACGATGAGGAGAATGATGGAAAACACCGCGAGAGTTGAATCAATTGACCATATGATAAGCAATACGATGGGAATGGCTACAATGGACAGCGGCGCACTGATAAAATTCGCCAAAACGAAGGATGAGACCACGCTGGAGTCGGAAATAATCCGTTGCGTTGTATAGGCTGGATCGATGGTCCGACTCACCAAGTAATCGTCTCTTTCAAAACGCAAGACGGCCTCCCTGAGAAGATCAAAGGAAAGTCTCGTGGTTATGCGAATGGAAAGTGTTCCTGCAAAATAAGTAAAGAGGGTGGAGAAAACTCCTATTGACGCAACCAGGAGCGCGAAGAGTACGGCGTCTCTTTCGCTGCGGTTACCGAGAAGAAAATCTAAGAATTTCCCGTTCACGTATGGCATGGCATAGGAGAGAGCGGTTCCAATCACCGTGATAGCAATGAAGACGAAAGCCCCTTTTGCTCTGATGAACCTCGAGAGAACGCATCGAATCAAGGAAGGCCCCAATCTACCCGCCACAAAACATCAATCACTGATACCTTACACCTCAACACAACAGGAGCGAAGATTTGCCAATGAGACTGCTTTAAGATTGCCTTGGGCCAATACGATCTCAAGCTCTTCCTACAAGAGAGTCGGAATCGGACATCTCCTCCGACGAACTTGGCAATCGGGCGGTTGAAATATCTTTTTCAACCGCCCGATTGCCACAATAGATTTGAGCATCCGCCCACAAACGTCCGCGTTTTATACCCATCAAATCCTTTGCCTTTTGTCGTCTAGACTAGAAAAATCGCTCGAAATAACGCAACCGGCCTGCTCGCTTGAAGAAACCTAAGCCCGTAACGTAGATGTGCAAACTTCCGAAACGCCTTGCGCGGCATAGTGCGTATAAACTTCGTCAACCGCCTCAGAAATATCTGAGTATCGCGCCGGGTCAAAAGCATACGATGTCGCAGCTATACCCTGCACCCATTCGGAACGCGGATTAATTGAATAGCCACACAGCATCATCATACATGCATCTAGACCTGATTTCCCAAGTATCCGACGTATTGATGAGAGCATCGCGGGTCGCCCCTGCACCATCGTCGTCACCCCTATTAGCAGTATTTACCGTTTTTCTCTAAATGCGTATCGCCACCCTTAAGAATACGAAGTGTTTTATCCAGACCCGATTGTCCTCCATCTCAAACGAAGGGATAAGGAATCTCATCCGGAATCGGCAGTAACGGAGGATTCACAACGACAAGCGAAAAACATGAGTCATCTCTCAGAGGGGAGTAAAGGCTCCCCTCAAGCACCCTAGTTTCGTCATCCAAAGAGTTGATGGCAGTGTTTTTCTTACAAAGGTCGACAACAAAAGGGTTGATTTCTACAGATGTTACATCCATGCCACAGTTGGTAAGTATCAGGCCCTGTATTCTGGGGCCAGAACACAAATCGAGAGCCTTCCGTGCGCTCTGCGGTGTAAGGCGCCAATCTCAGCAAATCTGTCCCACAATACTGCGCTGAAGAACAAGACGGAACCCCTGAGCCAAACTCCCCTATACCTTATTAAGGCTAAGACAGGCAAGTTCACGCACCCGGCATATTCCAGAATAACATCCTATTGTTTTAGATGCTCTACAAGCATGAACAGCCGCGAATCGGAAAGATCTTCTAGTTTCGCCCCGACTGACCGCCAAGGGCCAAAATGGCCTCTCCATCCCCAGGCGACCGGCTCTGGCGCGCCGAGGAGTGTCCCCAAGTGCCGGCAGAAAAGGAACGTCCCTAACTGCCGGCTAGAGGGCGCCGAGCAGGATGGCATAGGTAGTGGATTCGCCGAGCTTGAGCTCGTCGCCGGGATTGAGTTGGGCGGAACGGCCGGGCTCGACCTGAATGCAGACGCGCGTGGCCCCGTTTACCACCACGGTTCCGTTGGTGGACGACAAGTCCTCGACGTGCCAGATATTTTGAGCATCGCACCAGATATGGGCATGGCGGGCCGAGACATCGTCGCCGACGTCGGTAATATCGCCCTCACCAGTGGCCAGCGCGCCAATCTCAACACCCTGCTCACTCGGCTGAATCCAGCGCGGGGCGCTCACGACAAAACTGTTTTGTACGCGCAGCAAGCCCAAGGGGTGCGCCGGGGCGGGTTCGCGTTCGCCCGCGGTCATCGACATGCCAAGCGAACGCGGCGTGGATGTTCCTCCGCCACAGGTCGCGTGCGCGTAGTCGATGGCATAGTTCACCGAGGACCGCACATCCGCCGAACAACCGACAGCGACAAACAGCACCAGCACGGCCTCGGCGCGCTCGGCGGGCATGAGTTCCGCCGCCTGGGACAGGCGATCGAGCGCGTTGCGATAGAGATTCGTGTCCTGGTGGCACTCTTCGAGCGCGCGTACCATCGGTTCACCTGCAGGACCGCACACCATATTGATCACAGCCGTGGAGTCCATGGGATTTCGCTGGCGCAGGGCCAGTTGCGACATAATGCGCGCAGCCGAGGTACCGTATTCGGCAAAGTAGCGCTGCTGAAGCGTGCCGACCGGCGCGCGAACGATAAAGCGGGAAACCCAAGAGCGATCGGCGGCTCGGCTCTGCGGGCTGCGGCCGTCGGCGAGCGGACGGGACGAAAGCACCAGGCCGCACAGCTCGATATGGCTCAGATGCGCCGCGCGCTTAAAGATGTCAAACATGGCCCCGCATGGGGTGAGCTCAACTTGAGATGCCATGACCTAGGCCTCCTTGGTCGTAGAAATAGAATCGGACGATACTTCAACAGGTCCGCCAAAAGTACGGGCAGCTGCGGCTCCACCGGCAAGCGGAGTCGCCATCTGGGCTTTTGTGCGTCGCGGTGCCGAAACGGGAAGTTCAAAGGCAAAGCCCATCGCAAGCAAAAACCACGTAAGCGTATAGGTTGCAACCAGAGCGGCAACAAGGCCACCCATCACGGCGCGTTGGGAAAATACGCTACATGCAGCCACAACCAGCACCGGAACCTCGCAGGCAGAAAGCGCAAGCACACCCTGCAGGAAGCCCGAGCGCCGATCGCGCGCAAGTGCCCCCGCGGCAACGCCGGCTATGCCTGGCAGCGCCAACGCCAGTGCGGCAATAATACCCGGTAGCGACCCAGACCACACGAGCGATCCCAAAGTCGCCGTCACGCGAGCGCCCGACGCCAGCAGCGCGGCCGAAACCACGACCACAGCCCAAACCGCGCCACAGACGACCGTCGCGCCGACCATCAGCGCGCGACGAACCGCGCGGCCAGACGCATCCATGGGGCACGGCGTGAGCGGCTCGCCGCGGAGCGAACGACCGACATTTTGCGCATAGTGGTCACAAAACGCCGAGAGCGCCGCCTCGACCGCCGCCGGCTCGGGACGATCTTTTTGATGGCTGGACAGACAGGCCATCACCACGTCGAACAGCTGGGCATCGACAAACGCCAGCGCATCGCGTAGCTCTTCGGAATCCGGCTCAAGCCCTAGCTGCTGGGCCTGCTCGGCCGCAGCGAGCGCCACATCGGGCTCACGACGAAGCAGCTGAGTCAAATCACAACCGGGCGCATGGGCACCAATGGGATAGTCGGGCCGCGTGTCCATCTTGAGACGGTAGGGGCTCGCGATGTCGCGCGTCTTTTTGCGCGAACCCGAGGTGCCCGAAGTGCTCGGCGCGGCTTCGTATGGCGCGACGCCGGCAATGAGCTCGTAAACCGTGCTTGCCGCGGCGTAGACGTCAATCGCCGGCGACATACGCAAAGCGCGCAGGTCGGGAATATCGTCGGTGAGCATCTCGGGCGGGGCATAGGCAACCGTCGCGCGACGCAGCGTGGCATAACGCTCCGTAAACGACGCCTTGCCGCCGGTACCGGCCACGGCCGACGCAGGCTCAAGCGCCAGCGACGAGCCAAAGTCGATCAGGCACAGGTCAAAGGTGCCCTCGGCAAGCTGCCGGTCAAGCGGTAGACGCGCCGTGCGCACCATAATATTAGCGGGCGAGATATCGCGATGGACAAAGCCCTCGCCCACCAGGCTCATACGGCAGAGCAGATCGAACAGGTCGCGACCCAGACGCGCCGCCACAAGCGGCGACAGGCGTCCGGCATCGTCCACGGCAAGTCGCGAACGCAAGCGGGCAAGCGTCTCGCCCTCGACCCATTCCATGACAATTGCAGGCACACCGTCGACCTCGCCCCAGCCATAGAGGCGGGGAAAGCCCTTAAGGCCCGAAAGGGCGCGATGGCATTCGTATTCCTCGCGAAACGCCGCCTTGAACTTGGCGACCAGCGCCTCGTGAGCGGCATCGTCGTCAAACTCATCGCGCGTCGGCAAGATGAGCTGCTTGAGTGCCACGGCCTCGCCTTGGGCGTTGACGGCACGCGTCACGCGGCCGATACCGCCACGGCGCATGGTGGCATCGTCGGCAAACAGCATCGTAAAACGACGCAGATAGGCAGGCAGTTCGTCCTGACCGAGCGCAATGGCCGGCTCAAACCCGTCGACACGCGCCAGGCGCAGGCCGACCATGGGATCGCGACCGAGCGATTGCGGTGTGGTGGATGCAAGATCGGTCATCATAGGGCAAGCGCCGCCACGTTATTGTTGAAGTTACCGAGCGCGACGTCATCATCGCCGTAATGGCCGACCCATTGACATAGGTTGGTGTAACAGCCCCACAGATTGGCATACTGCTGATACCACTTTGACCGGGGCGAGAATGTCTGACGACCGAACTCGGCTCGAATGACAAACATCTCCCCGACCAGGCTGTCGCACGGTCTGGGATCTCCCGTAGAGTTATAGGTCGAAACCACGTCATTGGCACGAGAAACATAGCCGTCGAGCATGTTGTACTTGGTCACAAGCCAACTGTGAATGCTCTCTTCCTCAGCAGCGGAAAGGCCACCGGAGTTTGCATCGTTGTCAGTGTTGCCGCCCGTCGAGCCGCCGTTTCCAGACCCTCCGGTAGAGGAACCCGACCCAGAGCCGCCGCCCGAACTCGATGAATCCGAGCCGGAGCCAGAAGTATCCGAGCTACCGGGCTTTCCGGACTGCTGGGCGTCCTGCTCCTTTTGCTGCTCGACCTTATTCACCGTTGCCGCCACGCTATTGTTGGACAACCGATCGATGATCTTGGTGTTGGTGAGCACGATGGTTTTGCCATTGG
>ENA-OXVS01000194-OXVS01000194.1-human-gut-metagenome-genome-assembly--contig:-NODE-194-length-14206-cov-7.072504_pt1 | contig 14206 bp, 10 predicted proteins | sample MGYA00249567_ERZ652677 | MGnify/ENA primary metagenome ERZ652677 (study PRJEB26925, sample SAMN05826734) | human gut metagenome | biome: ENVO:2100002; feature: ENVO:00000062; material: ENVO:00002003... | reverse complement strand
CGTGGGCTCGGAGATGTGTATAAGAGACAGCTCGAATGGGGCGAACTCGCTGAAACATTGGCCGGAAACCGCGACCGCGAGGCCATCCACCAAGCCGTACGTGACGAGCTCGGCAGCGTCTGCTACCGCATCCTCGGCAACACGGCCGTCTTCAAGCAGAAAGCCACCACGCAAACATTCCTCGAAAGTCTTGGTTTTGCCGCTAGGTGAAACAGGTCAAGTGAAGTAAGCTCAATACTGAAGGAAAACCGAAGGCAAGTCCTTCCAAAGGAGGAGATATGACTACTGTTCTGGTTACGGGCGGTGCTGGATTCATCGCCACCCACACCGACATCGAACTGCTCGACAAGGGCTACGACGTTATTTCCGTAGATAACTACGGCAACTCGTCTCCCGTGGCGCTTGAGCGCGTCGAGCAGATCACCGGCAAGCCGGTCAAGCGTTACGACGGTGACGTGCGCGATGAGGCGCTTATGGAACGCGTCTTCACCGAAAACAACATCGATTGGGTCATTCACTTCGCCGGTCTCAAGGCCGTGGGCGAGTCCGTGGCCAAGCCGATCGAATACTACGACAACAACCTGTACTCCACGCTTGTGCTGCTCAAGGTGATGAAGAAGCACAACGTCAAGAAGATCATCTTCTCCTCCTCCGCCACCGTGTACGGCAGCCCGAAGGAGCTGCCAATCACCGAGGAAACGCCGACTGGCGGCACCACCAACCCGTACGGCACTTCCAAGCTGTTCCAAGAGCAGATCCTGCGCGACGTTCACGTGGCCGATCCGTCCTGGACCATCGTGCTGCTGCGCTACTTCAACCCGGTTGGCGCTCACGAGTCCGGCCTGCTTGGCGAAGATCCGAAGGGTATTCCGGCAAACCTCACCCCGTACGTGGCCAAGGTCGCGGTTGGCGAGCTGAAGGCCGTTCAGGTCTACGGCGACGATTACGACACCCCTGACGGCACCGGCGTGCGCGACTATATCCACGTGGTCGACCTGGCCAAGGGCCACGTGGCCGTTATCGACCACATCGACAAGGAAGGCGTGTTCGTCTACAACCTGGGTACCGGCCACGGCTACTCCGTGCTCGAGGTCATCAAGGCCTACGAGAAGGCTGCCGGCCACCCGATTCCGTACGTGATCAAGCCTCGTCGCCCCGGTGACATCGCTGCATGCTATGCCGATGCCTCCAAGGCCGCAAAGGAGCTGGACTGGAAGGCCGAGTTGACCATCGACGATATGGCCGCTTCCTCCCTCAACTGGCAGACCAAGAACCCCAACGGTTTCCGCGACGCCGAGTGATTTTCAGCTCCCGCTGGCGGGATCTGTCGAACGAAGTGAGACTGAGGGTGGTTTGTGCCGCATGACGTTGACCACCCTCAGTCGGCTACGCCGATAGCTCCCGCCAGCGGGAGCTATCTTATATCTCATACAATCCGCCGATCGGCGGCCCAGCGCGTGAGCTCGGTGCGATTCGAAAGCTGAAGCTTTCGTAGCACCGAGCTCACGTGCGTTTCGACCGTCTTAATCGAAATGAACAGTTCCACGGCAACTTCCTTATATGTGTATCCGCGGGCAATCAATCGCATGACTTCTTGTTCGCGGGCGGAAAGTCTGTCCAGTTCCTCGTCATGCACAGGCGCGGCACCATCGGCTCCGGCGGCCGGCACACCTTGGAATGCAGAAAGCACGAATCCGGCCAGCTTCGGCGAAAACACGGCATAGCCCTCATGCACCTGCTTGATGGAGGAAATCAAGTCAGCGCCAGTAATCGTTTTGGTCACATACCCTTGGGCACCGGCGCGAATCACCGAACCCACATCCTGAGGCGCATCCGAAACCGACAGCGCAAGAAACACAGTAGCGGGGGAGTAGGCGCGTGACTTGGTAAGGATCTCGGCACCGCCGCCACCTTCGCCGCCCGGCACGTGCACGTCCAGCAATACCACTTGTGGTTTGGTCTGGGCAATCATCGCCACCGAGCCGGGCACGTCCGCCGCCTGGCCGACGATATCAAAAGAGTCTCGCAGTGTGGCAATCACGCCGGCGCGAAACATTTCGTGGTCGTCCACCACTGCCACTCGGATGCGGTCTGCTGCAGCTTCACTCATCGATGCTCTCCTTGTGTCGATTTCAATGCAATCGGCATATGCATTCTCACTTCGGTGCCCCAGCCGGCTCTGGATACGATTTCCACTGTACCGCCGCGGCGTTTGATTCGGCCGATAATCGATTCGCGGATGCCCAGCCGGTCAGGCGGAATTGCATCGATATCAAATCCTTCACCGTGGTCGCGCACGAACACTTCGACAGTCGTATCCGTGGCTTCGCAGTAGAGGGAGATCGGTTCGCTGCCATGGGTGACGGCATTGACCAGCGCCTGACGCGTGGCATCCAACAGCGCATCGGTCTGGGCGCTCGGATGGGCGTCGCCTACAGTGACCACCTCAATCGGCTTGCCGTGTTCGTCCTCAACCTCGGCGGCAATCTGCTTCAGCCCGGCACTGACGGAACGATCCGATGTGGAACGTTCCTGATACAGCCATTCGCGCAACTCGCGCTCTTGCCCGCGTGCCAAAGTAAATACGGTGGAGGGGTCTTCGGAATGCAGTTGGATGAGCGCCAGCGTCTGCAGCACGCTATCATGCAGATGGGCGGTCATGTCCGCGCGCTCTTCCTCGCGCTCCTTCAACGCCTGCTCGCGGGAAAGCCTTTGCAGCATGGCATTCGCCCATGGCATCACCGCCAATACAATGCACGCAATCATAATGAATCCACTGAGCATGATGCGTCGCGGTGAGGTGCCCCATCCCGCATAGGTCACGTTCGACACATATACGGCCCATCCTATGAAAATCAGCGCGATGCCACCCAGCATGGAGAGCAGCTGTGTGCCGTTCGGGCTTAGATTCATCCAGGCCAAGGCTATGCCGGCCAGTCCAAGCAGCAGCGGAATGATGAGTTGGCTATCAGCGCCGGTGCCGACCAGCAGCAGGCCGATGGTCAGCAACACGAACCCGGCCAACGCCACTAACGCAGGTTTCGGGGCGCGCTGGATGGCTTCGGATAATGACTCAGCCGAGACGGCCGTGTCTTCAACGCCGGCCTGTGCGGGCTGGTTGCCCCGCGCGAGCGGAGCTTGCTCCACTGGTATATGTTCCGCACTTGCCACAGCCTGAGGATCGCCGGCCGGCATGAAAATCCATAGGAACACATAGGCGATAATGCCGGCACCATACAAGCAGGTCAGTGCAATGAATGCCAGCCGAACCCACATCACAGAAATGCCGAGATGTAGTGCGATGCCTTTGCAGACGCCGGTGAGCCAGCGGCCTCGTTTGGGTCGCGTCAACGGCATACGCGCGGGCAGCAGCGGTTCGGGAATTGATGTCATATCTCTATTGTGCCGCGTTCAGGGCTTTGGAACCGGGGTTTTACATGGTGTTCAGGGAACAATCAGGGTGTTCCCCGAGCCTTGTGGTTGCGTTCGGGCTGTGTAATGGAAGCATGAGCAGTCCACATATGAATTCGTATCAACAGCCGCAGCCGGGCAAAGCTCCGCGGCGTTTCTTTACATGGGTGCGTTCTTCCGGATTAATCCGCGGCAATGATCGTTGGATTGGCGGCGTATGCAGTGGTATCGCGCAGCGTCTCGGTTGGAGCCCGACATTAGTGCGTGCGCTGATGATTGTGGCCACACTGTTCTTTGGTTTTGGCGCGGCGCTATACGCAATGGGATGGTTTCTCATTCCCGATGTGCGCAGCGGGCAGATTCTCGCCGAAGATTTGATTGAAGGCCAGTGGGATTGGAATTGTCTTGGCTGCTTCCTGTTTATGGCTGTGGCTGTGCTGATTCCAGGCGCCGGCTGGGTGTGCATTGCGCTCGCCGCTCTGGTGCTGTGGCTGATTGCGCAAAGCGGTGTTCGTCAGCAGGAAGGATACGGTTTCGGGTACCACGGTGGTCAGTCCACCGCGCCGCCGAATAATCCGAACGGACCGAATAATCCGAATAACCTTGCACCGAACCCCTCTATGCAACCGTCTGCAACGATGCCTCCATATGTTTCACAACCTGTTTCACAGTCGGTTCCATATGTTTCACAGCCTGTTCCGCAGGCGGGGCAGCGGCCGTATAATCCCACAAGCGGCTCTGCGGCGATGCCGGTAGATGGCATCCCTGCGGGCAAGTATGCAATGCCCAATCCTGTCGCGGCCGCGGCGCCGCGTTCCTCCACCCGCCGCAAGCCGGCCGGCCCGGTTGTGGTGCTGAGCGTATTGGGACTGTCCTTCATTTCTTTCGCTGCCGTTATGGCGGTGATTTGGGAATATGACATGGACGTCAGTGGCATCGTGCGCGTGGGCACCATATGGATTTCCGCAGTATGCGTGGTGATGGGTCTGATTGTCATTGTGCTGGGATTCAAGGGGCGTCGTGCAGGTGGACTGATTCCACTGGGCTTGATGGCCGGAGCCTGCGCGATGTGCATGATTATCGCGAGCGGTACGTATGCCATCCGCCATTACGATGCGACGCATACCAATATCAGTTACACGGATATCACGCTGTCCAGTGCTGGCGGCCATGCGTCGGTGGACGCGTATGGTATGAACCAGGTGCAGGTCAACGACCAGTTTTATGCGGATTCCAGCCAACGGACATTCGATAAACTCGTGAGGGGCGTATGGTTCTCCGGTGACGACTACGACTCCAGCCAGGCTGTGCTTGACCTGTCGGATTGGGAAAGCAGCCATGCGCCTCATAAGCTGGAATTGTCGAATGGCAATACATCCATCAGCAACTGCCCGGCGGGAACCATCACCATATCCGCGGTTCAGGCTCAGGTTCACATCATTCTTCCTGACGGGTGCTCCTACGGCATTGGCAGTGCGTGGCGCGGGTACACGTACAGCAACAGCATGGGCGGCAAGTATGCGGTGATATATGACACGGTGGACCTTATCGGGTTTTCCGATACCGATCAGGGGCATTCCATCGACAGCTATGACACCAACTATGCCTGGATGACGGACGATAGCAAAATGCCGGCAAATGGCCCTGAGCTGCTCGTCGACATCCCCTTCTCGGCCGGCGCCCGGGTGAATATGACCTATATCTCGGATTGGGAAGGGTCGACGTATATGCAATTCAGGAACAACTTCGATACGACGAACGGATACACCGAGGACTCAGAGAAGGCAGAATGATGAGCGACGACACCAAGGAACTGAAGACCATCGAAGACCAGGCCAAGGCCCGTCCGCTGTCGGTATCCGACGATGCAGACGAGACCAAGGTGCTGCATTCGCCCGATAATGAAACGGCGGCTGAGACCGAGGTGCTGCCAACAGCTGCTGATACGGTGGAGACCTCGGCCCTGCCCGTGGTTGACGGCAGTATTGATGAGACTCGGCCAATGACTACGGCGGCTGATGGTTCGGCAACGACGGTGATTCCGTCTGCTGACGACAATCAGGAATCCGAAGATATCGTGTCGGACGACTGCGAGAAGACGATTCCTCTGGAGGTGGTTGCCGATACGTCAATTCCGCCCGCAAGCGACATTCCGCTTTATGCGGCGGGCAACGTTTCCTTGGAGAATGAACCGGCTGCATCTGGAACTTCGCCTAATGCGGAATTCGCCTCATCCGCACAGCCTGTGGATGCTCAGTCTCAGTCGAGCACAAGGATGGAACCCGCCAAGAAAAGCAGCATCAGTACACTGACCGTTGTTTTCGGTCTATTGGGCGTATTGATTGGCGCACTGGGGTTGTTCTTCGGCGTGACGTTCCCCGATATGCTGATCACACAGTTCGCCGCTGATCCGCAGGTGTTGGTGGCTATTGTCTGCGCAATAGTGGGCGTGGTCTTGGTGGCCATAGCTATCGTGTGGGCCATTATGGGCACCGTGAAGAAAAAATAACTCGTATTGTTTGGCAAGCCCCTTTGCGAGCACAGCTGACTGAGGGGCTAAGAAATCATACTTCGGTACTATGCGATATCTGAAGTAAGGCGTTCTATGCTTGTGGGGGAGGTAGAACGGATGACGCGGATCACAGTGCGGCGAGTGCTGAATATCGCTGCGATTGCGGTGGTGATTGCGTTAGTGTTCTCCCTGCTTGGCTGGGCGATGATGCCGCAGTGGAGCACTCGGCCTTATAGCGATCATATTGCCGTTTCCTCGCCTGATCCCGCTATTGCTCCTGCTCATGCGGACATTCCGCATGAGGGCAGATATCGCACTCGTGAAACGAAGTTGTCTATTGAAGTGGACGATGGAGTCACGTTGCCGGCCATCTTGCGGGAGCCGATTGATGCGCCTGGCAGTCGCCCGGCCTGCCTGTTCATCCATGGATCCGGCACCAGCGGGGCCGAGGACTTCGGCGACATTGCCAACGCTATGGCATCCGCCGGTATTGTGACGCTGGTTCCGGCCAAGCGCAATGACAATTACACCGTGCTGCATCGCGACTACCAGCGATTCGCCCGCGAATACAGCAGTTCTTTGGATGTGTTGCGTAGCACTGCAGGCGTCGATCCGGCAAAAACCGGCATCTACGCCGAATCCGAAGGCACATGGATATCCACGATTCTGGCATCCAAGCGGCAGGATATCGCTTTTGCCGTCCTGACTTCGGCACCAGTATTTAAAGGTCGCGAGCAAATGGCCATGGCCGTCAGCGCCTATATGCATGAAGCCGGCGCGCCCGCTCCTGTGGTCAAAGACACGGCCAAACTCATGTCGCTCAACTACGCTCCTTTTGATCTTGCCTATGCCGATTTCGATGCCGATCATTACCTGCGTTCTTTGACCATGCCGCTTCTGGTGAATTACGGCGCTTATGACACCGCCATGCCCATTGAGCAAGGTGCGCAGCGCATCATTGACGCGGCTCGCAGCGCAGGCAATGAGAACGTTACTGTGCGGTACTTTGTCGGCAACCATCAGATGCGGGCCGGCAAGGGACTGTTCACGCTGAATCTACCGTTGGCGCAAGGGTATACGCAGGCGTTGGAGAACTGGGTGAATGGTATTGCCGCAGGCGCTCAGGCTGACGGATGGGCCACGCCACAGATCGCCGGAGTGCATCCTCATCAGCAGTTTGCGGCACCGCAGCAAACCAAGTCGGGTATTATCGGCTCGCTTGGTGTGTTGGCGGGCATCATGATTGCAGGCCCGGTGCTTATGCTCGTTGCAGTCATACTTGGTATTGCCATGGATATTGTGGATTGGCTGCGCATGCGCGGTGCGTTGGATCGGCGTGTACCAGGACGAAACATGCCTGTCGGATGGAATCAGCCGTATCGGAGAGATGCCGGTACGCATGTTGACGATGACGGCAACCGTCACCGGCGTCGTAATGCAATAGTCGTTGACGGTAACCGCCTGTACATGTTGCGCGATCGGCGTGCGATGCATGCCAATCCTGTGTTGGCGTGGCGGGCCATGCCCCGTGGTGTTGCAGGGCCTATTGCCGGCTTAGGCGTTGCGATAATGGTGATTACCGTGCTGCTGTACGGGTATATGGGTGCCGTAGGGGTGGCGGCTGTATATGTTATGCCGCATCCGCGGCTTTTCGGCATCGGATGGCGGGTATTGCAGGCGTTGACGGTGGTGCTGGTACTGCTGTTCGCCGTGGTCGCGGAGCGGTTATGGCGTCACCGCGCAGACATCATGGGCGCTCGCCGTGCGGCCGGCATCATCATGGTGGTGGCCGCGCTCGCTACATGCACCACACTGGCGTTCTGGGGTCTATTCAGCCTGTAGTTGTGGTGCGCGCAGCGTCAGCGTTGAGCCGCCTCGGCCTCGTCAAGAGTGCTGAACCCGCCGAGTTGCACGGTGTTCAGCAAAGTTTCTTCGGTGATGTTGTGCTGAGGGGTTGTGTCGGCTCGTTCGCGGATCATCGCTTCATAGAGGTCAAAAGTCATGTCGGAGTATGTGCCGAGTTCGCCGCGTAGATATGTTTCAAATGAGGTGGTCGTTGGCGCGTCCTCGGCGGTGGTCAGCACGCGCATCGCCTCGCCAAGCTTTGGGTACCGCGAACGGAAATCGGCGGCCCACGCCACTTGCTGGGCGATTACCTGTTCTTGCCTGGACACACGAGATTCAGTCAGGCGCGGAATGTACGGTTCGATGTTCTTTGCGAAGTCGTCGGGTGCGGTGGAGGCCATCATGCGGCCGTATTTTTCGGTGACGAGATTGCGGCCAACGTGGTCGGCTTCGTCCAAATCAGCGGCGTAGCTGGAGAGCAGTGGCCGTTCCCATGTGAGGAACTGGGCCAAACGCATCTGGTGGAAAACCGGCCAATTACCTTGGCAGGCGGCACGGCCGCCCTCGTTATTGGTGTGCTGAAATTGGTTCCATTCATGGTGCACAATGGTTTCACGCAGTTCGTCGGTGGTAAGGTTGTCGGTCATCTTCGAGCCTCACAAACTCTTGAGCACTGGATCGTTGGAGGCGATGTGATCTTCAATGTAAGGCCGTTGCCATTCCAGGAAGGTTTCGGTTGATGTGGTCAGGTGTTCCCTCTGGAGTTCCTTGACAATCTCTGCGGCGATATGTTCCACAATCCCGTTGATTTGGTCAATCGCCGGGGCGGAACCCTTGCCGCCCTCGCCGAAACCGGCGCCGCCGTAGCAAGCCGCTGAGCTCAGACGCATTACGCTTTCCAGTTGTTCGGCCACATCAGGCAGCAGCGCGAACATCGATTTGGACAGCTTGCGCAGTGCCGCGAACTGCCATTTGTAGTACGGCAGATAGCCGGCCACCATCGGCACATTGATGAGAAACACCAATGAGGAGGCGGCATTCACGAACTCGTGGATGGACAGCCATGCGGCGGCGCCATCGCCACGTTTCAGCGAACGTGGCAGATTGTATTGACCGGCTTGTGCGATCATGCCCAAACGCTTGGAAATCAGTGCCAGTCGCACATCGTCCGGCATATCTTTGAATCCTTGGCGGGTCTTGGAGAATTGCCCGGTGGGGTCTGCAAACACCTCGCCATTAGTGGCGGCGGCCAGTGTGGCCTCATCCAACATCAACCATTCGTGAGGCGAAGTCTGTGCCGGAGCGGTGCGGTATCCGGTGATCGACTCGAAGAAATCACCGATACGGAACACGCCATCGCGTCGGTTTGCGCCCTGTGCGCGTGGAGTGGCGGGGGAGGGAGTGCCATGGTCTGTTGCAATAGCCGAGGTATTCGTGGAGAATACCGCATGCCCTTGTGCGTCAATGCTGAAGTCTCGGGGCAGCGCGTCATAATCGGTCTGCAGTTGCTCGCCTATGGCGGTGTAATCCTCATCGGAAAGCCACAGGCAGAATCGCGGGCCGAAGTCATGGTCCTGCGAATATGCGTCATCGAACCCATAGCATTCCGATCCGTGTCCCACCAGACCGGCGGCGATGCGAGAAACATATTGTGGGTACTTTGTCGAGAGCATCGGTTTGCCGACCTGCGTCCAGAAAGCGCGGGCCAGTTTCAGGCCGGAAATTCCAACTACAGAAGTGGCGGTTGCGGCGGAATCGGATACCAAGGCAGTCGGCATGACTGGTGCATCGGTGGAATTTTGGCAAGAGGTGCCGGCGTTGGTCGCTTCCTGTGCGGACGCAGTGGTTGCATCCGTAGTGTCATTCGGAACGATATCGATACCCGCGGCTTGTGCCTGGGACTCGGCCTGCCGCAGATTGTCTTCGGTGATACGCCAGTAATCGGTGTCCTTGCCGTAGCATTCCTCGATCACGTCCAGCGCATGACGGTACCCGGCGACGGCATCTGCATATCGCTTTTCGGCAAAGCATACCTGCGCGTAGCCGGCCAATGCGGAGGCGTAATGTGCGGAATGCTCCAGATGACCGGTCTTATAGATATCCAATGCCTTGGCCGCGTGCCAGTGGGCGCCTTCCAGCTTGTGCTCGGTCAGCAAGGTCAGCGCCAGATTTGTATGCGAGCTGGCCACATCGATATCCTCGTCCGGGTTCACGCTCGATGCTTCGATGATGCGGAGTGCTTCGCGCAGCTCAAGCTCGGCCTTATCCGGTCGGTTCGTTTCGCTGTAGAGCATTGAGAGGTTATTGTGAAGCGCCGCAAGTCTGCGGTCGGTGGGCGCCAGCGAATGACGGCATACATCCTGGGCCTGGTGGTAGAGGTCTTCGGCCTGGTCATATTGCTTGGCGGCGCGCATGGCGGTGGCGCAGTTGATGAGCGTGGTGGCCCATGCTTCGGATGTGCCGGTGGTCAGGCCCATGCGAGCGGCCAGTTCCAGAGCTCGCTGCACGATCCACTGGTTGTCCTTATGACGTCCTTGCGAACGGTAGAAGCCCATTGTTTCGTTGAGTACGGTCAACAGTCCGGCTTCATCGCCGGCATTCTCTGCGTCAACCATCGCCTGTTCCAAATACGGGCCGGCTTCGGTGGCGGCCGCATGACGGTCGAAAATCGCGTCCAATCCGTTCAGGAATTGTTGGGTGTCAAAGCTCGTTGACGATTGTTCGGCGCTGGTCGCGGCCTGATTTTTTGGGTTGTTCGCGTGTTGTGCCGCGGCCGCTGCGTCTGTGTCGTCAGCATCATTCGGGCCGTGAGCGAATTGTGCGGCAAATTGTTTGAGCAATGCTTCTTCGTCAGCCACGAGAGACCTCCCTGAATCGCGTCTGATTCCAGTCTATTAATACTGTGCACAGACACGTCAGGGAATAGGCTGTGAGCTTGGTCTCAGTCGACCTTGATTTCACGCATGCGATGGATGGCCTCGGTGTCCGTTTCGCATCGCCATGAGTAGAACGTGAGCAGGCCGACTGCGAGCAGGGTGAGAGGAACGCCACCCAAACCGGTGAAGCGGTAGTTCATGGAGAATGAAGTGAGCATAGCACCGCCCACAATCGAGCCGATGGCATTGCCAAAATTGAATGCCACTTGTACGGCGGCTCCTGCAATGAGTTCGCCGCCTCCCTGACCGGCCTCGGTCATCAGCAATTGTTGCGGTGCGGAGATGAAGAACAATCCGAATGCAATCCAGAACGTCAACAACGCGGTAGTGCCATGGTTGCCGGGCAGCAGCACCACAAGCAGCAGACCAATGCAGGAGATGGACTGGCCGAGAGCGGCAGTGCCGGCATGACGCCACCGATCGGTAATACGGCCACCGATGATGCCGCCAACTACCATGCCGAATCCGGCGAGCATCATCAGCATTGGTACGAGGGAAGATGACCAGCCACCAGTCTTTTGCAGCCAGGGAGAGATGTAGCTCCACCAGCAGAACACGCCTGCGTTGCCAGTGAACACGGCAGCCAAGATCACCCAGGGGCCTCGGCGAGTGAGGAATTTGAACTGACCGGCGATGCCGGCATCTTTGATTGGTGCCACGAATGGAATCCATGCCAGTGACAGCACTATCGTCATTGCGGCCCATGCGGCCAGAATGCCGAAGGCAAGACGCCAGGAGAGAAACTCGGCCATCAAGGTGCCTGCCGGCACGCCCAACATATTGGCCAAAGTTTGTCCCGTGACCATTATGGATACGGCCTGCGCCTCTTTGCCTTTATCGGCCAGGGTTTTGGCGATAAGCGTGGCGGTGCCGAAGAATGCGCCGTGCGGCAGACCGGAGATGAATCGCGCAATGACGAGCATGGCAGCGTTGGCTGAGAATGCGGAGAACAGGTTACCCATCAAGGCGATAACCATGAACGCAATAATGAGATCCTTTGGTGGCACTTTGCGGCCGAACACCAGAATCAATGTGCCGAAACACACGCCGATGGCATACGCGGAAATATAGTGGCCGGCGGTAGGGATGTCCACGCCGGTGGCGGCTGCGGCCTGCGGCAGAATGCCCATCATCACGAACTCGGCGGCGCCGAGAATGAATGCGCCTGAGGCCAGCGCAAGCAAGCTCTTCTTCATATTTCCTCTCATGAGATTTCACGGTATTGCATACGGAAGCAGCGATCGATTGATTCGGGCGATATGTTACGGTGCGCCATCAACAATGCCATGAGCATGTGTTGCTTTGAATGCTTATTCCTTGTGCCGGTATTTATTCAGAGTCGTGCTGCACTTGAATAATGTTTTTTCGACACCTGCAACCATTCCAGCAATGAAATATCGCTGAAGAAATAGATAGGCAATGATGACGGGCAGTGCTGCGAGCAACGCAGCTGCGGCGCCTGTTCCGATATTGTTAGTTTGAGCTGCGAAAAATGCGGCTACTTGTGGAGCGATGGCATGTGGTGGTGCTCGATCGACCAAGAAGTCTGTCTGGGTGCAAATGCGCATTCCCGAAGATATTGCCATTGCGTCGGTGGATGGAACCGTTGATTGGCGGATTCTAGTGGTGGTTGCAACACAGGTGTTGCAACCACCACTAGAATCCGCCGACTTTCTTTAAGTCTCGGAACCCAAAATAATGATGTGGATAGTGATACTTGGTGAGGATAAAACAAAAAAAGGAGAAACGTTGAAAGATCAACGTTTCTCCTTATGGGTCGGGCTGGCGGGATTTGAACCCGCGGCCTCTTCGTCCCGAACGAAGCGCGCTACCAAGCTGCGCTACAGCCCGTTTTGGCAACAGTCGTAGATATTACATTATGGTGCTGGACAAAGCAACTCGGCATGTCGTTCTTAATCGTAGGCTTTGCGTACACTGATGAACCATGGCTGAAGTTGTTGAGAACACTGAAAATACTGAGAACGAAACCCCGGCAGTCCCGCAGATGAGCACTGTTGAGCGTGCGGAAATGCTGCTCAAGCAGGATGCCACTATCCGTGAGAAAATCAAGTCCGGCGCCACGCTGGACGAGGCTGTGGATCCCTCCAATAAGGAGTTCGGCCCGCTGGGTCACCCCGAGCAGGTGCAGATGCGCGTGGCCAAGCGCGCGATGATGCTTGAGTCCGGCATTGCCCCCTACCCGGTGCACCTTGATGTGACCAACACCATCGAAGAGGTACGCGCCAAGTACGACGGCAAGCTCGAAGCTGGCCAGGAGACCGAAGACATGGTCGGCATCGCCGGCCGCGTGCTGTTCCTGCGCAACGCTGGCGGCCTGTGCTTCGTGCAGCTGTCCGCCGGCGACGGCACCAAGATTCAGGGCATGATCTCCAAGAAGGAGATCGGAGCCGACTCCTTGAAGCAGTTCAAGCAGCTCGTTGACCTTGGCGATCATCTGTACCTGAAGGGTCGCGTCATCGCTTCCAAGACCGGTGAGCTGTCCGTATTCGCCACCGAATGGGCCATCGCATCCAAGGCTCTGCAGCCGCTGCCGGCCCTGCACAAGGATCTGAACGAAGACACCCGCACCCGCAAGCCGTACATCGGCATGATCGCGGACGAGAACATTCGCAACATGGTGCGCAATCGTTCCAAGGCCGTGGCATCCCTGCGTCGCACCTTCGATGCCCACGACTTCCTCGAGGTCGAAACCCCGATGCTGCAGACCCTGCACGGTGGCGCGGCCGCCCGTCCGTTCACCACGCACATGAACGCCTTCGACCTGGATCTGTACCTGCGCATCGCCCCGGAACTGTTCCTCAAGCGCTGCCTGGTCGGCGGCATCGACCGTGTGTTCGAGATCAACCGCGATTTCCGCAACGAGGGCGTCGACGCCACCCATGCTCCCGAGTTCACTATGGTCGAGGCCTACCAGGCCTACGGCACCTATGATTCCATCGGCCAGCTGGTCAAGGAACTCGTGCAGCAGACCGCTATGGACGTCTACGGTTCGCACAAGGTCACGCTGCTCGACGGCACTGAATACGACTTCGGCGGCGAATGGAAGACCATCAGCATGTACGACTCCCTGTCCGAGGCATTGGGCGAGGAAATCGTGCCGAACGGCGGCCCCGAGCACCCCGGTACCTCCGTGGAGCATCTGGGCGAGATTGCCGACAAGCTCGGTGTGGAGCGTGACGACGTGGAGAACCACGGCAAGCTCGTCGAGCACCTGTGGGAGCGCTTCTACGAGGACAAGCTCTACGAGCCCACTTTCGTGCGTGACTTCCCGGTTGAAACCTCCCCGCTGGTCAAGGGGCACCGCACCAAGCCCGGCGTGGTGGAGAAGTGGGATCTCTATGTGCGCGGCTTCGAGCTGGCCACTGGCTACTCCGAGCTCAACGATCCGATCGTGCAGCGCGAACGCTTCGTGGCTCAGGCCAAGGACGCGCTCGCCGGTGACGAGGAAGCTGTCTCTTATACACATCTGACGCTGCCGACG
>ENA-OXVS01000184-OXVS01000184.1-human-gut-metagenome-genome-assembly--contig:-NODE-184-length-14591-cov-17.806205_pt1 | contig 14591 bp, 9 predicted proteins | sample MGYA00249567_ERZ652677 | MGnify/ENA primary metagenome ERZ652677 (study PRJEB26925, sample SAMN05826734) | human gut metagenome | biome: ENVO:2100002; feature: ENVO:00000062; material: ENVO:00002003... | reverse complement strand
ACACCTATTAAGTCGTCGGCAGCGTCAGATGTGTATAAGAGACAGAAGCCACATATGTGGCTTCCGCACGGCCCTTGCGCATATGGCTCCCATGAATCGGCGGGCATGACCTTTTACGCAGGGTGCGCCCGCTGTGGCTTTTCATGGATTCCCCGAATCAATGGCGAAAAATCCATTGCGGGGACTACTCATGCGGTTCCGTAGGCGGTTTGGGTGTTCCGTAGGTGGTTGGGTCTGAATACCCGGCATGAAAACGGCCAGAATAAAGCCTTTCTCCAACCCCGATACTCTGACCAACCACCTACGGAAGCGAAAAACCACCTACGGAACTAGTCCAAGCCGTAACGGTGACTGGCTATCGCTCGGGCGACCATGCCGAACAGTTCGTTCAGCTTCTGTTTGGATGCCAAATGCTCGCGGGTGGCGACAAAAGGCGTGAATCCAAGATCCCTCAGCCGGTTGCGCTTATCGAGGTCATACATCCAGCGGCCGTGGGTGTAGTGGTAATTTCCGTCGTATTCTATGCAGACGCGGTCATCCGGGTAGGCGATATCCACCTTCATCGTGCCCGAGCCGCGTATGTGGTCAATGATCTCATAATTGACATGTGCCTCAGGCAGCCCGTAGGCATCGCTCTCCAAACGAAGCACCGTTTCCTGCGGGGAATCGGTACCTGGTTTGGACAGGCGCAAGGCCTTTCTGCATTTGGCGCTCCCAATGAATCGCGGCGCACTCCGGATGTAGTCGGAGAGCTCATCGTGAGTGCAGACGCGTAAATCGGGATTGGCGCAAGTGAGCCAATCCATGGCGATCACCAGACTCCGTTCGTCGACATAGGGCGCAATCTGGCAGACCGTCTGCATCGCGGAGACGCTTGACACCAATTCGTCGGCGTGCACCACGTCTACGCCATGCCTTGCGTAATGGAATTTCATCCCCTGGATTTTCCGCAGGTCACGTTGCCGGCACACCGAAACGTGAACGAGCTCCGAACCATATCCGGGTAAATAATTCATGGTGGCAATCATGCCATGCAGCTCCAGCGCTGTGCCGTGGCTTACATAGAGTGGAACCGAGGAGCGTGACCTTATCCGCGACAACACCTGCCTGCATTCAAGATGCCGTCTCGCCGCCTCCTCCTCCCGTGCCTGCTCTAATGTGAAAAATGTATTGTGTCCAAAGCTTTCCATGCGCTGACGGTATATGGAAAGCCGGCAGCCCCGCAACCGTCTCCGTGAAAAATGTGGATATGTGTATGGTTCTATCCGCAGCATCACCGGGGAGAGGCCTGATGTATACGCGTCCGGTAGAACCGATGCGGAGCGTGGCGTCATCGAGGGGTGGCTCACATGGCAAGTCGGCCACGCAGAAGGGCGGGCGCTTCCAGCCGCAGGCCCGTGGGGCTGACGGTGACCGCGTTTCTCCACGGTGTCAGCCGCGTTTGGAACCCTGCCGACTGATGCCACCTTTATGACCGGTCGCTTTGAAAGGCAGACCGGCGTTGCCGAGTCCTTTGCTCCGCATGTTCTGCAGGGCAAAGGATTTTTGTTGTGCACGCAGTTCGTTCATCCGTTCCGTGGACTGATGCGCGATTCGCGGTTTCCGTGATTGCTCTGGCTGTGTCATGGCTATAAGAATACGTTCGGTAATGTAATATGATGGATTTAGTAATGCTTTTACTAAAATCTGATGAGGCATCCATGGGAGGGCGAGGGAGCGATGGCGACCATCAAGGAGATTGCGAAACGTACGGGATTTTCGCAGGCCACGGTGTCGCGTCTGTTGAATGGCGATCCGACGCTGTCGGTGCGTGAGGAGACGCGTCGCGCGATCATCCGCGCCAGCGAGGATTTGGGATACAGCGCCCAGGCCAAGCGTATCGTCATTCCGCACGAAGTAGCCTTGTTGGACAACGAGGAGTCCGACGAAACGCTGCGTGATTCGTATTTTGCCGATTTGCGTTCGGCGCTGGAACATAACGCCAAACAGCAGCGTATGGAGCTCACTGTTTTCCACAGTCTTGACGAGATGTTGAATCAGAAGGGGAAATTCGATGGTTTCATGGCTATCGGCGCCAATGTCATAGCCGAAAGCGACCTTGAGAAGTTGCATGAGGTCATGCCATACGGTGTGTTCATCGATGTGAATCCCGCACCGAACCTGTTTGATTCCGTGCAGCCCGACCTACAGCAGACCGTGCATGACGCGGTCGAAGCATGTGCGAAGGCTGGCATGAAGCGTGTCGGATTCATCGGCGGCAAGGGGAGGCTGACGAATTTTTATGAGGTGGACGAAGAGGGGCGTGCCACATATTTTCGGCGTGAAATGGGCCGTTATGGTCTCGACCTGCGTGGACTGGTGTATTCTGACGGCTTGTTCACCGTGGAGAATGGTCGCAAGCTGGGGGAGCAGTTTATCCGTGACCACAACGGCGCACTGCCTGACGCAGTTATTGTTTCGGCGGACATCATCGCGGTCGGCGTGCTGCAGGCGTTCAACGCGGTTGGTGTGATTGTGCCCCGCGACATCAGCGTCATCAGCATCAACAACCAGACGATTGCCCAGCTGACGTCGCCGCCGTTGAGCACTTTCGCAATCGATCAGAACGAGCTTGCGCGCGTTGCGATTCTCACCTTGGCTGATGCGATTGCCAGCAAGCGCACAGTACGGCAGCATGCGTACCTGTCGACGACGCTGGAAGTGCGAGATAGTTTCGTGCCGGCGCAGCCGAAACGTGAATCGCGGCCAAAATTGCAGACCCGATCGAAGCGATCTGCCCGGTCGAAACGGGCTGCTTAGCGTACGTATGTGCGGAAAAATATGAAAGGCGATTGATGATGCTATGTCATCAATCGCCTTTTGTTTGTCTACTGTCGGCGAAATACCGCGAATCGCACACAATATGACATGTATATGTGCAGAATCGCACAAAATGCGACACGCCCAACAGTGCACAACGCAGATGTTAAATTTTACTAAACAGGGGTAAAGGGATATACTTAACTCATGCGAAATCAAATGATGATTTCCGATTACAGCTTCAATCACAACTTCTAAGGAGAAGTACGATGGCAGAATCCAATGTCGCAGCCGCACCGAAGGAGACGCAGCAGTCTGCGAAGCCAACCAGGAAAGGCAGTCTGCTGTCCCGCGTGGCCTATTCATTCGGCAACGTCGGCCAATCCGCCTTCTACAACGCGCTGAGCACCTACTTCATCGTCTACGTCACCAGCTCGCTGTTCTCCGGCGTTGACAAGGCGCTCGCTACCAAGCTCATCGGCGTTATCACCGGCCTTGTGGTTGTCATCCGTATCGCGGAGATCTTCATCGATCCGCTGCTGGGCAACATCATCGATAACACCAAGACCAAGTGGGGTCGTTTCAAGCCATGGCAGCTCATCGGCGGCACCGTTTCCGCCGTTCTGCTCGTGCTGGTCTACACCGGCCTGTTCGGCTTGGTGAACGTCAACACCACGCTGTTCATCGTGCTGTTCGTCATCACCTTCATCGTGCTCGACGTGTTCTACTCCCTGCGCGACATCTCCTATTGGGGCATGATCCCGGCGCTGTCCTCCGACTCCCATGAGCGCTCCACCTACACCGCCCTCGGTTCCTTCGGCGGCTCCATCGGCTACAACGGCCTGACCATCGTGGTCATTCCGATCGTCACTTACTTCAGCTACATCTTCACCGGCAAGCACCAGGAAAGCCAAAGTGGCTGGACCTGCTTCGCCATCATCGTGGCTATTCTCGGCGTCCTCACCGTGTGCTCCGTCGCGTTCGGCACCAAGGAAAGCACCAGCACCCTGCGCGCCAAGGCCGAAGATAACGGTGGTCCACTCGCCGCGTTCAAGGCTCTCGCCCAGAACGACCAGCTGCTGTGGGTCGCCCTGTCCTACCTGCTGTACGCCATCGCCAACGTGGCCACCACCGGCGTGCTCATGTACATGTTCAAGTTCATCCTGAACAACTCCGCCGCCTACTCCATCGTCGGCGTTGTCTCGGTCATCGCCGGCATCATCATGGCGCCGCTGTACCCGATTCTGAACAAGCGCATACCGCGTCGCTACCTGTACCTCGGCGGTATGGTGCTCATGGTCCTCGGCTACCTGCTGTTCATCGTCGGCACCAACAACCTCGCTGTCGTCACCGTCGGCCTGGTGTTCTTCTACCTGCCGCAGACCTTCATCCAGATGACTGCCATCCTCTCCCTGACCGACTCCATCGAATATGGCCAGCTGAAGAACGGCAAACGTAACGAGGCCGTCACCCTGTCCGTGCGTCCGATGCTCGATAAGATCGCAGGCGCCTGCTCCAACGGTATCGTCGGTGCTGTCGCCATCGCCGCCGGCATGATTGGTGACGCCACCGCCGCCGACATGACTGCCGCGAACATCCACACTTTCAAGGTCTGCGCCTTCTATGTGCCGCTGGCTGTCATCATCCTGAGCGGTGTTGTGTTCCTGCTCAAGGTGAAGATCAGCGAGAAGATGCATGCTGACATTGTCGAGCAGCTGGAAACTCAGCTCAACGAAGGCTGATTCGCTTTTGATTGCGATTGAATTTCAATCGTCGCGCTGAAGGAGCCGCATGGTGGACGCCATGCGGCTTTTCGCGTTTCCTACGTTCGTGGTAAGTGCTAGGCTGACGATTTGAAACGTATAGCAATGATCCGTTATCAGCGGGGAGCTTCCGGAAGAACGGTCGGCGCTTTTGGGTGCGGCCTAGTAGAACCGGCGGGATCGGCCCGAACAGCCGAACGTCAAGCGGTCGTATGAAACCTGTGCAGGGAAGCCTGCGTAAGAAAACAGGGGAGTGCGGCAAGCGAGGTGGTACCGCGGTGTCGGACGTGCGCAATCGCACGAAAATCATCGTCCTCGTAAAGTAAGTAATGAAACCGCCAAACGAGGAGCATACGGTGAGCGAATCCACCAATCATGTGTATCCGAAGGCTGCTGCCGGTGAGCAGAGCGCCAATGTCGCGCCGAACCCCAGCTTCCCCAAGCTTGAGGAGTCCGTGCTTGACTACTGGGACAAGGACGGCACCTTCCAGAAGTCCATCGAACGCCGTCCTTCCGGCGATCACAGCCAGAACGAATTCGTCTTCTTCGACGGTCCGCCGTTCGCCAACGGCCTGCCGCACTATGGCCACCTGCTGACCGGTTACGCGAAGGACGTCATCCCGCGTTACCAGACCATGAAGGGCCACCGCGTCAACCGCGTGTTCGGCTGGGACACGCACGGTCTGCCGGCCGAGCTTGAAGCCCAGAAGGAACTGGGCATCGACTCCGTCGACCAGATCAAGGAACTGGGCATCGACAAGTTCAACGACGCCTGCCGCGCGTCCGTGCTCAAGTACACGAACGAGTGGAAGGACTACGTGCACCGTCAGGCCCGTTGGGTCGATTTCGAGCACGGCTACAAGACCCTGAACATCACGTACATGGAGTCCGTGATGTGGGCCTTCAAGCAGCTGTACGACAAGGGTCTGGCCTACCAGGGCTACCGCGTGCTGCCGTACTGCCCGAAGGACCAGACGCCGCTGTCCGCGCACGAGCTGCGCATGGACGCCGACGTGTATCAGGACCGTCAGGACACCACCGTGTCCGTGGCCGTGAAGCTGCGCGACGAGGAGGATGCCTACGCCGTCTTCTGGACCACCACTCCGTGGACCGTTCCGACCAACTTCGCCATCGTGGTCGGCGCTGACATCGACTACGTCGAGGTGCGTCCGACCGAAGGCAAGTTCGCTGGCAAGAAGTTCTACCTCGGCAAGCCGCTGCTTGGCTCCTACGAGAAGGAACTTGGCGAGAACTACGAGATCGTGCGCGAGCTTAAGGGCGCCGAAATGGAAGGTTGGCGTTACTACCCGGTCTTCCCGTACTTCGCAGGCGACGAGAACGCCGCCGAGGGCAAGGTGCCGGGGCCGGAAGGCTACCAGATCTTCACCGCCGACTACGTCGACACCGTTGAAGGTACCGGCCTGGTCCATCAGGCCCCCTACGGCGAGGACGATATGAACACGCTCAACGCCAAGGGCATCAAGAGCGTGGACGTGCTCGACGCGGGCTGCAAGTTCACGTCGCTGTGCCCGGATTACGAGGGCATGTACGTGTTCGACGCCAACAAGCCGATCCTGCGCAACCTGCGCGCCGGTGACGGCCCGCTGGCCCGCATCCCCGAAGAGCAGCGCGCCATCCTCTTCCAGGAGAAGAGCTACGTGCACTCCTACCCGCACTGCTGGCGTTGCGCCACCCCGCTGATCTACAAGCCGGTGAGCTCCTGGTTCGTGGCCGTCACCAAGATCAAGGACCGCCTGCTCGAACTCAACCAGCAGATCAACTGGATTCCGAACAACGTGAAGGACGGCCAGTTCGGCAAGTGGCTGGCGAACGCACGCGATTGGTCGATCTCCCGCAACCGTTTCTGGGGCTCTCCGATCCCGGTATGGGTTTCGGACGATCCGAAGTACCCGCGTGTGGACGTGTACGGTTCACTCGATGAGCTCAAGGCCGACTTCGGCGATTATCCGCGCGATCATGAGGGCAACATCAACATGCACCGCCCGTACATCGACGAGCTGACCCGCGTCAACCCGGACGATCCGACCGGCAAGAGCCACATGCACCGCATCAGCGACGTGATGGACTGCTGGTTCGAATCCGGTTCGATGAGCTTCGCCCAGTACCACTATCCGTTCGAAAACAAGGAAACCTTCGAACAGCACTTCCCGTGCGACTACATCGTGGAATACATCGGCCAGACCCGTGGCTGGTTCTACGTGCAGCACGTCATGGCCACCGCCCTGTTCGACAGGCCGGCGTTCAAGAACGTGATCTGCCACGGCATAGTGCTCGGCTCCGACGGACAGAAGATGTCGAAGCATCTGCGCAACTATCCGGACGTGAACGGCGTGTTCAACGACTTCGGCTCCGACGCCATGCGCTGGTTCCTGATGAGCTCGCCGATCCTGCGTGGCGGCAACCTGATCGTCACCGCTGATGGCATCCGCGACACCGTGCGCCAGGTGATGTTGCCGGTGTGGAGCTCCTACTACTTCTTCACCCTGTACGCGAACGCCGCCGGGTATGACGCCCGTATGCTGCGTGCCGACGAAGTGGCGAAGCTGCCGGAGATGGACCGCTACCTGCTGGCCCGTCTGCGCCGCCTAGTGGAGAAGACCCAGCATGCGCTGGACAACTTCTACATTTCCGACGCGTGCGATGCGGCGAGCGACTTCATCGACGTGCTGACCAACTGGTACATCCGCAACAACCGCGAACGTTTCGGTGCCGGTGACGAGAACGCGTTCAACACGCTGTACACCGTGCTGGAAACCTTCATGCGCGTGCTGGCTCCGCTGGCTCCGATGGAGGCTGAAGCCGTGTGGCGCGGCCTGACTGGCGGCGAATCCGTGCATCTGGCCGACTGGCCGTTCCTTGCCGACGAGAAGACCGGCGAGACCACCGAGCTGGGTGCCGTGCTGCAGGACGATGCCAAGCTAGTGGACGCGATGGAGAAGGTGCGTGAGGTTGTTTCCGGCACGCTTTCCATGCGTAAGGCCAAGCAGATTCGCGTGCGCCAGCCGCTCGCCAAGCTGACCGTGGTGGTCGAGAACCCGGATGCGGTCGCCGCCTACAGCGACGTGTTGAAGGGCGAGCTCAACGTGAAGGATATCGAGTTCTGCACGCTGGAGGACGCCGGCTCCCATGGTCTGAAGATCGTGAACGAGCTGCGCGTGAACGCGCGTGTGGCCGGCAAGCGCCTGCGTAAGGACGTGCAGTTCGCCATCAAGGCGTCCAAGAGCGGTGCCTGGCATGTGGACGCCGCCGGCGTGCCTGTGTGTGAGACTCCGAACGGCGAGATTGCGCTTGAGGAAGGCGAATACGAGCTGATCAACCGTGTGGAGGAGGAGAACGCGCAGGAGGCTGCGAACTCCGTGTCCGCCGCGCTGCCGACCGGTGGCTTCGTGATCCTCGACACCGAACTGAACGACGACCTGCTGGCCGAAGGCTACGCCCGCGACGTGATCCGCGCCGTGCAGGAGGCCCGTAAGGCCGCTGGCCTGGAAATTTCCGACCGCATCACGCTGAAGGTGACCGTGCCCGCGGACGATGTGGCCAAGGTCGAACAGTTCAAGGACCTCGTGGCGCATGACACCTCGTCCGACAGTGTAAGCGTCGAAGCCGGCGCCGAGCTGGGCGTGGAGGTTGCTAAGGTCTGAGGTGGTTGGCTGGGTGGCTGACTGACGATAGTATGTGGGGGTGTGTTTCTCCTGTCGAGTTTGGCAGGAGAAACACACCCCCTACTACTATTTGTGTTGGGGCGTACTACGTATGCACAGGTATTTGGCGACGATAATCTTCGAATCAATCATACGGTAATCTTCGAATCAATCATTTCGTTTTTATCTTTTGCTGGAATGCGGTAGAGTAAAGACTATTCAGGGGGGTATCTGTAAAGGAGCAGGTTATGGTTCTATTAGCTCGTAAAGATGAGGAAGGCAATACTCAGGCTTTGTATGACCATCTTCATGGTGCAGGAAGATTGGCTAGTGGTTTCGAGGATGAATTCGCTGATATTTCACGTACGGCAGCCGTCTTGCATGATGTCGGGAAGGTTGCTCAGCAGTTCCAAACATATCTGTTATCGGATGATGGGCATAGGGGAGATGTGCAGCATGCCCGTCAAGGGGCGTTTGTCGTCAATGATTTTTTCGAGTCGAAAGGGGAAATTGAAGAGATAGCAAAGGAAATTCTTGAGCTTGCCATTTCTAAACATCACGGAGGTCTTCCTGATTGCATTGACGAGTCCGGGAATAGAGCTTTTCTTCTTGGGTTCACGGAGTCGGACAAAAGCAACGAGAAGTATGCGTATCAAGAAATCAAGCGGGGGCTTAACGGTTTGGCGCTCGATCTGCAATCGAATTTCCGAGGTTCAGCGGAAGATATCGCTTGTTTCCTGAAGAAAATTAAATCGCTGAGGCTGTCGAAAGATAGCATATACTTCTATCTAGGTTTGCTCGTTAAACTGATTTATTCGCGACTGGTGGATGCGGATAGGACGGATGCTGCTTGTTTCGAGACCCGAAAACAGTATCGGCCTAATGCGGTTGATTGGCAGAATCTGATTAGTCGACTCGATAAAAGCATGAGATCTTTTGATTCGAGTTCGGAAATAAACAGGATAAGACATCAGATTAATGAACAGTGTTGTTTGGCGGGGGCGCGGGAAACCGGGATTTATCGTTTGTCGATTCCGACTGGCGGCGGTAAAACGTTGGCGTCGCTAAATTTTGCGTTGCATCATGCGCTGAAGACAGGAAAGCGCCGGATCATTTACGTGATTCCATATTTGTCTATCACAACTCAGACGGCAAAGACTTTCCGAGATGTACTTGGTCTGAACTCTGATAGCGATGTTCTATTGGAGCATTACTCCACTGCAGGTATGCAACGTTCCGCTGATGTAGCGGATAATGCGTCGAGTGAGTTTGAGGATGCCGGGGAGCATCAGCGCAAGTTGGCGGCAGAGCGTTGGGACAATCCGATAATTGTTACCACTATGGTGGAATTCCTTGAGACTGTCATGTCTGCTCGCGGAACCAAACTCCGGAAATTCCATAATATGGCCGACAGTGTCATCATTTTTGATGAAATACAGTCGTTGCCGATGAACACAATCAATCTGTTCAATGAGATCGTCAGCTTCCTATCGAAGATTACCAATTCAACGATTCTTTTATGCTCTGCGACGCAGCCGTTACTTGAAAAAACCAAACGAGAGAATCTGCTTCTTTCGGAAAAGCCTGATCTTATTGCTGAAACGGAAAGCTATGAAGACAAGCTTCGACGTACAAGAATTGTTGCTTCAGCTGAAAATAAAAGCTGCGATGAACTAGGGCAGATTATTTATCAGCAGGCGCGGAAGAACGGCAATTGCTTAGCAATCGTCAACCTGAAAAAGGAAGCGCGTGAGATTTTCCAATGCTTGGAACGACTTGATGTGAATCATGAGTTTGAGCTGATTCATCTCAGTACTGCCATGTGTGGAAGGCATAGAACGGATTGTCTGAACAGAATCGGTGCGCTGCTTGATCCAGGCAATCCGAAACCTGTGATTTGTGTGAGCACACAGCTTATTGTCGTTCAGTATGAAGGGGCCCCATCGTTCACTGACATTATCAACTGTGCTTGTGACACGTCTGATAGGAGCAGCAAGAGCTATAAACGCTTCGCGAAAGATGTGAAGGAACGGCTTATTGAATGTATGTTTGGCGGAGCGCAATTTCCCATGTCGATTTTGAATGCCGCATGCCATAAGGTCACCAGGCCTATGGGATACGACAATATCAGGGTCTGGCGTCGTGATTTTGAAATCGCTTGCAGCCTATGGAAAAAACACTATATCGATGAAACAAGAAAACAGCATAGACAGGAGGATGTAATAACCATGTATCTTGAACCGAATCGAGATGATCGTGATTACCTGTATGGAAGGTTGTTGGCGCTTGCCGACAATTTCGAGGAAAGCGTCTTGCGTAAGCAGGGAGTCAAGGACCGTCCAACCAATGCAATCAAATTGATGAGCAATTTCACGGCGAAGCCCTATACGACGTGGGGCACATTGTGGAAGCAGCTTACGCCATACCTTAAATCGGCAAACGGTGGTTCCTGGTTCCGTAATGAGGTCGATGATGTTCAGTCTTTGTACAGTCTGATGATCGTTCCGATGATGGTGCCAAATCGCTGTCGGACAGGTTCAATACATATCTGAAGACCTTGCCGAAGGATGAGCAGAAGCAGAAGAATGTAGTCTTCGGTAAGGTGTGCGAGCGTTGGCTTGATGTGCGGTCCTTTGGTCAGGTTTTCGCCTTTAAGAAGGCCAAGGATACCGATGAGGTTTCGATTGGCGTACGCGGACCGGTCTCGATTCAGCCGGCATTCTCCATTAATCCCATTGCAATTGACGATGTGCAAATCACTAAATCGGTCAACAGCGAGACTACGGATTCCGGTAAAAAATCATCCGACACCATGGGCATGAAGTATCGCGTCTCTGGACGCGCCGTATATGTAACTTATGGAAGCATTAGCCCCCAGCTGGCGGAAAGAACAGGTTTCAGCGCAGAAGATGCAGAGAAAATCAAGGAAGCTCTGGTCACGCTTTTCGAGAATGATGAGAGTTCGGCACGTCCGTCGGGATCGATGGAAGTGCTGGATGTCGTCTGGTTTGCACATAACTGCAAGGGGGGGCAGTATTCTTCGGCCAAAGTTCATCGTTCCGTTTCCGTTGACGCGGATGGAACCGTGAATGTAGATGACGCTTCCATTCCAGGCCTTCGCTACGAAGTAATCGAAGGCCGCTGATTACAACGTCCAAGCCTAGATGAGAGGTGCTTATATGAAAGGGCCAGATGGTTATTCAGAAGAAGATTGGCTGGCCCTTTCGGGTATTCAGCATTTCTCATTCTGCAAGCGTCAATGGGCGCTTATTCATATCGAGCAGCTGTGGTCAGAAAATTATCTGACCACAGCGGGGCATCTGGAACATGAACGCGCCCACGATTATGCGGCTTCTGAATCTCGCGGCGATATGCTGATCATGCGGGATTTGAGAGTTTATTCGCGAGCGCTCGGCATAACTGGAGCCTGTGATGTTGTGGAATTCCATAAGTCTAATGATGGTGTTCCGCTTCACGGAAGAGATGAATTGTGGTTGCCATATCCGATTGAATACAAACACGGCAAATCCAAAACGATTGATGCTGATCGTTTACAGCTATGCGCGGAAGCGATGTGCTTGGAAGAAATGCTCGCGTGTGATATTCCTGAAGGTGCTTTGTTCTATCAGCAGACAAAACGTCGTGAGCGGGTAAAATTTGACGAAGATCTTCGCAACATGGTCGAAGCTGACTTCTTGCAAATGCATGATCTTTTCTCCCGTGGATGGACTCCCAAAGTGAAACAGACCAGATCGTGTTCGGCATGTTCTCTACGGGATTTGTGCCTGCCTGAATTACGGAAGATGAAATCGGCAAAAGCATATATCGAAGAACGGCTCAAGGAAAGCGGGGAGTGATGAAGCAGCTGTTAAACACGTTGTTTGTGATGACAGAAGATGCCTATCTTGCCTTGGAGAACGATAATGTTGTGATTTATCAGAATGACCAAACCTTGGCGAAAGTGCCATTACGGTCAATTGAAGGAATCATGTGTTTCTCGTATAAGGGTGCTTCGCCTGCTCTTATGGGGCGCTGCGGCAAACTGGGCGTTTCTATGGCATTCTATTCACCGAGAGGTCATTATTACTGTTCCGTGTTAGGGGAGGAGAATCGTAATGTGCTACTTCGCCGTGAACAATTTCGAGTCGCGGATGACGAACAAAAATCTTTGCGTTATGCGAAATCTTTCATTGTTGGCAAGCTTTACAATGCGAAATGGGTGCTCGAACGCACGAAACGTGATCATGCTTTGCGGGTGAACATCGACCGACTTGCCGAGCAGAGCGGCAAATTGTCGGCGGCATTGTCAAAAGCTCGAAAAAGCTTGACGATTGATGAGTTGAGGGGTGTCGAAGGGCTTGCTGCCAAAGATTATTTCTACGCTTTTGACGATTTGGTTCTGAAGAATAAAGATGATTTCTTTTTCACCAGTAGGTCGAGGAGACCTCCGCTGGACAGGCTGAATGCATTATTGTCTTTTTGCTACTCCATATTGACGAATGATTGCATTGCGGCTTTGCAAGGTGTGGGGTTGGATCCGTATGTTGGTTTTATGCATACGGATCGGCCGGGGAGAGCCTCTCTGGCATTGGATCTGGTTGAAGAGTTTCGCCCGGTGTTGGCTGACCGCTTCGTTCTGACATTGGTTAATACAGGCGCTGTTAAGCCGGGGGATTTTGAAATACGGGAGAATGGCGGGGTGCTGCTGTCTGATTTCGGGCGGAAGAAAGTGCTTACGGCGTGGCAGAAAAAGAAGAGTGATCAGATTCTTCATCCGTTCCTGCAAGAAAAAATTTCGTGGGGATTGGTTCCGTATGTGCAAGCGCTGCTGCTAGCTCGATCGTTGCGGGGTGATCTTGATGATTACCCGCCATTTATGTGGAAGTAAAAGGTGCGTAGCTGTGTGTGGCGGTATGCGATGATTCGTGGTGATGTGTTATTGGAGGTGAAAAACCATGATGGTTGTGGTTGCGTACGATGTGAGTACGGAAACCCCTGAGGGGAAGCGTCGTCTTCGTTTGGTGGCGAAGACATGCATGAAATACGGACAGCGTGTACAGAACAGTGTTTTCGAATGCTCGGTGAGTCCTTCCGATTATCTGGTGTTGGTACACGATTTGTTGAAGATTGCCAATATTGATGAGGACAGTCTGCGCTTTTATAAACTTGGCTCTCGATATGCGGATAGGATTGAGCGTTATGGGCGTGAACGGAGTTTGCCGGTTAATGATGTGATGATGATATAGCACAGGGTAAAATGGCATGGTGTCATAACGATATGGTGTGGGGTATGCCGGGTTGAGTGTTTGAGTGTGACGTGTGACGTCCGGCATCTGGAGCGTGTTCTCTAGCCGGCGGTATTGTGGTTTCGGCAAGGTGGCCGGTCTTGAAATGGTGTTTGTGCGAAGTGGAAGCGCTCATGATGAGGGGTGCCTTTCGCACCTGAAAAACTGTCGAAATCCGAATTGTGATTTTCGTGGGCGTTTGAAAACTAAATAGTGGACATTAAAATGAGACAGAAAGACAGCTGCTCGTTTTAGGCATGTTGTTCGTCGTACCGGTGGTGTTGTTTGATATGCTTAAAGCCAAGCAGCTGGCTTGCGTCTCAGAAAGTGGACAAAAATGTCCAGCTGCACGGTCGCTCTCCTTACGGAGAGCGTGGATTGAAATTGGTGGTGATGTCTACTCGCATCCTTTCGCATGGTCGCTCTCCTTACGGAGAGCGTGGATTGAAATGGTAAGCTCATGGCGTCAACTGAACGCAAGGGCGGTCGCTCTCCTTACGGAGAGCGTGGATTGAAATCACTTGACTATATCCCTATAGCCCATGTCCCACGGGTCGCTCTCCTTACGGAGAGCGTGGATTGAAATTCCAAAGAAATCGGGCTGAACGACTTCGAGCTGGTGTCGCTCTCCTTACGGAGAGCGTGGATTGAAATGTCTGCGCCGTACACGCCTTCGATTTTGTCGGGTCGCTCTCCTTACGGAGAGCGTGGATTGAAATCCCAGCCGAGAGCGATGCCGGCGTGAGGCGGAGGTCGCTCTCCTTACGGAGAGCGTGGATTGAAATATCGCATGGCTCGGAGGAGACCACAACGGCCCCGAGTCGCTCTCCTTACGGAGAGCGTGGATTGAAATATGGGAGACTTCAGCCTCATCAAGTGGGGCATGGGTCGCTCTCCTTACGGAGAGCGTGGATTGAAATAAAACGCCACCGACGAGATTAAAGAATCAGCAGGTCGCTCTCCTTACGGAGAGCGTGGATTGAAATAGCAGCTCGGTCAGAATCTCGCCATTGCCGATTGTCGCTCTCCTTACGGAGAGCGTGGATTGAAATTCATACACGTTGCCGAGTGCGGCGGTATAG
>ENA-OXVS01000177-OXVS01000177.1-human-gut-metagenome-genome-assembly--contig:-NODE-177-length-14721-cov-6.186077_pt1 | contig 14721 bp, 15 predicted proteins | sample MGYA00249567_ERZ652677 | MGnify/ENA primary metagenome ERZ652677 (study PRJEB26925, sample SAMN05826734) | human gut metagenome | biome: ENVO:2100002; feature: ENVO:00000062; material: ENVO:00002003... | reverse complement strand
CGAGATCAGCCTCGGTCTCGTGGGCTCGGAGATGTGTATAAGAGACAGCGTGAGACCGGTACCACTGCCCCGGTCGCCCTGCGTGGCCTCGAGACCGCCGACGTGCGTTTCAAGGACGTCGTGGCCATCGACGGCATGGAGGACTACGTAGAAAAGGCCGCCCAGTCACTGTAATAGTCCACGTGACGTTTGTATAACGGTCATTTTTTGAAACCGATACGTGCTTTACCGGCGCGTATCGGTTTTTTGATGCCGCAAGCCAAGCGTCCGAGTATGCACGGGCATTGTCAGGCATGTGTCAGGCGCTATTTTCTTGTGGGCTTCCGTTAATAAGTACCGAATTACCTGCAACGAATATTCAGTTCGGTCAATCGTCGAGTCATTGCAGGTATAAAGGGTCGAATTAGATCCGCCAGAACGTCCAATTCTCGTATCTCTCACATATTGCAGGTATTTCGGTACCAATTACGGAGCATTTTTGCAGGTAGAAAGGGCTCATTTAGCCAATTGCAGGTATAAGGGTGCGAGTTACGGCGCAAAATCGCCCATAACTCACACCCTTATACCTGCAACCTCAATAACGTAAAAAAATACGCTTACAAAAGCACGGGCAATCCTTATCCCGGAGGTAAAGATAGAGAAACGGCTATATGTCCATATCGTGGAACGGAAGGTCCGTCCGAGTTTATAAGTGGTTTATAAAAACATATAAACTTGATGAAGAAGGAAACATTATTTACTGATTTCAGAAAAATAGCCTCAGGCCAAAACGGTCTGAGGCTATTAATTTTATGCAAATATAATCTCCTTGTTTACCACTTCGATAGCTGCGTTGCGGATTGAGTTCATTTTACCCACCCACACCATTTGGTTCTTTGTCTTTAATTGCTCAGTTACACCCTGCATTTTCGCCATTTCTTTTACCAAGCGAGAAAACATATTTTCTGCTTGCTCGTTAATATCGGCAAGATAAGCGTTCAAATTTCCGCTTGTAAGCAAGTTTGTATAAGTCACTCGCTTATGGTCTTGTAAATAGCGTTTATGCCGCTGTCCCCATATGCCAATAGGTTGTGTTTCTTCTTCGGTTGGTAGGGCAAGGTCGGGTAGATAGTAATCGCCTTGTAGGGTATAAGTGCCTCCGAGTTGTTCAAATAATGATTTCATTGCAGTCCAAATTTAAGTTTTAGATTTTCTGCAATATACCGTACCGATTGTCTTTACCATTTGTTTTCAAAACCTTCGTTACGGCACCTCATCATTCCTGTCGGTCTCTTTTCATTCGCGGTCGGACAAATGCGCGGCTAGAGTTCTTTGGCTCGGTAGATGCGGATGGCTATAAGCATGGAGCCAAAATATGCGAGCAGACACAACACGGCGAGAACAAGCGCCGTATGCCACCAGATCGTCAGGAAATCGGTAATATTCAGCAAAAGCCATTGCCAGTCAACAGGCAATCGGGCCAGCAGCGCAATGACGGCATACAAGCCAACCATGACCGCGACAGAGGCCACCATCATCTTGCGGAAGGTGAACCGGTATGCACAGGCCAGCAGCACCGACCCAAGAATGATAGCCAAAGCGAAGATGGAGGCACCTGCTGCCAAGGTACCGATCCACCCCATATCTGCTATATCGCCAAAGACAATGAAGACGCCGCCGCATATCACCACGTCCAAAGCCCAGAGCAGGCCAACCACCAACAGAAAAAGGTACCGACCTACAACTTGTGCAGTGCGTGAAACAGGAATCAGCCCTCGCATGGCACTGTGCCCTGCAGATTCCTCGGATGACGCAGGCCCCAATGCACTCATACATGCCATCGTCGATGCCAAACCTCCGAGTCCGCCCATCAGACCACTGGCAACGTGTTCATCGACGTGGGTCGATATCATCACCAGCGATACCACGATAGACAGCATCGGGAGAGCCAGCAGAAATACCATATTCGCCACGCTAAACAGACCCATCCCGGCACAATCGAATCGACATTGCTTTACTACGGATTTCCAGTTCATCGTCACCATTCCCTTGAAGCGAATATGCGAGAGGCAATTACATACGAGATTCCATATGCCACAACCGTCGTTGTCAATACCGCAATAACCAGCCACAATCGTTGCGCGATGATGGCATTCGCGGCATGGGCCAATCCTCTGGTCACCGAAGCAGGCAAAATAGATAGCAGTATGGATACAGCCAATGCAACGACATAGATCACCATCATCGTGACTTGAAGACCGCCTAGTTTGGTCCACAGATAACCCGTGGGCACGATAAGCGCGACCATCAGCGCGGTGCAGAAACCTCCCAACGGCGCCGCCCACAGATTGCCCGCGAATGACCAATCTGGATTGACCAGCACTTGCAACCCGTCAATCAGAACAATCATCGCTATCGACAATACGGAAATCACCAATCCAACCACATATCGCGCGGCCACCTGACTCTTCCTCGAAGCCGGAATAATGCCACGAAGTCGATATCCGTTCTGTAAGTCAGCAACCGCCATGGTTAGCACCCACATGGCGCAGGTGAATACCGTCATGATGACACCCATGCGATAGCCGAAGCCATCACCATAAGCTTCACCTTGAAAGATGACGGAGAACAACGGTGCCAACAACAACGAGAACACAGTCCGTACGTCGACGCACAGGTAGGCCATATCGACGCGCAATGCAGTGGTCAATGCATGTTGCCGAGACCGCGACACCCTCAGTATTGCCTCCATGGCCGCTCACCTCCCGCTCAAGTCACGATTGGAATCATGGGCATTGGTCAGTCGAATGATGTCATCAATGGAAGCCGATTCAACGACAAGCCCCGAAACCACCGACGCAACAGCATCAAGCCTGTCTGACCGGACCAGCGCATCGAATCCGGTGGCATACGTATGTGAGCCCAGCACTACGTCCGCAGGCAGTTGTGCCAGTTCGTCTGGACCGCCCTTAATCAGGCGGAACGATTCCTCAAACTCGTCTTTCGGACCGGTGTAGTAGAGACGGCCATCGGTGATGTAGGTAATGAAGTCAGCGGCACGTTCGAGGTCGGCAGTGATATGGGTGCTGAACAGTACCGAATGCTCGCCATCCTCAATGTAGGCATGCAGGATATCCATGAGTTCGTCGCGGGCAAGCACATCGAGTCCGCTGGTCGGCTCGTCGAGAATCAGCAGCTTGGCATCATGACTCAATGCGATGGCCAGCATCAGCTTCATCTGCATGCCGCGGGAAAGATCCTTGATATGTTTCTTGCCGTTCTGTGCGTCACCAAGGCCAAAAGTATCCAGATACTTGTGATAGCATCCACCGTCCCATGATGGATACAGTGGCGCAACGATACGTTCAATGTTCTTGACTTGCCACTGTTCATGCATGTAGCTGAAGTCAAACACCACGCCGAGTTGTTCTTTGACGGGCTCCTCGTTGGCGATGTTGTCGAGGCCGAGCACGTGAATCGAACCGGCGTCGCGGTGGATCATGTTGAGGATGAGTTTGATGAGGGTGGATTTGCCGGCGCCGTTCGGGCCGATCAGTCCCATGATGTAGCCCTTGGGCAGGTCGAAGGTCACGTCGTCCAGCGTGAAGCCGGAATCATAGTGTTTGGTGACGTCGGTGACCTGCAACGCCATCGCGTCGGATTCGGATATGGCGGTCATGGCCATGGTCCTTTCTTGAGGTTATTCCTTGCGGTATTCCTCTTCGAGCATGTGGCCCAATGCGTCCAGCGGAATGCCGGCGGCTTTGGCGCCCCGGCTTGCCTCGGCCAGGCTTTCACGAATCTGGGTTTCGAGCTGACGTTGCATCAGTTCGTTGCCCTTGTCCATCACGAAAGTGCCTTTGCCTTGAATGTTCTGTACCACGCCCTCATCGGCCAGTTCGTTGTACGCCCTGGTGACGGTGAGTACGGAGATGCGCAGCTCCTTGGCGAGTTTCCTCAAGGAAGGCAGGGCCTCGCCCGCCTTCAACTCGCCGCTGAGCACCGCCGAACGGATTTGGGTTTTGATTTGCTCGTAGATGGGTTCACCGGACACGGATGAGATGATCAGTTTCACCTATGCCCCTTTCGATTGTGGTTGACTAGCACCCCAGCTGTTTAGCTGTCATACAACACAGTATAACTGTTCTGCTTAACTGTCAAGGTGTGTTACATAACAGCTAAACAGTGAACAAACACATCGCCAACATACAGTGTCGAAACATGGGCCGTGCCTACAATGGCCTCGGAAAGGGGTACCTATACCGAACAACGCCGTTACGCTACGCCATACTGAACCGAACGATTATCCGGAGCTTGAGATCTGGTGGAACGATCACGCCATCGCCGACGATTGCCGTCATACGATGGAGAAAGTGCCGGACAAGACCATCGACCAGATGTTCCATACGTGGAGCGACGAGGATGACGACCGGCGCTTCGGCCGCACAACCTTCGGCCCGGACGGGCATCCTGTGGGCCATATCATCGCCAAGGACTGCACCGCGCCCGACCACAACGCCACGATGACTATTCTCATCGGCCCGTACTATCAGAACCACGGGTACGGCAGCTTGGCGCGAAGACCATCACGCTGAAGGCGTGGTCGTTCAACCTGCGGGCACGTCATATGTATAAGTCATTGGGATTCAAAGAGACGGGTCGCGCGGAGCACGCGGTGGAGCGTGGCGGTCATTGGTTCGATGAGGTGGTGTACGAAGCGCCGGTCAGCATGCTGCTGGAGCGTATCGCCGCTGAGGAGTCCGCGCGTGCGGAGGGTGAGAAGCTGGAAGAGCAACGTTTTGAGGCCGAAAGGCAGTCTGACAGGATTGCTCGACGGTAGGGACTGAGTAAGCGCAAGTGGAATCGGGCTGTGCCCGATATTGAATCGCACGGCTCATGCCACGACTTTTCTCCCCCACCCGCTTCGCGGGAGCCCCTCATCAGAGGGGCTTATTGTATGTGCTTACAACGGACGTGGGGCGTCGTGGAAATCGAAGAGGACGCCGTCCGCGATATCGCAGATTTCGGGCCAGTCGGCATCGGACGAATCGTCGTGCATGGCCCACACCTTCATACCGACCGACTTGGCTGATTTGATACCGACCAGCAGGTCTTCAAACACCGTGCAATCAGCGGGCTTGGTGCCCAGCCGCTCGGCGGTGAGCAGATATACGTCAGGCTGGTCCTTGCCGACATCATTGGCGTCATCGACGGAGACGATGTCATCGAACATGTCGAGCATGCCGACATGGCGCAACGCCGGCTCTCGCAGCTGCGGCGGCAACGATGTGGCAACACCCATCTTCACCCCGGCACTCTTGAGATCACGCAGATAGTCGAGCGCGCCGGGCTTGGCCTCCACTGTGGTGGAATAGGCCACGCGGGCCATATCGTCCCATTCCTGCATCAGCTCCTCAGGCGTGTCCTTGAGGCCGAAACGCGCAATGGTGTATTCCGCGATCTGCTGGAACTGCATGGAGGAGACCTTGATCATGTAATCCGGCGGCACCTCAATGCCCCTCTTGCCGAGAAAGTCGATGTCTACCTGGTCCCAGACGCCCATGGAGTCGAGCAGGGTTCCGTCGAGGTCGAATATGGCTGCTTTGGTCATAGTGCGGAATCCTTCAGCAATTCGCGGGCATGGTCCAGGGACGCTTCGGATTCACTGCCGGAGAGCATACGGGCGATTTCATGGACGCGTTGGTCGTCGCGCACTTCGCAGACGGTGGTCGCAACACCAGCCGCCTCATCGCCCGAGTCCTGCGATTCCTTGGACACCACGAACTGAGCGTCCGCCCAAGAAGCCACCTGTGCCAGATGGGTGACCACAATGACCTGTGCGTTGCGAGCCAATCGCGCGAGCCTTTTGCCCAATTCGACCGCGGCTTTGCCTCCCACGCCAGCATCGACCTCATCGAAGATGAAGGTCTGATCGTTGCCGCCACGGACGTCCGCCGCCACAAGTTCCAGAGCCAGCATCAGACGGCTGAGCTCGCCGCCCGAAGCGCTTTTGCCCATCGGCAACTGTGCGGAACCCTCAAACGGGGTGAACAGGAAAGCGATGTCGTCACGACCGTACGGCTCGAGAGGCCCAGTGTCCCCCGCTGAATCACCAGCCGCCGCTTCACGGTCGTTGTCATGGCCGTCACTTAATTCTCGAGGGGTGACACGAACCTCAAGGGACGCACCAGACATAGCCAGTGAGCTCAACTCATCGGTCACACGAGCACCCAACGATGCGGCGGCCTTGGTACGGGCGGCGCTCAGCGTATCGGCGGCGGCCAAAGCCGCACTGTACAGCGACTGTCGTTCGGCCTCCAGTTCGGCTACTTTCTCCGGCGAGGCGTCCAGGTCCTCCAAGTCGAACGTGGCCTTGTCGCGCCACGCAATCACATCCGCCAAGGTCGGCCCCCAACGGCGAGTGAGTTCGTTCAGCTCGTGAATCCGCCCGTTGATCTGGTCAAGGTCTTCGACACTGCCTTCATCGCCCAATTCCTGAGTGAGCGAGAACACCACGTCACCCAAATCGGCATTGATGGATTCCAATCGATCTGCCTGCTCGGCGAACTCGCCGCCGACGCGAATCGCACGCAACGAAGTCACCGCATGATTGATGAGATCGACCGCCGATGTGCCACCCGCATCGGCATCCACCTGTGAGGCATCCAACGCGCCCAACGCCGCGCCCACTCCTTGGGCGATATCGGCCGCGTTCTCGATACGCTCGCGACGCGACTTCAGTTCTTCGTCCTCCCCCAGCTGCGGATTGGTACGGTTGATACGGTCGATGGATTCACGCAAATAGTCCGCCTGCTGACGAGCGGAGGACTCCTGCGAGCGCAGTCGCCCCAACCGCTCATCCATGGCGGTCAGCTCATTCCATGCATGCCGGTAAGCATCAAGCTCAGCCTCGTCGTCGGCCACACGATCAAGGAATTCTCGTTGACGTGCGGCGGAGGCGATTTTCAGCTGATCGGCCTGCCCGTGAATGGTCACCAATTCTCCGGCAATGGAACCGAGCACAGATCGCGGCACGGATTTGCCGCCAAGTACGGCACGAGATCGGCCGGAAGCCGGCACAGTGCGAGAGAGGAACAGCTCACCGTCTTCGGGTTCGACGCCCGCATCGCGAGCTCGGCCAACAGCCGCTGCGACACCGGTGAGAACCGTGGCATCGTCGGCATCGGCATGGCTTAAGGAACCGGCTTGGTCATGACGTTCGGAACCAATGGCCAACGCATCATCATCGAACGCAAAAATCGCCTGCGCCCATGCCTCGTCTGCTCCTGCGGCGACCCGCGAGGATTCGGCCGTATCGCCGGACACCAGACGAATGGCGGATAGCAGCATGGATTTGCCCGCACCGGTTTCGCCGGTGATGGCCGTCATGCCACGGGCGGGCGCGATGGAGGCTTCTCGAATCGGCCCTAGGTTACGAATATCGAGTTCTTCGAGCATCAGCCCTCCGCCTTGCCGTTATGCTCGTCCGTCCTATCAGACACGGCATCAGCGGCAGTCGGGAATGTGTGTCCGTGATGCAGTGGCTGGCCCGAGGCCTCATTTCGTGCATGCTCACGCCAACCAACCACCGGCAGATCGAACTTGGAGACCAGACGGTTGGTGAACGGCACACCGGAGAGTCGGGCGAGGCGCAACGTATCGCGCGATTCACGCACCATGATGCGAGTGCCTTGCGTCAAGGCGCGCTGGCGGCGGCCATCGCAGCAGATCCAGCCTTCGGACATGGAATCGTCCAGGATATCGATGGTGAAGGTCGAGCCGGAGCCGATGATCAGCGGCCTGGCGAACAACGCATGCGCGGCCAACGGAATCAGCTGCAAAGCCTTGACGTTCGGCCAAATCACAGGACCGCCGGCGGAAAAGGCATAGGCCGTGGAACCGGTGGGCGTGGAGACGATGACGCCATCGGCGCCGAAGGAGTTCATTTCCACATCGTCCACGCGAATGGAAAGCTCCACCATCTTGCCGCGGTCGGCGCGTTCCAAAGTGATGTCGTTCAGCGCCCAATCCTCGATGGGTTTGGTGGCACCGGGTAGCCAGACATCGACATGGGCGATCATGCGCTCGTCAATGGAATAGTCATGTTCGGCCACGCGCCGAATCGCCTCGTCGATCTGGAAGCTCTCGAATTCGGCCAGGAAGCCGACATGCCCCATGTTCACGCCGAGAATCGGTACCTGGGTGCAATGCACGAGCTCAGCCGCCCGAAGAATCGTGCCGTCGCCGCCCAGCACCACGACGATTTCCGCGTCGTCCGTCACGCATGCGGGACTTACGCCGAAATCCGGAGCTTCGGTGTTATCGATAATCGTGACTTCGAAGCCGGCGCTGCGCAGCTGGCTCACCGCCTCGGACACCACTGTGCCGGACTGCCTGAGCCTGGTATGCGTCACCACAACCGCATTGCGCTTGGCCATGGACATCCTCCTATTGAATCGGTCGCACTGATGACTATCCTAATCATCGCCTGAGCCATCGGCCACATCACGTCACCGGCCCTCGGACATCAGACAAGGCCAACATATGGGCGTCGATACTATTGCGCACCGCATGCTGTTCCACGGAGTCGATTATCGTAAGGCTTCGGCTTACAATTACAGCCATACACCATTACGCCATCAGTATGGCGGGAAGCAGGAACCATATCCAACGACTTTGACGAGTCCTCCTCAAACAAGGAGACCTCGAAAGGCCTGTCATGGTGGTACTCGACCGACGTAATCAGCCAAGACAAGGGCGACCGGGCCTCCAAGCGCATCCGGCGCATGACGCTCACGGATCGCCTCATCAGGCATCCGGGCCGCCTGCCCATTCTGCATTTTTCCGTATTGATATTGCTGTCGACCGGATTATTGACGCTGCCCATCTCCACTACGAATCACGATGGCTTCAGCAACTTTCCGGTGTCGTTCTTCACTGCGGTTTCCGCCCTGTCCACCTGCGGCATTCCGGTGGTGAACACCGGCGAGTACTGGTCGATGTTCGGCCAGTTGGTCATTCTGTTTTCCATCCAGTTCGGTGGACTTGGCGTGATGACCTTTGCTTCGATAGTCGCATTGGGTGGTTATTCCGCAGGCGTGGCCAGCGCCGGCAACCCAGCATGCCTGTTCATTCTTGCGGCCGCAATGATTGTCGGTCGAGGCTTCCGTAACCATCACCGGCAACCTGTTGGATGCCGGCATCTCCGACCTGTGGGCCAAATCGGTCTCTCAGAAGCACGCCCGCATTCTGCAGCGCATTGGTGCCCACCATATCATCAATGCGGAAAACGATGCCGGCAAGCGCGTGGGTCATCTGGTGGCTGGCAACTATCTGGATTACATCGAAATCGACGGCCCATACAACGTCGTGAAGATTCACACCCCGCTGTACGCGGTGGGTCGCAACATCGAGGATGTGCAGGTGCATGACAAGTACGGTGTGACCGTGGTCGGCATCAAGGCCCCCGGCAAGGAATTCCAGTACGGTTCCAAGGAACTGATTATGCATCGCAACGATGAGCTCATCATCATGGGCAAGCAGGATCAGATCGACCGCTTTATCCAAGGCTGATTCTCGCGATACCCCCGTCCTGTTACTATATACCCATAATGCAAACGTTAGCATTAGCTCATCAACGATGATGACACTTGCGGTACGCAAAGCACAGGAGGTATCTTGCATCACCACACCGGCAACACAGGGCACGTACGTAACGGAAATTATGGGCTCATTACCGTGACGACCCGTACCACATTCGCCGACGATGTACGTTTTCGCACCACCATGGTCACCGGCACGCTTGAGGCAAACACCATTACCGGCAATCAGCTGATTGTCGACAATGGTACAGTGAGATGTTCCGGCGATGTTCATGTCGAGCGCATTGCCGGCAGAGGCAGAATCATCACCGATGGCAGCATCATCTGCGGCGGCATCGAGCTCACCGGCGACCTGCACTCCGGCGGAGATGTCACGTGTAACGATGATTTGCTCGTTAAGGGATCGCTGACCAGCCGTCATATCCGCGCGCGCAACATTCTGCTCCACGGCGTGCTTCAGGGGCATCGCATCAACGGCAGCAGTCTGGAGATCCGGCCATTGCGCAGCGCGATGTTCACCAGATTCGACATGCTGAAATATGAGGGAGGCAGCTCAGCCTCGCATATAGACGTCAACAAGATCGAGGCTCATCGGCTGACGTGCCGTACGTTACAAGCCGGCACTGCCATATTGCGTGATAACAGCATGGTGGAGCATGCTATTTGCTCGACTTCAATAGGTCTTGACCGAACATCCTGTGTGATGCTGGTCAACCGAGAATGCCGAAGATATCATTTGAAAACCGCATAAAGCAGATATTCCGCATTACCGTGCATGCCTTCAATGGGACTGTCGGCCGTATTGACGACGTGCAGCCCGTGCTGCCGCGCACAGGCGACGACATCGGCAAGGGTCTGCTCGCGCAATGCCGGATCGTCCACAATACCATGCTTGCCGAGTCCTTGCCGACCGACTTCAAACTGCGGCTTGACCAGCAGCACCACCTGAGCGCCGGGAGCGGCGATGCGCGCAATCACCGGAATCACATAGGTCAGTGAAATGAACGAGACATCGGACACGATCATCGCCGGGCGATATGGCAAATCATCGGCCGTGACTTCACGGATATTGACGCCGCTCATTTCGATGACGCGGTTATCTCCTGCAATACGCGGGTCAAGCTGCCCATGCCCCACATCGAGAGCCACGACTCTGGCCGCTCCCCCGCGCAGTAGCACATCGGTAAATCCACCGGTGGATGCACCGATATCCAAACATTCCAGACTTTGCGGCCCGGTCAGCCCATCGTCGGCAAAGGCCTTGAACGCGCCAAGCAGCTTGTAAGCTCCACGAGAGACATAATCATCACCCTTATCCACGGCAAGCTCACAATGACCGGCTTTGACCATGAATGACGGCTTGGTGATGGTCTCTCCGTCAACACGCACATGTCCGGCCTTAATAAGGCGCTGCGCCTTGGATCGGGACTCAACGAGATCGGAGGCCACAAGCATCATGTCAAGACGGTCAAGCGGCATTGCGGGATCAATCGGATGTTCTGACATCAATCAGTCACGGCTCTCGTCGAGCTCACTGTGCAATGAGTCAAGCACATTGCGGTAAATCTCGAGCTTGCGGTCATTGTCCTGATTGTCAATATCCACAAGATCCGGGTACCGTTGCGACACCGGCGTACGGCCGGCTGACTGAGGTTCGCTGTTCATCACTGCTCTCCAAGGGTAAAGTTCGGCACCATGGATTCATCCATCTGCGCGCCTTTGTCGGCGGCTTCCCAAGCGGCACATACCGCAGCACGAAGACCATCCATACTCGTGGGATCACTGACCTGAACCCGTCCGTTTTCAAACCATGCGCTGGCCTTGCGGCACTCCCAAGTACCGTCCTCGCAACGCACCGGTTCGCTCTGAATCTCGCCAAGCTCGCGCAGATCACGGGCGATGAACGTGGGGCGCAAGTGTTCGGGAGCCAGCATAAGCTCGGTCGGGTTGGTCACGCCGGTCAACACAGCCAGCGAATCATAGCCGCCACGGTTGCCTGCCTCGATATCCGTGTCGAGACGATCGCCGATGGCGATGGACGACTCTTTGGGCACCAAGTCATGATCTTCGGCGGCGTTGAGTTCACGCGCTTCATCGTACATATAGGCTTCCGGCTTACCTGCGGAGGCCACTGGTTCGACGCCAGTGGCGGTGATCACGGCTCGAATCATCGAGCCGCAGCCGGGCGCTATGCCCATTTCACGCGGAATGGTCAGATCACGGTTAGTCACGAAATATGTGGCTCCGGCTTCGACCGCATAGGAGACTTCAGCCATCATCTGCCACGTCATCTCGGGATACCATCCCTGAATAACCGCCTGCGGATGGTCTTCCGGGCCATTCACGATGGTCAAACCGTTTCGCGTGACCTCATCACGAAGATGATCGGCACCCAATACCTGCACGCGCGCACCGGCCGGCAACGCTTTGGCTACCATACGGGCCGCCACCACCGAGGAGGTGATGACCTGCCACGGTTCCACATCCAGGCCAAAACCCTTGAGCTGATCGGCCACCACATGCTGGAATCGTGAGGAATTGTTGGTGGTGTACTCGATAGTCATGCCGGCCTGTTCGGCAGCGCGGATGGAATCAGCCGCATAGTCGACCGGGTTCTTGCCGCGGTACACCACACCGTCGAGGTCCAGCAGCGCAAGCTGATAGGCCTCGGCAAGCGGACGATCGGTGCCTTTGAGAAAACGGGTCATTACGCCGCTCACTCCTCGGTTTCTTCAGATTCGGCTTCGGCGGGAGCATCATCAGCCGACTCTTCGGATTCGGCCGGTTCGTCGCTCTCCTCGGACTCCTCAGTGGCATCAGATTCAGCTACGTCGGATTCCTCCGCAGCTTCATCATCTTCCGGTTCCTCGGCGTCTTCTGATTCCTCAGGCTCCTCAGACTCTTCAGGCTCAAGCTCCGGAGCATACTGTGCTTCGGACGGGTCGATACCGAGGGTTTCCATCACTTCGGAGTCGTCGGTGATGTCCTCAAGATCATGGTCAACGACCACGTCATCGCTATCCTCGTCGATGTCTTCGTCGGCGTACTGGTCTTCAAGGCGGTCAAGCAAATCGTTAAGCTGCTCGGCTTCCTTGTTGCGGCCGGCTTCCTCGAGGAAATACTGTTCGGCTTGTACCGCACGCATGCGGTACTCCCCCGGCAGACCCTGCGAACGTCCGACGGCGTGAACCACATCAATGGCCTTATCCCACATTTCCAAATCGCCGAGAGCGCCAGCGTACACCAGGAACATCTCGACCTTCGGAGAGCCATGCAGTGCCTTGCCCTCGTCGGACAGTGCCAGTTCCACGGCCTTCTTCGGGTTGCCAAGACCACGCTCGCAGTCGGCGATGAACGGCAGGTAGTCCTGGAATCCGTTCATGCGGTAAGCGGTGCGGAATTCGCGCAAGGCGAGCTTGTAGTCGCCTTGACGGTAGGCGATGAATGCCAACGTTTCACGGGCGAAGTCAATTCGGGAAGCCTGACGAGCCACCCACTTGGCATGCTCGAGAGCATTCTGAGGATCGTCCTCCTCCTGCGCAAAGGCGGCGAGAATATGCAGACCGATGTTCTCCGCGTGCTCCTTGGACAGGCCGCGCAGACGCTCCCTCTCATCCGAGGACAGCATCGACCATTCCATACCCTTGGGCATCTTCGGCTCGTCAGGGCGACGATCGGTGTACGGGTTCTGCGAGGGGAAGCTCATCGTGCCGTCGGAATTGCGGCGCGGACGGTTCATGTATTCAGAGCGCTTCTCCTCACGGTACTGGCGCTTCTCTTCCTGCGAAAACTCGCGGAATTCGCCGTCACGACGGTTGTTGTCGCGGCGATCGTCACGGCGGAAGTCACGACGATCATCGCGGCGGTCGTCCCTGCGGAAGTTGCGACGCTCACCATCGCGGCGGAAATCACGACGATCGTTATCACGGTGCTGGTAGCGCGGATTCTCGCCGTTCTCGCCTTCGTGGGAACGGTAGCCACCCTCGCGGCGCGGCTTGAAACCGTCGCCGTCGCGGCGCGGACCATTGCCGCGGTAGCCGCCCTTGTGGAAGCCTCCGGACTTGCCGTAGGACTTGCGGTAGCCGCCGCGACCTTCACCATCACCATCGCGACGCGGCGCATAACCCTCGCCATCCTCGCGGCGACGCGGCTTGAAACCCTCACCATCATGACGCGGCTTGAAACCGCCCTTGCCGCGCGGCTTGAAACCCTTGCCACCGCGGTTGCCCGGTCGGCGATCGCCATACCCCTTATGGCCGCCGCCGTAGGACTTGCCGGAACGCTCGTTACCTTCTGCCATTACTTGTTTTCCTTAATTCGTTGTTGATTAACGGTTTTCCACGGCGCCGAGCGCCTTCTTGCCACGACGGATGAGCGCGAAGCGGCCGGCCAGGAAGTCAGCTTCGGCCAGCACCTGCTCCTCATCCTCGATACGGTTGTTGTTGAGATACACGCCACCGGACTTGATGGCGCGGCGTGCCTCGGAAGCGGACTTGAACAGTCCGGCAGCCTGGGCGGCGTCGATTACGCGATCGCCGGGCTTGGAGACGGGGAAGACGTGCTCGCCGTTCTCGTCGACCACCTTGAAACCGTCGAGCACGGATTCCAGCGTTTCCTCATCGATGTCTTCGAGGTTGCCACCGCGTCCGAACAGCGCACCGGAAGCGTCAATGGCGGCCTGGGTAGCGGCCTCGCCATGCACGAAGCTGGTGACCTCCCAGGCGAGGGTCTTCTGGGCCTCGCGCTTGCCGGGGTTGGTCTTGGATTCCTCGACCAGTCGTTCGATTTCGGCCTTGGGCAGGAAGGTGAACGCCTTCAGCAGGCTTTCCATCTCCACATCCGGGCGGTTGATCCAGAACTGGTAGAACTTGTACGGGCTGAGCATCGTGGCGTCGAGCCAGACGGCGTTGCCCTCGGACTTGCCGAACTTCTTGCCGGAAGCATCAGTGATGATCGGGCTGGTGAACACATTGACGTCCACACCGCGCACCTTGTGAATCAGGTCCAGGCCGGAGGTGAGGTTGCCCCACTGGTCGGAGCCGCCGAGTTCCAACGTGCAGTGGTATTCGTCAAACAGGTGGAGGAAGTCGTTGCCCTGCAGCACCTGATAGCCTGTCTCTTATACACATCTGACGCTGCC
>ENA-OXVS01000175-OXVS01000175.1-human-gut-metagenome-genome-assembly--contig:-NODE-175-length-14903-cov-13.558190_pt1 | contig 14903 bp, 10 predicted proteins | sample MGYA00249567_ERZ652677 | MGnify/ENA primary metagenome ERZ652677 (study PRJEB26925, sample SAMN05826734) | human gut metagenome | biome: ENVO:2100002; feature: ENVO:00000062; material: ENVO:00002003... | reverse complement strand
GACGGGGTCACGACGATGCCGTCGGCCAGGCCTTCGCCGGTGAAACGCTGCGTGCCGTCCGCTGCGCGGTTATGGGTCAGGATGGCCTGAGACACAACCGGGGTCGGAGTGAAGTCGTCTCGGGAGTCGATGCGCACGGTCACGCCGTTGGCGACGAGCACTTCGATGGCGGTCTTCCAAGCCGGCTCGGACAGGGCGTGGGTGTCGCGGCCGATGTACAGCGGGCCGGTCACGCCGGCCTTCTTGCGGTATTCGGCGATGGCCTGGGTGATGGCCACGATGTGGGCCTCGTTAAACGAGGTCTTCAGGGACGAGCCACGATGTCCGGAGGTGCCGAAGGAGACACGCTGCTCGGGAACGTTGGGATCGGGGACGACGTCATAGTACTTGCCGATGACCTCGTCGACATTGATCAGATCTGCTGGGGTGGCGGGCATTCCCGCATTGTTTGCAACCATAGCCACTATTCTGCCACGCTTTTGCTGCGAATGTGCGTAATTGTCCCATTATGTGCGATGAATACGTTATCTGTTTATTGCATGTTTGGATATAAATATAAGAATTTTCGCTAGTGATGGATTGTGTTCTCGGTTGATTTGCGCAATGTCAGATGATGGTGTATAGTTTTGTGCTATTCGACTGAAGCAGGGTTGCTAGTCAACATAATGACGCAAGACCTGAGATATGGCTTAACCATAGCCATATCTCAGGTCTTTTTTGTTGCCCGAAGCAGTGTTGCTTGGATCGAATCGGTTGTAAGGGAAAGAAAGGAAAACAGGATGGCTGGCTCACTTGCATCGCAGATCATCACTGCAATCGGTGGTCCTGAAAACGTTCGCAGCCTGACGCATTGTGCCACTCGACTGCGCTTTGAATTGGTTGACGCATCCAAGGTCGATCAGAACGGTCTCGAGCACATGCAAGGCGTGCTCGGTGCGGTGCCGCAGAGCGGTGACCGTTTCCAGGTCGTCATCGGCGGTGGCGTTGCCACCGTGTACGAAAACATCATGCATCTGCCTGAAATGGCCGGTGTCGGTGGTGCCTCCGCGTCTGGCGATGGTCAAAAGAGCAATGCCGACGTCAAGGCCGAAGCCCGTTCCAAGGCTCGCGGCAAGGTGGCCTGGCTGGACTCCTTCTTCGAGTATCTCGCCGATTCCTTCCGCCCGATTCTGGGCGTGCTGCTCGGCGCTTCTATCATCATCGCGCTGGTCAATCTGCTTATTTCGCTGAACGTTATTCCGAATGACGAGGCCTCCGCAGGCTGGGTGTTCGTGAAGGCCATCTGGAAGGGTGTGTTCTACTTCCTGCCGATCATGGTCGCCTACAACGCCGCCAAGAAGCTCAAGGTCGATCCGTGGCTGGGCGGCGCCATCATGGCCATCCTCATGACCCCGCAGTTCACCGGCCTGATGGATGCCAAGACCACCACGTGCGTGGAGAACGCCGCTCTGGGCACCAAGTCTTGCACGGCCAACATATTCGGTCTGCCGATGGCGTTGAGCGACTATTCCGGCAACGTATTCGTGCCGCTGCTCATGGCCGCCGTACTTGCTCTCGTCTACCACGGACTGAAGAGGATCATCCCCGAAAGCGTCCAGCTGGTCTTCGTGCCGTTCTTCTGCATGATCATCGTTGGCGCGCTGACAGCCTTCATCATCGGCCCTATCGGCGTGTGGGTCGGCAACGGCCTCGGCGTCGGCTTGGCCTGGATGAACACTCATGCCCCGTTCATCTTCGCCATCATCATTCCGATGCTGTACCCGTTCCTCGTGCCGCTCGGTTTGCACTGGCCGCTCAACGCCCTGATGCTCATGAACATCCAGACTCTCGGCTACGACTTCATCCAAGGCCCGATGGGCGTGTGGAACTTCGCCTGCTTCGGCACTACCGCTGGCGTGCTCTTCCTTGCTGTGCGTGACAAGGACAAGGCCATGCGCCAGACCGCTCTGGGTGCGCTCGCGGCCGGCCTGCTCGGTGGCGTTTCCGAACCGTCCCTGTACGGCATCCACCTGCGTTACAAGCTCATCTACAAGCGCATGCTGGTGGGCTGCGGTCTCGGTGGCGTCGTCATCGCTATTCTTGGTTGGCTTTTCCCGTCCGTCACCGCCGCCGGCCAGACCGTGCACGGCGTGACCACTACCACCTTCGCATTCACCTCGCTGCTGACCATTCCGGTCTTCAACCAGATGTGGGTGTATGCAGTGTCCATCGCCGTGTCCTTCCTCACCACCTTCCTTCTGATCATCACTTTCGATTACCGCACTCCGGAACAGAAGGCTGAAGTGCTGGCCCGCGCGGCCGCCGATCAGAAAGCCGCTGTCTCGTCTGTCGAAGCCGAGGGAGCCGCTCCAGCTGTTGCCACCGCGACTGCCACTGCTGCCACCAAGACCGAAGCCCCGGCTGCTGCCACCACCACCGTGGTTAACGCGCCGGTCGCCGGTCATGTGATCTCCTTGGACGAAACTGGCGATCCGGTGTTCGCATCCCGCGCGCTCGGCGAGGGCGTCGGCATCCAGCCGGCCGATAGCGAAGTTGTGGCCCCGGTATCCGGCGTGCTGCAGACCGTCGCCGAAACCGGTCACGCATTCGGCATCAAAACCGATGATGGCGTGGAGGTGCTCGTGCACGTCGGCATCGACACGGTGAAGATGAACGGCGAAGGCTTCGATGTGAAGGTCAAGGCCAACGAACATGTGAACGCGGGGGACACCCTCGTTGTCGTCGACTTTGATAAGGTTAAGGAAGCTGGATACAGCACCACCACGTTGATGACGGTGCTGAACACAGTGGCCTTCGCGTCCGTCGCGCCAAAGACCGGCGTCGACGTCAAGGCCGGTGAGTCGGTGATCGACATTCAGCACTGACCAATCGCATAGTCGGAAAGGGCCGACGTGGACGTTCTTCGCGTATTCAACAATAATGTCGTACTGGCAAAAGACGGCAATAGTGAGGTGATTCTCACCGGTCGAGGCATAGGCTTCCAAGCCAAGCCCGGACAGCATATTGATGACACGAAGATCGTCCGTCGGTTCATTCCCGCAGATGGCAAGGATCCCGACCATATGGCCCAACAGGTGGCCGGGATCCCACCCGAAATCATTCGTCTCGTTACGGACGCCATGAACCGCGCAGGTCTGAAGGAACAGGCCGACCGGCAGCCTGCATTGGTGCTGGCATTATCCGACCATATTTGCGGTGCGATTCGCCGATCGCAAAACAAACAGACCATCGAATATCCACTGGAAGCCGAAGTGCGTTCGCTCTACGCGAGCGAATATGCCAAAGGCAAAGCTCTGGTCGATGCGATGAACACGTATCTGGGCGGTGCCCTGCCGGACTGCGAAGCCGTGGCTTTGGCCCTGCACTTGGTCAATGCGGGCTTCTCCACCGGCGATCTTTCTGCCACATACACCATGACCGGCGTCATCCAACAAATGCTGACGGTCATCGAAGGCTATTACGGCATCAACCTTGACCAGAACAGCGTCAATGTGGCGCGTTTCATCACGCATCTGCGCTATCTTTTCGTGCGCATCCACCAACATGAACAACTTGATGACGAGCCTGAACCAATCGTGGAATCCATCAAAACCTCGTATCCGAAAGCATCGGATTGCGCAAACAAACTCGCGATCATCATCAAAATGCGATTGAATGCAAGTCTTTCGCAAGCGGAAATCGCCTATCTTACCTTGCATGTCGCACGAGTGACTTCTCATGCGGCGGAATCGCATGAGAATGATAATATCAATGCATAACCTGCATAAAATGCATAATCATCGTAATAAATAATTATTGATAATTACGATTAATAGTTACTGATTTACACTGGTAGTATTGGCTTCGGACGCTTCCGGCACACGCACGCACAACGACTTACGCTCCACACTGAAACGAATATGCTGCGTTTCGGGAAGCATATCGCCGTCAACCTGCGCCAAAACAGGCTTCTCCAACTTGATTTCCGCGCTGACGCCCTGAATCTGGTCAACCGTGGAATTCGTGGAGAACGGACTCTGCTGTGCCTTGCCGGTGATGGTCTGATGCAGCACATCACCAAATAGATTCGCCCAACCGATCAAACCGCCGGACGTGTCAATAATCTCATAATCGAGGATGCCATCATCGTATACGGCGTCAGGCATGAGTGAAAACACCGGAATCTGTCCGCAATTGCCGGCCATGAACGTGCGGAATGTCAGTCCGTGCGTTGTGTGCGTGCTGCCATCCGCGCTGGTAATGGTCACGTCGCCCTTGTACTTCGGGGCGAACAGGTTCTTCACGCCCGACACGAAATAGGCGAGCCAGCTGATGTTCTTCTTCAACTCAGGATCGGTGTCGTCGATCATCACCGCATCGAAACCGATGCCTGCGATAATGAGGAACGCATGACCATGATCGGCGGTTTCATCATCGAGCAACGTCAAACGGCCGACATCCACCAAACGCGAGCCGTGAGACGTGGCAACGGTCAACGCAGCATCGATATCATCTACGGGAATGCCCATATTGCGGGCAAACAGATTGCCGGTGCCAATAGGGATGATGCCCAGCGCGTGACCGGTTCCCGAAAGCGCGCTCGCCACCGTGCGCACCGTGCCGTCGCCTCCAACCGCGACCACCACATCGGCGCCATGCTCTAACGCCTCCAACGCACAGGCGCGACCATCCTTATCAAGCTGTGTTTCGATATATTCGATCTGCGTAAGATGCTTCGCCTCGCAGAACTCCTGAATATGCTGCTTGCGCTGTTCCGCCTGGGGCTTCGACGGATTGATCACGAACGCATAGTGCACCTGATCGTCGTCGCGTTTGTCGAGCTGCTCGGCAAACCTACGGTGCTTATATGCACGCACCGCGAAAAAGGCGGCCGCGCACACCGCTGCAACCGCAAGAACGACAATCACAATGATAACTGGCATAGGCATGTCACCTATTTTTCACGTAAGACGTGAAAAAAGCGAATCAAGCACGATTTATTCGACGATTCCTGCACGTTGTATACAAAAATGGAAGGTTTGCGGCGAGTGTCGGCTTTCAGCACTAGTCTAGAAAACATGCTTGATATCCAATTCATTCGTGAACATGCTGACGTTGTTAAGGAATCCCAGCGCAAGCGTGGCGAATCGGTCGAACTGGTCGACGAGGTGCTGCGCTCCGACGAGGTTCGTCGTTCCTCTCTGAAGGAATTTGAGGCTGCACGTGCGCAGCAGAAAGAAATCGGCAAGAAGGTCGCCGCGGCTCCGGCCGACGAAAAGGCCAAGCTGATTGCCGAAACCAAGGAACTCTCCCAGAAGGTTTCCGAATACAAGGCCGCAGCGGACGCCGCAGCCGAAGAGTACACCACCGCCATGTGGAAGCTCTCCAACGTGGTTGAGCCGGAAGCTCCGGAAGGCGGCGAAGACGATTACGTGGTGGTCAAGAAGGTTGGCCAGATTCGCGATTTCGCAGCTGAAGGCTTCGAACCGAAGGACCACCTGACCCTCGGTCGTGGCGTTGCCGGCATTGATATGGAACGTGGCGTGAAGGTCGGCGGCTCCCGCTTCTACTTCCTGCGCGGTCAGGTGGCCCGCATGCAGATAGCCATGCTTACCATGGCTGTGGACCAGGCTCAAGAGCACGGCTTCACGCTGGCCATCACCCCGACGTTGGTGCGTCCGGAAGTGATGCGCGGCACTGGCTTCCTCAACTCCCACGCCGACGAAATCTACCGTCTGCGCGAACCTGACGAGCAGTACTTGGTCGGTACCTCCGAAGTGGCGCTCGCAGGCATGCACGAGAACGAGATTCTCGACCTGTCCGACGGTCCGCTGCGCTACTGCGGCTGGAGCTCCTGCTACCGCCGCGAAGCAGGTGCTGCTGGCAAGGATACTTCCGGCATCATCCGCGTGCACCAGTTCGACAAGGTGGAGATGTTCGTCTACACCAAGCAGGAGGACTCCTACAAGGAGCATGAGCACCTGCTGGCCATGGAGCAGGAGATGCTCGGCAAGGTTGAGGTGCCGTACCGCATCATCGATACCGCTGCCGGCGATCTGGGCTCTTCCGCAGCACGTAAGTTCGATTGCGAAGCTTGGGTTCCGACCCAGGGTCGCTACCGCGAGCTGACTTCCACCTCCAACTGCACCGAATACCAGGCCCGTCGCCTGAACATTCGCGAACGTATGGAAGATGGCGGCACCCGCGCCGTTTCCACGCTGAACGGTACGCTGGCCACCACTCGCTGGCTGGTCGCCATTCTCGAGAACCACCAGCAGAAGGACGGCTCCATCGTCATTCCGCAGGCCATGCGTGCCTACATGGGTGGCAAGGAAGTCATTGAGCCGACCAAGTGGGAAGCCTGATTCCACAACTTCCTTACGCTGTGATATATTGACATCTTGTGTGTTGGCAGTGATGTCGACACACAAAGGGTAGGTGTCTGAGCGGTCTAAAGAGACGGTCTTGAAAACCGTTGAGGTGCAAGCCTCCGCGAGTTCGAATCTCGCCTTACCCGCCTACAAGGCTTACTGAGAGCGTCCTAAGCTCCCAGTAAGCCTTTTTTATTGCTGCAATCCGGACAAACTCCGCCCAAGTTCGGCTCAGCACCGTCCAAGTCTCAATTCTTCCAGTTGCTGGAGGTTTTTCCCGCTGGGGGAGCCGGTATACGTCCACTTTCTTCCAGTGACTGGAAAGATTGGGAAGGGATTGTGATGTTGTTCGGTGTACGATCAGGCTGAGCTATGAGAAAGGCTGCTGCGACTATGCGTAAGAATGGGATGCAAATGAAGGACCGGGCGATGGGAGCTATGGCTGGGCTTGCGTTGGGCGATGCGTTGGGAATGCCTACGCAAAGCATGTCGGCCGAGCAGATTCGCCAGTATTACGACGGTCCGATTACGAAACTTATGAATGCCGTGCCGCAGCAGCCAATCGCACCGAATATGAAAGCTGGTGCCGTTACCGACGATACAGAACAGGCTTTCGTACTCGCACAGCGACTTATCGACGATAACGGCTGCATTGATAACACCCGATATGCCCACGATCTGCTGCAATGGGAAGCTGCGATGAAGGCCAAGGGATCGCTTGACCTGCTGGGACCTTCCACCAAAGCAGCGCTGCAAAAACTCACCGAAGGCGTAAGTTTGGAAGAAACCGGACGATTCGGCACCACCAACGGCGGTGCAATGCGTGCCATGCCGGTAGGCATCGCATTCCGTCCAGGCCAAGCGCTCGCCGACGCCGCCTGGCGATCCTGTGTGGTGACGCATAACACGGTGCAGGGCATTGAAGCGACCACTTTGGTGGCTGCGGCGGTGAGCTTTGCTATTGAAGGAGAACGTGACTTTTTGCACCTCGCGGTGGAATTCGTGCAGAAGCTTCCGCAGCGTGGCAATTGGTCGGCAAAGGCTTCGGTGCTTGCGCGCGTGCAATATTTCATGAATTGGGCCGAAACTGATGGATGCAGACTCAATGACGACGAATTCGCTGCTGTGCTGCAACGGGATTGCGGTACCAGCGTGGAATCGAACGAGTCCGTGGCTGCCGCTTTCGCCATTGCGGCGCGCTTTTTTGACGATCCCACGCATGCTTTGTGTTTCGCGGCTTCTGTCGGTGGTGACACTGACACCATTGCGGCCATTACGGGTGCGATGCTGGGGGCGTGGCATGGTATGCAAGGTTTCGACAAAACCATGCTTGATCAGGTGCTTTCACAACTTGCTGAAGATAATCACCTTGATTTGGTCGGCACTGTTACGTCACTAAGCGCGTTACGTGATGATAGTGCGCTTAATGATGCAAATATCGTTTGATCTGCAGGAGCCGTGGTTGGCGAAACTATGACGAAAGTGCGAAAGACATTGCAATGACTGGAAAAGTTATTTCTCTTGGACAGGTTATTGTCGATCTGACCATGAATGTGGACGCGGTGCCGCGTGCGGGTGAAGATGTGTTCGCCGGCAATGTGCAAATGCAGGTTGGTGCCAGCTTCAACACGCTGTATGCCGTTCGCCGCATGGGCGTTAAGGCGTCTCATGCTGGTGTGATTGGTACGGGGCCGTGGGCTTCGCAGATTCTACAAACGTTGGAAAATCAGGGAATTCAGCATATTGGCAAGCGGGATGCCGTGCGTGATTCGGGATTTTGCGTGGCGTTGACCGACGCGAATGCTGAACGAACGTTCATTTCGACGAGAGGTGCGGAAGCATATGGCAGTGTCGATGCGTTCGATTCTGTGAATCCAGAAAAGCAGGATGTCGTGCATATGAGCGGATACACGTTGGTGCATCACACGGCGGACGCACTGCTTGCTTTTGCGAAAAGAACGACTGAACATCGCGAGTTTACTGCAGTATTCGATCCTTCTCCGATGATCGCGACAGTTGATGATGACGTTTTTCGTACGATGCTCGCATATCGTCCGATATGGTCGTGCAATGAATGCGAGGCAACGTTGATTGCGCAACGTTTGGCGGCGCTCGATAATGGCAATTCTTGCGATTGCAAGGTTTCGCAGGATATTGTACAAGAGATTGAGAACGCGAATGTCAATGAAGAGACGGTTGCGTGGCTGTGCGATCGATTGCGATCTCCTGTAATCGTTCGCGTGGGCGCGGATGGTGCGTGGTTGGCGATTCCCGGTGACGAAGCGCTGCGAATTCCTGGTTTTCCAATGAAAGCGGTGGATACCAATGGCGCCGGTGATTGTCACGCGGGTGTGTTGTGCGCCCTGCTGTGCGAAGGCGTGCCGTTGAAGGATGCTGTACGTTGCGCCAATGCTGCTTCGGCGTTGGCTGTAACGCGATCGGGGCCGGCTACCTGCCCTGATCGAAAGGAGGTTGAGCGGCTCCTGGGAAGGGCGTTCTAAGACTTATGGTACAAATAACTATAAGTGGTTATATCATGTGCGCGATTGCGTTGATACGGCGTGCATATAGCCTGTCTGCAGTGTCGTGCGGCAGATTCAAGGAGATTGGATTCGTATGAGCAATGAGAAAGGAACCCTCTCCATTGAGGAGCAGGGCATTGACACCATTTCTGAAGAGGAGCGTAAAGGCACGCCAGCCAGCCTGTTCTGGCCTTGGTTCGCTGCCAATGTTTCCATGTTCGCCATGTCGTACGGCGCGTGGGCGCTCGGTTTCGGCATTTCGTTCTGGCAGGCCACCGCCATGACCATTATTGGCGTGGTTGCCTCGTTCCTGCTGGTCGGCATCATTTCCATCGCGGGCAAACGCGGCAACGCGCCCACCATGGTGCTCACCCGCGCCACGTTCGGTGTGGAAGGTGCCAAAGTGCCAGCGGCGCTGAGCTGGATCGCCACATTAGGCTGGGAGATTTCACTGACCACCACCGCTGTGCTGGCATTATCAAGCACCATCGAAAAACTCGGTTGGGGCTCTGGTACCGCGCCCAAGATTATCTCCACCATTGTGGTGGTCGGCCTTGTAGTGGTCGCAGGTATTTTCGGATACGACCTGATTATGCGCTGCCAGCAGGTCATCACCATCGTGACCGGTGTGATCACTGTCGGTTTCTTTATTCTCGGCTGGGGGCATATCGACTTTTCCGCCATTAACTCGGTTCCGACGGGATCATTGCCGGCCATGCTCGGCTGCTGCTTCTTCGTAATGACCGGCTTTGGCTTGGGCTGGGTAAACATCGCTGCCGATTACTCGCGCTATCTGCCGCGCAAATCCTCCAATGGCGGCATTGTGTTCTGGACCACATTCGGTGCGTCCATTGCCAATGTGTTCCTGATTTTCTACGGTCTGCTGCTCGCGGTTTCCAATGCCGACATGGCTGAAAACGTTGGAAATGATCCGATTGGAGCCATGGCTTCCATTCTGCCGACCTGGTACTTGATTCCGTACACCATCGTGGCCGTGCTCGGTTTGATGTCCGGCTCCATTATGGACAATTATTCCAACGGGCTTGCGCTGCTGTCGTTCGGTGTGAAGTTGCCGCGTACCGTGGCTGCCGCGCTCACCGCCGCTTTGACTGTGCTTGGTGTGGTCTACGTGACTTTCTTCTCCGACACGTTCATTGGTCCGTTCCAAGGCTTTCTGACCACGCTCGGTGTGCCGATGGCCGTATGGGCTGGCATGTTCGTGGCCGATGTGATCATTCGCAAGAAGGATTACAGTACCGCTGATTTGTATGATCCGAAGGGGCGTTACGGTGCGTGGAACGGTAAGTCTTTCGCCATTCTTGTCGTCGGTACCGTGCTTGGTTGGGGATTGGTGGTCAACACTGCCGCCAGCTGGCTGAACTGGCAGGGTTATCTGCTGTTCCTTATCGGTGGCAAAGAAGGTAGTTGGGCTGCCGCCAATCTTGGTGTGATTGTTGCGCTGATTATTGGTCTTGCGGGATCGTTGATGTTCCAGCGCGGCGATATTGCCAAGCAGGAAGCTGATCTGCCGGTTTCGGAAGCATGAGTTGCTTATTGCGATAATACAAGGAAAGGAAAAGTCATGATTGCGGAAGATGAATGGCTGGTAGTTATCGACAGGCAGCGTGTTTTTGCGGAAAGTGAATGGTCCGCATGGGCTTGCCCGGACGGCTCCTATCACACTACTGATGAAGCGTTCGCACGATTGGCGAAGGCGTTCGGCGATCGTGTGGTCTACACACGATATGTTGCGCCTGAGCCGCCGCAAAACGCTTGGGTTGATTATTTCAAGGATTGGCCGCAGTTTTTAGTTGCTCCCGACGATTCGATGTACGATCTCACCGCGGATACCGCGGAATTGGCGCAAGGCCATGCCGTGGTCAGTCGCGACACTTTCGGCAAGTGGGGAAGCGTGCTGAGCGAAGCCATTAAAGGCGCTAAAAAGATCACGGTATGTGGTGTCGCCACCGATTGCTGTGTGCTTACCACTGTGCTCGCCGCAGCTGACAATGGTGTAGCGGTGCGCGTTGCTGCTGACGCTTGTGCAGGCAGTTCGCCAGAAAACCATCAGATGGCATTGAACACTATGGCATTGTTCACGCCGCTGGTCACCGTTACCAACACTGACGCTATTCTGAAGTAAAAAATACCGCAAGCAAACCATTTTCTGCGGGGCTTACTGAAGTTTTCAGTAAGCCCTGTTCATGTATATCGCAGCAAAACGGGTCTTCAAAAGCGTTTGAGAGTCCGGATTCCTCCATTTGCTGGAAGTTTTATCTTGTTGTCGACCCTGTGAGCGTCCAGATCCTCCCAGTGGGTGGGATGGGGCGAGGCGGGGTGAAAAGGAAGACTGATTGTTATACGATGCGGCGGTCGGCGGCCCAGCGGGTGAGTTCGGTGCGGTTTGACAGCTGCAGTTTGCGTAGTACGGAGCTGACGTGCGTTTCCACGGTTTTGATGGAAATAAACAGTTCCGCTGCCACTTCCTTGTACGTGTAGCCGCGCGCGATCAAGCGCATGACTTCCTGCTCACGGTTCGACAAGCGGTCCAGCTCGTCATCGCGGATCGGTCCGCTTGCAGAGCCGCCCATGCCAGCCGGTGAGCCATTTTGGAAGGCAGACAGCACGAATCCCGCCAATTTCGGCGAAAACACGGCATAGCCCTCATATACTTGCTTGATGGAAGAAATCAAATCATCGCCGGAAATCGTCTTTGTCACATAGCCTTGCGCTCCAGCACGAATTACCGATCCGACATCCTGCGGCGAATCAGACACCGACAGTGCCAGAAACACGGTATTAGGGGAGTATGCGCGCGATTTCACGAGAATTTCGGCTCCGCCGCCACCCTCGCCACCGGGGACATGCACATCAAGCAGCACTACATCCGGCTTCGTCTGTGCGATCATCGCCACTGATCCCTCGACATCGGCCGCTTGTCCGACGATGTCGAAATGCGGCTGCAGCGTTGCGATAACGCCCGCACGGAACATTTCATGATCGTCAACGATGGCGATGCGGATCTGCTGTTCCTGCTCGTTCATTGCTGCTCCTCGAAATGGTTGGTACGTTGATTGTTGGATTGACGGTTATGGTGATTGGGAAAATCGGTTTGTTGTGAGTTGCTTTGCGATTCGTGCGATTGCTGCGCATTAGTGTCGGCGGCTGTGGTTGCGGATGCGGGCATGTCTGCGATTGGCATATGCATGCGCACCTCCGTGCCCCATTGCGGTCTCGATACAATCTCCACTGTACCGCCACGTCGCTTGATTCGTCCGATAATCGATTCACGAATGCCAAGGCGATTCGCGGGAATCGCATTCACGTCGAATCCGTTGCCATGGTCGCGCACGAACACTTCCACCAGTTTACTGCTTGCCTCGCAGTAGACGGAAATCGGCTCTCCTCCATGCGCTACCGCATTGATAAGCGCCTGTTGCGTGGCGTCAAGCAGCGCATCGGTTTGCGCGCTTGGACGTGCGTCGCCCACCGTCACCACTTCGATTGGCTTGCCATGCGTGTCTTCCACATGTGCGGCGATTTCTTTCAAGCCGGCGTTCACGGAACGGTCAGACGTGGTGCGTTCCTGATACAGCCATTCACGCAATTCGCGTTCCTGCGAACGCGCCAGCGAAAACACCGTCTGCTGATCGTCGGCATGCAACTGAATCAGCGCCAACGTTTGCAGTACGCCATCATGCAGATGCGCGGTCATGTCGGCACGTTCCTCTTCGCGTTCCTTCGATGCGCGTTCCGTGCCCAAATCGCGAATCAGCGCCATGATCCATGGCACAATCGCAAGCAATACGCCAATCAGCAGTGCCAAACCGGCGCACAGTATGCGAATCATGGAAAACGCGTCAAAATGCATGCAGGAACTGACATACAAAGCGTATGCGGCGAAAATAATCGCAATGCCGCCAAGCATCGTCCATAACTGACCTTCTTCGGCATTGAAACGCAACCAGGAGACGCCGATACCGACCAGACCAAGCAGCAGGGGCACAATCAGAGTGCGTTCAACACCGCCTGCGAACATGACGAAACAGATGGAAAGCAGCATCAGACCAGCTAATGCAAGCAAAGCGGGTTTTGGTGCTTTCTTCAGTGTCTGCTCAAGACTTTCGCTGGAAGATTGCGTATCGCCATGCGTTCCGTCGTTGCATGCAGTCGTATCTTCAAAAGATGGTGGTTGCGGGTGCGGACCATCTTGCGGAGCTGTAAAAGATTGATATTCCGGGGAAACGGGATATGTTCCGTACGGCATGTTGCCTCTGGAAAGCGGTGCTTGCCATGGTGAACGCTTGCCGGCAATAATGTACGTCTGCTGTATGGGGTCTCCCACGGGAAGTGCCATCCACAGGAAAATGTAAGCGATGAGCCCTGAACCGAACAGACATGTGGTGGCGAGGAAAAACAGGCGCACCCATAGCACGGCAATGCCCAAATGCATGCTGATCGCCTTGCATACGCCGGCTCCCATGCGTCCGTATGGAGGACGCATCAACGGCAGTTTGGCCGGCTGTGTCGGCATCGGACGTCCCTCATGCAGGGCTTGGTCGCAGCAGTAGCGCATATATACGGCGCTCGCCTGGTCGTACTGGCTTTGCGTGTACCACGGTTTTCCTAAGGATTTCATACTTCCATTGTGCCCTGTGAGGGACGCTGTTTCAGGGCATTCATATAGTGTTCAGGGCAGATTCAGGGTGTTCCCCGATATGTGTGGCACGCGCGAGTTGCTGTAATGGAACCATGAGCAATGCAAACAATGATCCGCTGGGCGATCGCGGCAACGCAGGGCCGCAGCCCGCTGCTGGACAACCGTATTATCAGCAGCCTGCGTACGGTTCGCCGCAACCTTCCCGCGGTGGCCGTTTCTTCGCGTGGATTCGTTCCAGCCAGGTCAAGCGTGGACATGACCGTTGGATTGGCGGCGTGTGCGATGGCATAGCACGTCGTCTTGGTTGGAATACCACGTTGGTTCGTGCGCTTGTGGTGGTTGCCACGCTGTTTTTCGGCGCGGGTGCCGCGTTCTATGGTCTGGCGTGGTTTGTGCTGCCGGATGAGCGTGACAATCAGATTCTTGCTGAGGATTTGATTAACGGCAAGTGGGATTGGAATTGCATTGGCGCGTTGCTGTTCTGCATTGTGGCCATCTGTTTGCCGGGTGCGGGATGGCTTGCTTTCGCGTTGGCCGCGTTGGTGCTGTGGCTTCTGCTTAATAGGCAGATTTATGCGCCGAATGTTCGTCCAAATCAGTGTCAGCAGCCTCCGTATGGTCAGCCCCCATATGGTCAGGCTCCGTACGGTCAACCGCAATATGGTCAGCCTCAATATGGAAGTCCTTCGTACAGACAGCCGGTGCATCCTGCATCGCCGTCTCCAGCGCAATCGAATCCTTATACTCAGCCGATGCAGGCGAGCGGTGCATATAACGGGGCGGCCAACACGGCTTCGTCACCGGAATCGCAATCGCCTCAGCCCCAACGCCCTCAGCCTCAACAGCCTCCATATCATGCCTACCAACAGCAGGCCAACGGTCCGGCCGCTTTTGCCACGGCCAATGTTCCTCCAACATTCACCGCTCCGGTAGCCCCGGTAGCGCAGACGCCTACGTCGCCAAGAAGGGGACGTCGTAAACCGGCTGGTCCGCTGCTGGTGTTGGTGATGTCCGGTCTCGCGTTGATCGCATGCGCGCTATGCGTATGGTGCATTATGACGTACGGCATCCAAGGCGGGCAGCGGGGCATCGAATACACGTTGCAGGCATCCGCGGCATGCGTCGGTGGCATCTGCCTAGTGACGGGAATCGTTATTGTCGCGCTCGGATTCGTGGGCAGAAGAACGGGAGGATTGCATCCTCTGACATGGATATCCGTATTCATGTCGTTGGTCATGGTGATGGCTTTGGCGGGTTATTCGCTGTTCAGCCATCGGATTAACACGGGCATTCCCTCATCCTACAAGACGGTCAATGTGTCGGGAATAACCACCATGGGCTCCACCGCCAGTGAAATGAGCGAATACGAGC
>ENA-OXVS01000168-OXVS01000168.1-human-gut-metagenome-genome-assembly--contig:-NODE-168-length-15231-cov-10.323603_pt1 | contig 15231 bp, 14 predicted proteins | sample MGYA00249567_ERZ652677 | MGnify/ENA primary metagenome ERZ652677 (study PRJEB26925, sample SAMN05826734) | human gut metagenome | biome: ENVO:2100002; feature: ENVO:00000062; material: ENVO:00002003... | reverse complement strand
GACAATCTGAAGAACCAGACCATCGCCTACCTCGGTGACGCGGCCAACAACATGTCAAACTCCTACCTTCTCGGCGGTGCCGTGGCCGGCATGAACGTACGCGTTGCAGGCCCGAACGGCTATCTGCCGGATCCGCAGATCGTTGCCGATGCCGAAGCCATCGCATCCGAAACCGGCGGGTCCGTGCTGGTGACCACGGACCCGAAGGAAGCGGTCGCCGGCGCTGACTGCGTGTTCACCGACACGTGGGTTTCCATGGGCGAAGAATCGGAATACTCCATCCGTTCCAAGCCGTTCTGGGATTATCAGGTGAACGCCGATCTCATGTCTTACGCCAAGGAAGATGCCATCTTCCAGCATTGCCTGCCTGCATATCGTGGCAAGGAGGTCACCTCCGAAGTCATCGACGGACCACAGTCCGTGGTTTGGGATGAGGCCGGTAACCGTCTGCATGCGCAGAAGGCGCTGCTGACTTGGCTTGCCGGCAAGGCCCGCGGCGATGAAAGCCTGCTGGCCTGATGACGGACCAAACGCCTGCGCTGCAACGCCCCGCCACACGGGCTGCTCGATTGAGCGCCATCGAGCAGGCGTTGCTGACGCGCATCGTCACCTCGCAATCGCAATTGTCGCAGATTCTCGCAAATCAGGGCATCGAAGTGACCCAGGCCACCTTGAGCCGCGATCTCGACGAGATCCATGCCACCAAAACCCGTTTGGCTGACGGAACCGTGGCCTATGCGCTGGGCAAACAGCCGGAAGAAGCCGCATCGGCCAATCCTGATGCAAAAACGGAACAGCAGATGAACCGTGTGCTTTCCGGATTAGTCACTTCGGTCGCTGCGGCCAGAAATCTGGTGGTGGTCCACACGCCGTCTGGCGCGGCTCAGTATGTGGCAAGTGTGGTTGACAAGCAGCCCATCGACGGAGTGCTCGGCACCATTGCCGGGGACGATACCGTCATGGTGATCTGCGCCGATGACGATTATGCGAAACAGCGTGCGCAATGGCTGTTGGACGTTGTGTCCAAAGGCTGAATAGCCATATAGTGGACACGACGCACCATATATGCATAAATATACAGAGCATTGCATATACTGATGAATAACGTTTGATGTTAGAAAGGGAAACCATGAGCGATCAAAATCGTCTCGTTCTGGCGTACTCCGGTGGTCTGGATACCTCCGTCGCCATTTCATATCTGAAGGAACGCACCGGCAAGGATGTCGTGGCCGTATCCCTCGACGTCGGCCAGGGTGGCGAAAGCCTCGAAACCATCAAGCAGCGCGCGCTTGCCTGCGGTGCCGTTGAAGCTTATGTGGTAGACGCCCGCGACGAGTTCGCCAATGAGTACTGCATGAAGGCGCTGAAGGCCAACGCCCTATATGAGGGTGTGTATCCGCTGGTTTCCGCCATTTCCCGCCCGCTCATCTCCAAGCATCTTGTGCGCGCCGCCCACCAGTTCGGCGCCGACACCATCTCCCATGGCTGCACCGGCAAGGGCAACGATCAGGTCCGTTTCGAGGTGTCCATCTCCTCCATCGACCCGACGCTGAAGGCCATCAGCCCGATCCGTGACCTGTCGCTGACGCGCGACGTCGAGATTGCATTCGCTAAGGAGCACAAGCTTCCGATCGTGCAGACCGAGAAGAGCCCGTTCTCCATCGACCAGAACGTGTGGGGCCGCGCCATCGAAACCGGATTCCTTGAGGATCCATGGAACGGCCCGACCAAGGACTGCTACTCTTACACCGACGATCCGGCATTCCCGCCGGTCGAAGATGAGGTCGTCATCGAATTCAAGCAGGGCATCCCTGTCAAGATCGACGGTCACGACGTTACTCCGCTGCAGGCCATCGAAGAGATGAACCGTCGCGCAGGCGCACAGGGTATCGGACGTATCGATCTGATCGAGGACCGTCTGGTCGGCATCAAGTCCCGCGAGCTGTACGAGGCTCCGGGCGCTATCGCACTGATCACCGCCCATCAGGAACTCGAAAACTGCTGCCTCGAACGCGAGCAGCATCGCATCAAGCGTGATATCGACAAGCGCTGGGCCGAACTAGTCTACGATGCGCAGTGGTTCTCCCCGGCAACGCAGTCCCTGAATGCCTTCATCGAAGATACCCAGAAGTATGTTTCCGGCGAAATCCGCATGATTCTGCATGGTGGCCGCGCCGTCGTGACCGGTCGTCGTTCCGACACCTCGCTGTATGACTACAATCTGGCCACCTACGATTCCGGCGACAGCTTCGATCAGAAGTCGTCCAACGGCTTCATCGACATCTACGGTCTGCCGAGCCGTGTGGCCGCAGCCCGCGACGTCAAGTTCGGCAATGGAATCGAGGTTCCGGAAAACAGCGTCGAGTAAGCGGGTTTTTACACCAAATCGTCTCGATAATGGGGGAGAGTGTACCGTTAGGACCATCCTGACTGGTATTCTCTCCCTCAGCCATATCTGCAAGGAGAATGAAGTAACAATGACCGAGAGCACAACCAATGGTGAACACCTCGCCCTGTGGGGCGGCCGTTTCAAGTCCGGCCCGTCTCCGGAACTCGCGCGACTGAGCAAGTCCACCCAATTCGATTGGCGTCTTGCCGACGACGATATCGCAGGCTCACGCGCCCACGCCCGTGCGCTCGGACGCGCGGGACTGTTGACCGCTGACGAGCTGCAGCGTATGGAAGATGCTCTCGACGAGCTGCAGCGTCGTGTGGATTCCGGTGCATTTGCTCCAATCGAAGACGATGAGGACGAAGCCACCGCATTGGAACGTGGACTGCTGCAGATTGCCGGAGACGAACTTGGAGGCAAGCTCCGCGCCGGCCGTTCTCGCAACGACCAGATCGCCGCACTGATCCGCATGTGGCTCCGTCGCCACAGCCGCGTCATCGCCAAAATGCTGCTCGGCCTCGCCGCGACACTGACCGAACAGGCCGAAAAGGCTGGACGCACTGTCATGCCGGGCCGCACCCACATGCAGCACGCCCAGCCGGTATTGCTCGCACACCAGCTGATGGCTCACGTGTGGCCGCTGCTGCGCGATGTGGAACGTCTTGCCGATTGGGACAAGCGCATCGACGCAAGCCCGTATGGTTCCGGCGCTCTCGCCGGCAACACCCTTGGCTTGGAGCCGGTGGCCGTGGCCCGCGAACTTGGTTTCTCCAAGGTGACCGCGAACTCCATCGACGGCACCGCCAGCCGTGATCTGGTCGCCGAATTCGCATTCATTGCGGCCATGGCAGGTGTCGATATCAGCCGGCTGTCTGAAGAAATCATCATCTGGAACACCCAGGAATTCGCGTTCGTGCGCCTTGATGACGCCTATTCCACTGGATCATCCATCATGCCGCAGAAGAAGAACCCGGATATCGCGGAACTCGCACGAGGCAAGTCCGGCCGTCTCATCGGCGATCTGGCCGGTTTGCTCACCACGCTGAAGGGCCTGCCCACCGCTTATGCGCGTGATCTTCAGGAAGACAAGGAAGCCGTATTCGATCAGGTCGACACGCTGGAAGTGCTCCTTCCCGCGTTCACCGGCATGGTCGGCACCATGGTCTTCAACAAGGAACGCCTCGAAGCAGAAGCCCCGACCGGTTTCGCCCTCGCCACCGACATCGCCGAATGGCTCGTCAAGAACGGAGTGCCGTTCCGCCATGCGCATGAGCTTTCCGGCGCATGCGTGAAGATCGCCGAAGACCGAGGCCAGGAACTGTGGGACCTGACTGACGATGACTTTGTCGAGGTCTTCAAGGAATTCCTTCCGGCCGACAAGGCGCCTGAAGTGCGCGAAGTGCTGTCCACCGAAGGCTCGGTTTCCGCCCGCAATGGCAAGGGAGGTACGTCTCCTCTGCGTGTGCGCGAGCAGATCGTTTCCGCGAAAACCGCCATTGAACAGCTGCGTGCCTTCGCAAACTCCGTCAGTGATGGCCCGGCATATAAGACGCCGGAATCATTGCTTAAGTAACCACAGCAACAATACATAAACAAAGGCAAAGCGGTGCCACTGACACGAACGCAGATACAGCAGCTTGTTCGACTTCACGGCCAGGAAATACTATGTCATGAGCATATGCAGATCGAAAGAGTTTGTTACCAGCATGGCGTGGTCACCACGTTTGCGCATTCCATTCGTGTGGCCTGTCTGACCGTATGGATCGCAGACAGGCTGCACTTATGGCATAGGGTGAATTTGCATTCGTTGATTCGCGCCGCTTTGCTACATGATTATTTTCTATACGACTGGCATGCTCATGATGGTGGCCGGCATCGTATGCATGGTTTCACCCATGGTGGCACCGCCATGCGCAATGCCATGCGCGATTTCCATCTCAATAGAGTGGAACGTGACAGCATTGAGAACCATATGTTTCCTTTGACACCGATACCGCCTCGGTATCTTGAAGGGTATTTGGTGACTATCGCAGATAAGATCAGCGCCACACGAGAGACGTTCAGCTTTGACCGCTTTTATAAGACGAAAACCAATACGTGCATAAGTGGAAAGTGACGGCTCAAAGGCATGCTCCTGTTGGAATACCTGTTCTTATGGTTTCTGTTCTATTCATTTGCCGGATGGGTATACGAGTCGATTCTTGTGTCCGTTTCGGAACGTCGCTTGGTGAATCGTGGTTTCCTGAATGGTCCCATCTGTCCGATCTACGGTTGTGGAGCCGTTCTTGCGATTGTGTTACTGCATGATCTGCATAATCCCTTCGCTGTTTTTCTCATCTCCTCGATTGGCGCATGCATGCTTGAATACGTCACGTCATGGGGCATGGAAAAGCTATTCCACGCGCGGTGGTGGGATTACAGTCATCGCCGATTCAACATTCAAGGGCGCATTTGTCTGCTTGGAGCGGTGGTGTTCGGTTTGCTGGGTGTGCTCATCACCGATGTGATACAGCCTGAAGTGAATCGTGTTACGCAGATGATTCCTTTGCCTGCGGTGCATTGGATGTGTGTGATTTTCATGACGCTTATCGTCGCGGATACCATTATCACAGTGCTCGGCATCATCGATTTGGCCGATAATCTTGCGAAGTTCAGCGAAACCGTGCAGGCATATGCGGAGAAGGCCGGCGATTCTCTGCAATGGGGCACGGACGTTTTCCGAGACAAATTCCGTGACAAGGTACAAGACAAGGTTCAGGATTGGTCGGACTCTTCGCAGGAGATTCTTGCCAATATGCAGGCCAATGCCGCATCTATCCTGAACAAGCAGCAGCGTCGTATGATCAACGCATTCCCACGTCTGCGTTTCACGGATTCCATCAAATACAGCAAGATCATCGAAACTCTGCACGAAATGCTGCGTCGCAAATAATCGCGCAATAAGCAACGACATGAAATCGCCTGCCGCTCGAAAGAACGACAGGCGATATATTGACCGAGAGCGTCGATGATGCGTACGCAACACCGAACACCGAAGCGAACAGACAAATGACGACTATCATCCAATAATGTTTTCTCTGGGCTTTCTTAGCCGCAACCTTCATGCCTTTGCGGTCCATGCAGATATCTCCCGTCTTGGTATGGGGATTCTCCTTCTAACTTTACTTGTATGCACGATGGTTGATGGATGATGGCAAAAACACCGCGTGTGCCTGTCTTCATCTTCTGCGAAACTGTAGGATGCGTAAAACGCAGTATCATCCGCAATTCAATAGGGAGAAAACACAGCTATGGCTCACGTCATCGATTTCAAGGAGGCCGGTTTCGAGTCCGTCCTCGATGAACTGGAATGGCGCGGGTTGATTTCCCAGTCCACTGACAGGGATCGACTCGCCGAAGCGTTGAACGGAGATCCCATTTCCTATTATTGCGGTTTCGACCCGACTGCTGCCTCTCTGCATATCGGCAATTTGGTGCAGCTCATCAACATGCGTCACCTTCAGGCAGCGGGCCATCATCCGATCGCTCTGGTAGGCGGTGCCACCGGCTTGATCGGCGATCCTCGCCAATCGGGCGAACGTACGCTCAATCCGAAAGACGTCGTGGCTGGTTGGGCCGAGCGTCTGAAGGCGCAGATCGGCGGCATTCTCGAAGTGGAAGGCAGCAACCCGGTTCGTTTTGTGTCCAATTACGATTGGACTGCCTCCATGAACGTCATCGACTTCCTGCGTGACGTTGGCAAGAACTTCCGTTTGGGCACCATGCTCGCCAAAGACACCGTTGCCCGTCGACTGAATTCCGAAGATGGCATTTCTTTCACCGAGTTCAGCTACCAAGTACTGCAGGGCAACGACTTCCTGCACCTGTTCGACGAATACCATTGCGTGCTTGAGCTTGGCGGATCCGACCAGTGGGGCAACCTCACGTCCGGTCTTGACTTGATCCACAAGGTACGTGGCGTGGATGTGAACGTGTTCACCAGCCCGATCATCACCGACGCTCAAGGCAAGAAGTTCGGCAAGTCCGAGGGTAACGCCGTCTGGCTCGACGGAACCATGCTGAGCCCGTACAAGTTCTACCAGTTCTGGTTCAACCGTCCCGACAGCGAGATGGAGAACCTGCTGAAGGTGTTCACATTCCTGCCGAAGGTGGAGATTGAACGTCTTGTGGAAGAAAGCAAGACCAATCCGGGCGCGCGTGAGGCACAACGCACCTTGGCTTGGGAGGTCACCAGCCTGGTTCATGGTGAGGAAGCCACCCGACAGGCCATTGAGGCGGCCGGTGCGTTGTTCGGCCGTGGCGGCGATCTTGCAGGCGTTGACGAGGCTACGCTTGAAGCCGCTCTTGACGGCGTGAAGATCGACGGTGAGTTCGCCAAGGCCGCGCTGGGCGACCGTGTGGCGGAAGCCGGCATGAAGGCCGGACTGTTCAAGTCGATTTCCGAAGCGCGCAAGACGATTAAGGCCGGTGGCGTGTATCTGAACAACACCCGTGTTGAAGACGAAGAGCAGATTTTGAACGAAAGCGATTTCCTGCATGGTCGTTTCGCATTGATCCGTCGTGGCAAGAAGGCCCTTGGCGTCGTCGAAAACGCGTGAGGCGATCGCGAGCGGCGCAATCAAACGTAAGCGAAGAACAACAAAGATCATCCTCAAGGAATACAAGGAATATAAGGAACAGCATGGCAGAAGAACAGCGCGGATCGCGCGGCAAGTCCTACGGCAACCACAAGTCCTACGGCTCGGGCAAGCCGGGCAATCGCGGCGGCAAGGGATTCAAGCCGCGCGGCAATGGCGGCAAGTCCTACGGCCACAAGGCCGGAGGCTTCCATAACGACGACCATAAGGGCGGATATCGCAAAGGCAATGGCGGCAATTTCCACCGCGACCGCGATTTCCGTCGTGACGGTGAGGGGGAAGGCCAGGAGCGCCGCTTCCATAACGGTCCGCGCAAGTTCAACCGTGACGGCGAGCGTCGTGACGATCATCGCGGTTATCGTGGCGGTCGTGGAGACAATCCGCGCTATCAGCGCGATGGCGAGCGTTCCGGTTTCCGTCGTGACGATCGTCGTGACGGTGATCGTAAGGACTTCCGTCGCGATGGTGATCGCCGTAATTTCCGCCGCGACAACGATCGCAGGGATTTCCGTCATGACGGTGAACGCCGCAACTACCGTGATGGCGAGCGTCGTGACTTCCGTCGTGACGATCGTCGTGACGGTGATCATAAGGACTTCCACCGCGACGGTGAACGTCGTAACTTCCGCCGCGATGACCACCGTGGCAATGATCGTCGTGACGGCGGCCGCCGCAATTTCCGTGATGGTGATCGTAAGGATTTCCGTCATGACGACCAGCGTCGCGACTTCCACAAGGATCGTGACCAGCAGCAGGGTGAGGAACGCCGCGAGTTCACCCGTGAGGAGAAGGTGGCTTACCGTGAGGAGAAGCGTGGCGAGTACATGGCCAAGCCGCGCCGCAATTCCGATGGCACGATGAGCTTCCCCTCTCAGAATCCGTACACGCATCGTCGTCCTGACGAGCCGAAGATGCCGAAGGGTATCGAATGGCGCATGCTCACCACCGACGATCGTGAACGCCTGCGTGGACTGTCAAAGGAGCATGCGGAGAACATCGGTCTGCACATTCTTGCCGCATACACGCTTGAGGAAAGCAATCCGGAACTGGCTCTCGAACACGCCAAGTGGGTGGCGCGTCAGGCTTCCCGCATCGATTTCGCCCGTGAGACGCTAGCCTTCGTGGCATACCGTCAGGGTGATTATAAGCTTGCATTGCGCGAGTTCCGCACCGCGTTCCGTATGAACGGCTTCTTGGACTACCTGCCGTTCATCGCCGACTGCGAGCGTGGCGTTGGCGAGCCGAAGAAGGCCATCGAAGTGGCGGTGAGTGACGACGCCAAGTATCTGCGCGGCGAAGCTAAAGCTGAAATGTTCTTGGTTTACGCGGGTGCCTTGGGCGACTTGAAGATGTGGGACAAGGCCATTGAGATCGTGCATACGCTGGGCCGTTCCAAGGGATTGGCCGGCGAATACCGCATGCGTGCGGTGCAGGCCGAACAGTACTTCCTTGAAGAGGCCGGTCGTACCGATGAGGCTATCGCATTGGATCGTCTGCTTGACAAGCTCGAACTGCAGTATGCCGATGTTGAGGACGATGAGACTTCCGATGATCTTGTTGTCGAATACGACATGCAGGAGCTGAACGACGAACTCATGGATGTGCTTGGCATCTCCGAAGATGACGCGCAGTATGCTCCGGAAGATCCTGAGGATGAGGAAGGCGAATCCGAAGCCATCGACGAGAACGGCGAAACCAGCGATGAAACCCAGCTTGAGGCCGAGGAGGCGGAAGCTGGCGCGGAATCCGATGACGAGCCGGCGACTCAGGCCGACGCTGAGCCGTCCGAAGCCGACGAAGCGGATGAAATCGCGGAAGGCGAAGCTTACAGCGCCGAAGATGAGGCCGAGGAATCTTCCGAAGACTCCAAAAACAACAAGCGAGGTGCATGGCCCACATGCTGAAGTCCACGAATCAACCGCTCAGCGAGGCATACAAGCTGGCGCTGCTTGATCTTGACGGTGTGGTTTACCGCGGCAAGAACCCTGTGGAGCATGCCGCCGAGAACATTCGCAAGGCCGAATCTTCGGGCATGACGGTGGAATACACCACCAACAATTCGTCCAGATTGCAGGCCGTGGTGGCAGATCAGCTGAAAGGGTTCGATCTGGAAGTCGAACCATGGCAGGTCATCACCTCGTCGGTTGTCGCCGCACGCATGGTGGCCCGTGCCGTGCCTGAAGGCTCGAAGGTATTCGTGCTTGGCGCCCAGCATCTACGTGAGGAAGTGTCCAAGCAGGGACTTGAGGTCGTCGATCGTGCGGAAGAGCAGCCGGTTGCCGCCATTCAAGGCTGGTATCCCGACATGTCATGGAATGAGATGGCGCAGATCGCTTATGCAGTCGAGCATGGCGCAACCTATTTCGTGACCAATCGCGATCTGACCATTCCCCGCGAGCTTGGCATCGCGCCGGGATGCGGTTCCATGATCATGGCGGTGATCAACGCCACCGGTGTGGAACCGGTTTCGTCTGCAGGCAAGCCGGAATCCGCCATGTATGATGAGGCGCGTGTTCTCGCAGCCCATGATGGTGACGATCCGGTGGCCAAGGAACTGTGCCTCGCCATTGGAGACCGTCTCGACACCGATATCGAGGCAGGCAATCGTGGCGGATATGATTCCCTTGCGGTGTTGACCGGTGTCACTAATCCAAACGAACTCATGCTCGCGCCGGCGCATCTTCGCCCAACCTACATCGCCAAGGATCTGCGCGGCCTCAACGAGTCCGCTCCTGAAGTGGTGCACGATGAGGGTGCATGGCGGTGCCGCGATGCAAAGGCTCGTGTTGACGGCGACCGTCTGTATGTCACCGACGTCACCAGCGTCGACGGGTTGCGTGCCGCATGCAGCGCCATGTGGGCCGCTGCTGACAGCGGGCGTGACGTGAGTGGCGTCATCGTTCCGGAATTTCGTATTTCCTAGCGGACAGTTCATGCCGATTATTGGAAAACCATTGCGAAACAGTGATTCCATTCAAGTAGTTCGTCTTGATGTTGCGTTGTTGGAACGAGGTCTGATCGGCAGTCGTTCCAAAGCGCAACGTCTGATTGCGGACGGCAAAGTCAGTGTGAACGGTGTTGACATCACCAAGGTGTCAACGAAAGTCGGCTGCGATGACATCATCACAGTCGATAGGGGAGACGATTACGTTTCCAGGGGCGCATACAAGCTGGTCGGCGCGTTCGAACGGTTCGCCGACGCAGGATTGCGTTCGGCGCAGGGGTTGCATTGCTTGGATATTGGCGCGTCCACCGGAGGATTCTGTGACGTGTTGTTGCGTAATGATGCCGCGCAGGTCATCGCATTGGATGTCGGCCATGGACAGTTAGACCCGAAAATCGCGTATGACGATCGTATTACCGAGATGAGCGGCGTCAATATCCGCGATGTGTATGTGGATGATTTGCCGTATCGTCCGGAAATGATTGTTTCCGATGTGTCGTTCATTTCTTTGACATATGTGATTCCCGTAATCGCAAGAATCGCCGCACCGCAGGCGCAGATTGTGCTGCTGGTCAAACCGCAGTTTGAGGTCGGCAAAGGCAACCTTGGGAAAAACGGGATTGTCGAAAGCCGGGAATTACGCGAACGGGCGTTGACATCCGTCGTGGCATGTGCGGAACGCAACGGGCTTGACGTGCGCGCCACGACAGTATCTCCCATTGAAGGCACGCATGGCAATATCGAATATCTGCTGTACGCGGTCATGCAGTGAAACAGTGGTTGATCGAGAAAACCGTGTTTGCAGTGTAAGCAAGGCAAATAAGATAAGTAAAAGAAAATCCGGAAATCATGATTATGAAATTCCGGATTTTTCCGTATGGAAAGAGCATGTCAGCCGCGTAGGAACCGGTCGATCTGATTCTGCTTGCCCATGATGATGAGCTCGTCGTTGCGGTGCATGATGAGCTCTTTCGAACCGTATTCGAACTCCTTGCCTGGCGATTTGATGCCGACCACGGTGATGCCGAAACGTTCATGCACGCGGGCGTCTTCGATTGTGTAGCCGACCACATGCGCGGGGGTATGGATTTTGACGACGTTGTATGCGCCTTCAAGCTCGATGTAGTCAAGATAGTTGCCGGACACAAGATGCCCAACACGCTTGCCGGCATCGGTTTCCGCGTTGATGATGTGGCGTGCGCCGATGCGCTGCAGAATGCGGGCGTGTTCCTTCGACACGGACTTGGCCCAAATGTCGGAGATGCCGGCGTCGAGCAGATTGCCGGCGGTAATGACGGAAGCTTCGACGCTGTCGCCGATGGCTACGACGGCCGTGTCGAAATCGGATGCGTTGATCTGCTCCAACGCCATCACGTCGGTCATGTCGGCCTGCACGGTGGGAATCTGCGAAGACCAACGGTTCACCAGTTCGCCATCCTTGTCGACGGCGAGCACATCCTGACCCATCATGTCGAGCGTGGTGGCCACAGAGCTGCCGAAACGCCCCAAACCAACTACGAGAACGCTTCTGGTGTTGTTAGCCATGATGTTATGCACCTTTCGAAATTCCGTCTTCATGTGTGATTGCAGGCAACTGCAAGTATATGAAGCCGTATCGTCAGCCGACCACAATCTGCTCGGTGGGGTAGCGGACGGCCTCGAGATTGTGTGGACGCGAAATCGCGTAGGCGATGGTGAGCGGTCCGAGACGCCCGATGAACATGGTGGCGGCGAGAATGTATAGCACCGTGGGGCTACTTTCACTGGCTACGCCCACCGAGTAACCGCCCAGACCGAACGCGGAGCAGGTATCGAACAGTGCGTCGCACAGCGAGCAGCCGGTGATGATCATCAGCGCCATCGACACCACGGTGACCAGCGTGAGGCATGCCGTGCTTACGGCCACGGCGGTCATAACTGCCTGTGTGTGGATGCGGCGGTGGAATGCGTTGATGTCGTGGCGTCCGGTGAATGCGGCACGACAGGTCAGCAGGGTCACCGCGAACGTGGTGACGCGGATGCCGCCTGCGGTCGAGGTGCTGCCACCGCCGATGAACATGACGATGGACAGGAACACTTTGGTTGCGTCGCTGACGCCTGGCATCCACGACAGGTCAAATCCGGAGCTTCGTGGCATGACGGCCGCGACCATGGCGTGCCAGAGGCGCGGCTCGATGCCGTTTCCGGCGAACAGCAGCTTGTTGTTCCATTCCATCAGCAGGAACCACGTGAACGAGGCGATCACAATGCAGAACGTGGTGGTCAGTGTGAGCTTGGTGTGCAGGCTCCAGCGCTTCGGAGGACGGCGCATGCGCCAGGAGCGCATCAGGTTCAGTAATACCGGAAAGCCGAGGGTTCCGCAGAAAGCACTGGCCAGGATCGGCAGGCCGACTGCCCAGTTGTTGACATGCAGTCCGGCTCCGTCGGGGGTGAAGCCGGCGTTATTGTACGCCATGACCGCGAAGAACAGCGATTCCCACAATGTGTGGCGCACATTACCGTGGTTGACCTTGTAGAGGCCGGGGAACAATGCGACGAATGTGATGCCTTCGATGACGAATGCGGTGGTGATGACCACGGTGAGCACGCCTTTGATTTCACCGAGCTTCGTAGTGCCGAGTTCGTTGGCGGTCAGCATGCGCTGCGTGGCCTTGAGATGGTGATTCACGGCCAATGCGATCAAGGAGGCGAACGTCATGACTCCAAGGCCACCCATCTGTACGGCGAAGATGAGCACGCCTTGGCCGAAGGCGGTCCAATGCGTGGTGGAGTTGACGATGGAGATGCCGCATGTGGAAATGGCGGATACTGCGGTGAAGAACGCGGTGGTGAACGTGGTGGTTTCGCTTTTCGGCGTGGCGATGGGCGTCATCAGCAACGTAGTGGACAACACTGCGAGCGTCAGAAAGTAGAAGATGGTCAGACGGCCTGGATGGTTGACGAGTCGGCGCGTGAGGCCTCGTTTGCGTGGCTTGCGGTCTTCCGCCATGGCTTTCTCGAAAGTATCTCCTGAGAACCACCATGCGTAGCCATGTGAGGCCTCACGATTGGAGGAGGACTCGTCAAAGACGAGGTTTGACATGCCGTTCCTCTCTCCTTTTCTTATGAGTTCGGTCTTCGCTCCTGTGAGCTATTGTAAGCATATGTGTGACTAACAGGCTATTTGACGGCCGACATTCCTGATCCGTGGCTTGCATTGGAGACGGATTTGGGTTGTTTTCGCGGATTTTGGCATGTTTTCGACGCGCATTGCCGGTTTTCGTTCATTTGTTCGATTACACTGGAGGTCGGTGATGTCTTCATGGGCGTTTTCCATAGGGCGTTTCCTTTTGCTGGAAAGGGATTAACGATGTTCGGTACCCGTCATGCGGTGGTGGTGACGCATAGTCGTCTGAGGGAGAGTGGCACGGTGGTTGAGGAGGCTGTCGGGCAGCTGACCCAGGCCGGTTTCGAAGTGTCGATCATTGACAATATCGAGGCGCCGGATTTCGGCAAGCAGCTGCCGGTGGTTTCCGAACGTACTGAGATCGTGGTGGTGCTCGGCGGGGATGGCACCATTCTTCGAGCGGCTGAACTGGTGCACTGCACCAGTGTGCCGATTCTTGGCGTGAACTTGGGACATGTCGGCTTTTTGGCGGAGTTTGAAAGCTTCCAGATGAGTGAGGCGATCCGCAGGGTTGCCGAGCATGATTATTCCATTGACGAACGCATGATTGCGCATGTCGATGTGTGGCTGCCGGGAGCAAGCGAGCCGATTGAGGATTGGGCGTTGAATGACATCACGTTGGAGCGTGCAGACCGTGGCAAAATGGTCGAACTGTCGATTCGTGTGGATGATGTGGAAATGAGCTCCTTCGGCTGCGATGGCGTGATCGTGTCGACTCCGACCGGCTCAACCGCATACGCGTTCTCCGCCGGAGGACCGATCATGTGGCCGAACGTGAAGGCGTTGCAGTTGGTGCCGTTGGCCGCCCACGCCCTGTTCGCTCGCCCCTTGATTATTGGCTCCGGTTCCACATTCGCCATTGATATCCTTGAGGATTCCACGTCGGATGGTTGGATCTGCTGCGATGGCCGTCGCCAATGCGCGTTGCCGCGGGGCACTAGGGTTGAGGTGCGCGAATCGAAGAGCACATTGCGCCTGGCCCGTCTTTCCGGCGTGCCGTTCACGAATCGTCTGGTCACGAAATTCGATCTTCCTGTTGTCGGTTGGCGCGAGCAGGCGCGTAAAACCGGGGGAGTGCATCATGGGCATGTGTTTCCGGAAGATAAAGAAACGAACGAGTAAAAACACTGATGCTTGAAGAACTTGAGATTCATAATCTTGGGCCGATCCGTTCCGCGCTGATCGCGCCTGCCGGCGGTATGACGGCGATCACCGGTGAGACGGGTGCAGGCAAGTCGATGCTGCTCAGTGCGATTCGGCTGATTTCCGGCGGTCCTTCCGACGGTGGGCGCGTGTCGGTCGGAGCGAGCGAGGCGTGGGCGCAGGGCGTGTTCGAGGTCGCTTCGTCACCGGCCGCGGTCGCAGCCGCGCACGAGGCGGGTTTCGAACCTGAAGACGGAGAACTGTTCCTGTCTCGCAAGGTTCCTGCCTCCGGTCGTTCCCGCAGCATGCTGTCTGGTCGTAGTGTGCCTCGTTCCGTACTGGGGTCGATCGCAGCGGAGTTGGTGACGATTCATGGTCAGGCGGACCAGTTGCGTATCGCGTCTTCGGCGCGGCAACGTGAGTTTTTGGACCGCTATGCCGGCGATGATGTGGCGTTGGTCGCATACGGCAAGGCTTGGAATGCGCTTCGTGCCATGGATGAGCGGTTGGAGCGATTGTCGAGCCAGGAGTCGTCCATGCGCCAGCAGGCGGATTACCTGCGCGAGTCCATCGAACGAATCAACCGCATCGATCCGCAGCCGGGGGAGATGGCCGAGTTGCGTGCTCGCCGTGATCGCATTGAGAACGCGGCCGAGATCGCCGAAGGGGTGAACCGTGCGTTGAGCGCGTTGGATGCTTCGCAGGTTGTTGACGATGTTGAATCATCCAGCGCCACCGATCTGATTGATCGCGCGTCGCAAGCGCTTCGCGCCATTCATGTGGACGGCGTGTTTTCGGAACTGGCCGATCGGCTTGATTCCATCAGCACTGATTTGTCTGATGTGGTGTTCACCTTGTCGGGCGAAGTCGACAATGATCTCGGCATGGAAGACTTGGACGCCATCAACGGGCGGATCCATGAGCTTGACGAATTGGTTCGTCGTTGGGG
>ENA-OXVS01000147-OXVS01000147.1-human-gut-metagenome-genome-assembly--contig:-NODE-147-length-15965-cov-14.479070_pt1 | contig 15965 bp, 9 predicted proteins | sample MGYA00249567_ERZ652677 | MGnify/ENA primary metagenome ERZ652677 (study PRJEB26925, sample SAMN05826734) | human gut metagenome | biome: ENVO:2100002; feature: ENVO:00000062; material: ENVO:00002003... | reverse complement strand
CGCCACGGCGTTGCGGAATAGCCTTAGGCGCAGGGGGCGCTGACGCGGCCCCCCCCTCTTACACCACAAAAATTCGCGCGATCTAGGTATAAAGGGTTGTGGGCAAAAAACGTCAAATATGAGTACTGTCACAAGTCCTGTAGCATTATTTATTTGCAAAATATGCAGTGTTACGCAACATATGTCCAAGTACTTAGCCGATAAACGTCTGCAATTCTTCCGCCGTAGGACACCTGACGTCTAAATCGATTTCTGAAGGCATGAAATCGCTGTTACTAAATCGGTAACAGTACTCATATTTGCCATTTTTTGCCCACAGGCCTTGCGATGATGCCGGGATTCGCACCCTGTCGGGTTCGAATCCCGGCATATCGGTAGCAAAAAGCCCGTCACTGCAAGGGCAACGGGCTTCTCAGTTTAAATGGTGCCCCCAGCGGGATGTCCGCGTGCGGCTGACGCCGCCCGCTTTCGCCGCGTCGCTTCGCTCCTTGCGTGCTGCGCTGGAAAACGCTTCGCGTTTCCTCAGCTCCGCACCCTGTCGGGTTCGAATCCCGGCGCATGGGTAGCAAAAAGCCCGCTACCGCGAGGGTAACGGGCTCTTCAATTCAAATGGTGCCCCCAGCGGGATTCGAACCCGCGATATCCACCTTGAAAGGGTGGCGTCCTTGGCCGCTAGACGATGGGGACAGCGGGAAAGAGTATAGCAGACTTTTTTAGCCGTTCACATATCGTTGGCAAACTGAAAAACCACCACAAAGGTGCCTGTCCCCTTTGTGGTTGTGAGGTGCTAGGGGAGGAGCTTCATGGCTGCGTCGTGGGCGGCGTGCTCGTAGGTGTCGTCGAGGGGCTTGAGCGGCAGCAGGGCGGCGGCCTGCGCATCGCCGCGGCGCTCGAGGGCGTGCGCGATCAGCCAGTCGGCGAGTTCGGGGTTCTTGGGCAGCGCCGGCCCGTGCAGGTACGTGCCGATGACGCCCTTGTAGATCAGACCCTCAAGGCCATCGTCGCCGTTGTTGCCGGTGCCCGTGACGACGGACGTTCCGAGTGGCGTGGCCTCTGCATCGAGCAGGGTGCGGCCGCCGTGGTTCTCAAATCCCACAAAGGGCTCGGGTGCCAGATCGGTTTTGACGGCTACGTTGCCGATTAGGCGGTCGGAGCCGCGTACGGTTTCGGCGGCAATGACCCCCAGACCCTCAATGCGATTCTCACCCATGTAGTACGAACGGCCGAGCAGCTGATAGCTGCCGCAGATGGCGAGCAACGAACCGCCATCCTCAACATAGGATGCGACCTTGTCTTTTTGAGCGAGCAGTTCATGTGCGACCGCCAGCTGGTCGCGGTCGGAGCCACCGCCCATCATGACGATATCGGCATCGGTCAAATCAAGCGTTTCGCCCATGCGGACCTCGTCCACGCGAACGGGGATGCCGCGCCAGGCGCAGCGACGCTCGAGGGCGATAACGTTGCCGCCGTCGCCGTAGAGGTTAAGGGCATCGGGATACAGGTAGACGATGCGCAGCGGGCGCGAAAGCTCGACTGGCGCGATGCCGACGGGAACGGCACTGCCATCGGCACACGTTGCAGCGCGGGCAGCAACCGTGGCTGCATCGGCACCCTTCAGCCCATCGAGTTCTTTGACCAGCGGCGGGAAGGCCGTGTAGTTGGCGACGGCATAGAAAGTGTCGCCTGCGGCTTCATCCGCAACGGCGCCAATTGCCTGCGCGACGTCCGAGATAATCGCGGCATCGATGCCGGCGTACTTGAGGCGTACCTGCATGTCGTGCGCACGCGTGCCTCCGGCAAAGGCGACAAGCCCTGGGGTATCGGCGATGCGCTCGAAGTCGACGTCGTAGATCCAGGAGACATCGTGGCCGTCGGCATCGTTGTCGTTGAGGAAGAAAGCACAGAGCCTGCCGCCCGCCGTCTTAATGGACTGGATCTGGCGATCGAAGCCCACGGGATTCTTAGCCAGGTTGGCCTCGACAGTGCGGCCGGCGATATCCCAGCGCCCCATACGACCACCGGCGGGCACATAGACATCGAGCGTAGGCTGTAGAAGCGCCGTGTCCACGCCCAACTCGTGCGCGGCAAAGAAGGCGGCGGCAACGTTGTAGACCATGTACAGGCCGTTGTAGCGTGTGGCGATGTGTGCGGCAGCCGCGTCGGGCGCAGATCCAAAGACCAGGTCAAAGCCGTAGCCGTCGCAGCCAAGCTCCACGCCCGTCACACGGCGGACCAGTGCGGGGCGTGCCCAACCGCACGAGGGGCAATGGTAGGCGCCGAGTTGACCATACTGCACATAGTCGTACTCCAACGGGGCGTTGCACTGCGAGCAAAAGCGCGAGTCGCTAATGCGGTCGGACTCGGTGTCGGTGGCGCCGTCGATGCCAAAGGCAATACTCGCATTGGGAACGCGCGCGGCAATCGAGGCGCACAGCGGGTCGTCGGCGTTGTAGATGAGCGTCGTTGCCGGCGAAAGCTCCAGCGCGTGGGCGATGACCTCCTGGGTGTGATCGATCTCGCCATAGCGATCTAGCTGGTCGCGGAACAGGTTGAGCAGCACGAAGTACGTCGGCTTGAGCTTGGGCAGAACGCGTACGGTGTAAAGCTCATCGCATTCAAAAACGCCCACGCGCTTGCCGCCGCCGACTCGCTTGAGGCCGCTGCGCGCCTCGAGCAGTGCGCCCACCACGCCCGGCTCCATGTTGTTTCCGGCACGGTTGCATACCACGGTGGCGCCGCTGGCGGCAACGGCGTCGGCGATGAGGTTGGAGGTGGTGGTCTTGCCGTTGGTGCCGGTGATCACCACGCTGCGGTCGACAAGGCCCGCGAGGTCGTTCAGCAACTCGGGATCGATCTTCATGGCGATGCGGCCGGGGAGTACGCCGCCCTGGCGCTTAAGGACGGAGCGCAGCCCCCAGCGAGCGATATCGCTCGAGGTGCAGGCAAAAGATGAGCGGAGGTTCATGAAACCGTTCCTAACGTAAACGACATGGTCGGGTCGAGTGCGTCACTAAAAACCGTAGCGGCGCGCAAATTCCTGGGCAAGCTGCGACACGTCTTCGCAGGCATTGGCCCAGGGGGCAAAGTCGGGAGTGTCCGAGATAATACCGTCCGCTTCCCAAACGGCCTGATGCGAAAGATCCCAGGGATCGCGTGGCTCGGGCCGGCAGGGAAGGTACGGTGTCTGGTACATGGGGTTCAGTAAGAAGAATGCACCGCCCTCGCAACGGTTGGCAAACTCACGCAGCGCGCGTGTCGCCGGGCGCATCTTGTTCGTTTTGAACAGCAGAATCGTGCGGGCGAGCAGATACCAAGGAGAGTTCTCGAGCGCGTCAGCCCCGATCTCTTCCTCGAGCTGGTGGGCCAGGGCAAAAAAGCCGTCCTGGTCTTCCAGGCGAGCGAGGGCGAGCAACACGGTGCCTGCGGCTCGGGTGGGGTAGCCTTCCGCCTTAAGAACACGGCGGGCGTAGTTGGCGGCAGCACGGTAGCGAGCGCTCGCCATGCACAGCTGCGAGATGGCCTCGAGTGTGTGAAGCCACCCGATAAGAGCCGGCTCGCTCACGGTAAGTTCTGCTGCGGTGACACCGTCGGCCAAAACATTATTGGCCCAGTAGTGTGGGGCTTCCATGTCGAACCCGGGCACGCTTTGCTGCAGGTAATCGGCCGTGGTCGCCTCGAGCTTCATCAGGTCGCCCAGGCAGGCGTCAACGGGCGTGTCGGCCAGGATGATGGCGAGCAGCTGCGCGTCGAGGACATACGCATCGACGCGGACGATCTTGAGCAGCTCATCGCGCATATCGTCGAACAGGCGGTTGCGCGTTTGCTCAAACTCCTCGTCGCTGCCCATGTCCTCGATGCGATGGAGCTCGTCGAGCAGGTGGCGATGAACACCGGCATAGGACAGCAGCGCCTGGGCATGCTCGGTCTGCGCATACTTTTGGGGATTCGCGCTAATGTCGTTATGGACAAGCTCGCGTGCTGCATCGGTGAGCTCGGGGTGCGACGCCAGATAGGTGCGCTCCAGGTAGGCGGGGATGTAGACGCTCGGATCCATTAGAGGTCCCCTCCCTTAAATGGAAGTCCCTGCTCGGCCGCGCGCAGAATGCGCTCATCGATTTGGGAACGCACGATATCGTTGGTGGCGACCCAGGCGGCAAAGCTGGCGTTGTCGGGGGCGCCCAGACCCTCCTGCAGTACCGGCGTCGCCTCGGACAGCGCAAGGACAAGCTCGTCGGTGGAGCCCGCACCCACGTTGACGCGGGCATAGACGCCATCGGGAAACTCGGTTTGGAAGTAGAGCGCCTCGGCTGCGTGCGGGCACGAGCGCGCAAGGATGCGCAGGTAGTGCTCGGCGCCCTCGTAGTCCGGCTCGCGCCAGGCAGCGCTCATCAGCGCGATGAGCGTCCACGGGTCCAAGTCACGCTCCGCATCCTTGGGACGACGGCGCAGTGGGGTATTCGCGAGGTACGGCACGGAGTGTGCGGAGCGAAAGCGCTTGAGCTCCTCGGCGGGGTATTCGAGCTTTGCCATGGCGAGCATCGCGGTGTGGCGGACACCGGCGGGGTCGTTGGGCGCAAAGTCCAAGCTGCGGTTTGCGGCTTCGAGCGACATGCGGTAGCGTCCGCTAATGAGCGCGCGCGATGCCAAGGCGGCAAGCCAGCGCAGATAGGGGCGGCGCGTAAGGTCGCCTGCGGCCTCGCGCTCGTAGGGGTCCTGCGCCGAGGCGATTTTGAGCGCTAGGTCGTGCTCGACCTCATCGCACTTGGACACCAGATACTGCACGTATTCCTCGTTGGATTCGGCGGTGAGTGCCGTCAGCATGCGCTGAGCGTCCCAGTTGGTCGGATCGAGTGCGGCCGCCTCGCGGAGCATGTTCTCGGCAGTTACCTCTTCCTGCTCTGCCTGGGCATCGTCGGGGATAAAGGGAATGCGGTAGTCGACAGCCTCGACCACCTTGGCGATCAGATGCCCGGCGCGGTCGTGGTCGTGCACGATGAGCGGTGCGGGGTTGCGGGTGAATTGTTCCATCAAACGCTCTACGGCGGCAGCGTCGGTGAGCGGGATATTGTCGCGGCGCAAGGCCTCAAGAACGAGGCGATGGCAATCTTCTTGAATGGGATCGAATGCCATGGGGCCTCCTTTGCTGCGGTTAGGGTTCAGATGTTTCTATATAAGGTTCTAGTTTACCCGCATGTGGCACACCGGGGGTGCCGCACTTGGACTTGCACCTTTGCACCACGAAGTCGGATGTCGCACAAATGTCGGCACCATGGACGGCCGAGTGGTATCACGGTGCCGCAAACGGTCGATTTTTGGCGGCGAACGGTGCATATTTTGGAGGGGCACAGTCCTGCCCGGGATATGTAGTCAACCTTGATAAAACGTTTGCCCAGCTTGGGAGTATGAATGCCGCACAAGGGTCTTCAGGGATAGAAAAAACGTTTCATCATTGGCGGCTTTAGGTGAATAACTGACCAACCAGAACGGTAAAATAGTGTTTGTCTGAGCGTTGAGACGTTTAGACATCGCGCATTGTCATCGCCGGCAACGCGCAAACCGGTCCTAACGGAGCCAATTGGGTGCTCCGTTATATACGCAAGTCTAAGAGGGGCTTGTTTAGGAGGCACAGTATGGGACGTTTTACCAATCCTCGCGATCTGTACTTTGGTGAGGGCGCTCGCCACGAGGTGAAGAACCTCAAGGGCAAGAAGGCCATCATCGTTTCTGGCGGCAGCTCTATGCGCCGCGGCGGGTTCCTGCAGGACGTTGAGGCCGACCTTAAGGAAGGCGGTTTCGAGGTCAAGCTGTTCGAGGGCGTCGAGTCCGACCCGTCCATCGAGACGGTCATGAAGGGCGCCGAGGCCATGCGCGAGTTCGAGCCCGACTGGATTATCGCTATCGGCGGCGGCTCGCCCATTGATGCCGCTAAGGCCATGTGGGTCTTCTACGAGTATCCCGAGGAGTCCTTCGATAACATCATCCAGCCGTTCAGCTTCCCCGAGCTGCGTCAGAAGGCTCACTTCTGCGCCATCTCCTCTACCTCCGGTACCGCTACCGAGGTCACTGCCTTCTCCGTCATCACCGACTACGCCAAGGGCATCAAGTACCCGCTGGCCGACTTCAACATCACCCCTGATGTCGCCATCGTCGACCCCGAGCTCACCTACACCATGCCCGCCAAGCTGTGCGCTCACACCGGCATGGACGCTCTGACCCACTGCATGGAGGCCTACGTTTCCACCTGCGCCTCTATGTTCACCGACGCCAACGCTCTGCACGGCATCCGCGAGATCGTCGAGTGGCTGCCCAAGTCCTATGCTGGCGACCATGAGGCCCGTCAGCACATGCACGAGGCTCAGTGCATCGCCGGTATCGCCTTCTCCTCGGGCCTGCTCGGCATCGTTCACTCCATGGCTCACAAGACCGGTGCTGCCTTCGAGAACGGCCACATCATCCACGGTGCCGCTAACGCCATGTACCTGGGCAAGGTCATCCAGTGGAACTCCAAGGATCCCCGTGCTGCCGAGCGTTACGCTTACGTGGCCAAGGAGATCCTGCACCTTCCCGGCGAGACCAACGAGGAGCTCATCGCCGCGCTCGTCCAGAAGATCCGCGACCTCAACGACCAGCTCAACATTCCGCAGTCCATCAAGGATTACGCGAATGGTGGCGTGAAGGTCGACGCCGAGAACCCGCAGATGGTTTCCGAGGAGGAGTTCCTCGCCAAGCTGCCCGAGATCGCCGCGAACGCCGAGCAGGACGCCTGCACGCCCGAGAACCCGCGTGAGACCAAGGCTGCCGACTTCGAGAAGATCCTCAAGGCCTGCTACTACGACACCGACATCGATTTCTAATCGACTCTTGTTATCGTAACGAGGGGCTCCGCACGTATCCGTACGGAGCCCCTTTCTTTTTTAGAGAATGGGATAGTTATGGCTGCAATTTTCAATAGCCCCAGCAAGTACATCCAGGGTCCGGACGAGCTCGCCAAGCTCGGCTCCTATGTCGAGCCGCTCGGCGCTAAGGCCCTCGTCATCGTGACGCCTTCGGGCAAGAAGCGCGTCGGTGCCAAGATCGAGGGCGGCTTTGCCGAGGCTAAGGCCGAGCTGCTGTTTGAGGACTTTAACGGCGAGTGCTCCAAGGGTGAGGTCGATCGCCTGGTTGCGCTCGCTCGCGACAACGGTTGCGACATCATCGTCGGCGTCGGTGGCGGCAAGATCCTCGACACCGCCAAGGCCGTTGCCTACTACCTGGAGTCCCCGGTTATCATTTGCCCCACCATTGCTTCGACCGATGCACCGTGCTCGGCACTTTCGGTGCTCTACACCGATGACGGCCAGTTCGATAAATATCTCTTCCTTAAGGCAAACCCCAATATTGTCCTTATGGATACGACGGTTATCGCGGCGAGCCCGGTGCGCCTGACGGTTTCCGGTATGGGCGATGCGCTCGCAACCTATTTCGAGGCCCAAGCGACGCACGATGCCGACGGCGGCACCTGCGCTGGCGGCAAGGGCGGCATGGCCGGCCTGGCGCTCGCCAAGCTCTGCTACGAGACGCTTATGGCCGATGGCGTCAAGGCCAAGGTCGCGCTGGAGAAGGGTGCGCTCACGCCTGCCGTCGAGCACATCATCGAGGCCAATACGCTGCTTTCGGGCATTGGCTTTGAGAGCTCGGGTCTTGCTGCTGCTCATGCCATCCACAATGGCCTGACGATGCTGCCCGAGTGCCACGGCATGTATCACGGCGAGAAGGTCGCCTTCGGCACCATCGTCCAGCTGGTACTCGAGGATGCCCCGACCGAGAAGCTCGAGGAAGTCTTGGGCTTCTGCATTGAGCTGGGCCTGCCGGTCACGATGAAGGAACTTGGCGTTGCCGAGCTTACGCGCGAGCAGGCCATGATTGTTTCCGAGGCCGCCTGCGCGCCCGATGACACCATGTGCAACATGCCGTTTGAGGTGACGCCCGAGATGGTCGCAAACGCCATCCTGGGTGCCGACGCGCTGGGTCATTATTACCTTATGGATGAGTAAACTAAACTAAGGTAAGGAAGGGGCAAAGCCGACAGATGGCTTTGCCCCTTTTTGCTATGGTGCAAAGGGGTAAGGTTACTTTGCACCAATCGTTGTTTGATGAAGGGCGGATTCTCGTATGGCGCTTCCTATGGTTTACGGCGGTCCCGGCCGGTATGTTCAGGGGCCGGGCGAACTGTCGCGTCAAGGCAGGTATTTGTCATGGTTGGGCTGCGCTGCCTATGTCTTGTTTGACCAGGGCACCGAGGATCGGCTGTGCAAGCAGATCGTCGATGGATTTCTGGACGAAGATCTAAGCGAGCCGTTCTTTAAGATTTATGACGGTCCGTGTACGGAAGAGGCCGTTGTCGAAATGGCTAAGGAAGCCCAGGCCGAGTATTGCGACATGGTGGTGGGTATTGGCGGCGGCAAGATGCTCGATATCGCCAAGGCCGTTGCGTTTTATGCCGAGTTGCCGTTGTGCGTATGCCCCACGGCGGCATCGATGGACGGTCCGTGCAGCGCGATTTCGGTGCTGTATCACGAGGATGGGTCATTCGACCACTACCTGATGCTCGAGAAGAATCCAGATCTGGTCGTGGTCGATACCAACGTGGTCGCGGCGGCCCCGCTGCGTATGACGGTCGCTGGCATGGGCGACGCACTGGCAACGTACTTCGAGGCGCGTTCGTGCGCCGCGGCGCACGGCACCAACGAACACGGTGGTGCGCCGGGGCACTTGGCTCTGGTCGCGGCTCGCGCCTGCTACGACACGCTCATGGAGTGCGGTGTCGCTGCCAAGCGCGATCTCAAAAAGGGCCGTACATCGCCGGCAGTTGAGCGCCTGATCGAGTGCAATATTCTGCTCTCGGGCATCGGCTTTGAGAGCGGTGGCTTGGCGTTGGCGCATGCCATCGCCAACGGGTTGACGATTCTGCCCGAGTGCAGGGCCATGCATGGCGAGGCCGTGGCATTTGGCCTGGTGGTGCAGCTGCGCCTGGAGCGTGCGCCCGAGCTTGATCAGGTGCTCGAGTTTTGCCAGCGTGTCGGTCTGCCGACCACGCTCGAGGAGCTGGGCCTTGGCGAGATTTCCGATGCCGATCTGCAGGGTGTTGCAAATGCGGTCTTTAGAAACGAGCGCAACATGGCCAACGAGCAGACCAAGGTGACCAAACAGAAGCTCGTGCAGCTCATGTGCGAGGCATAGCTTGGCGCTTGATTGACCTTGTGCAATCGAGGCGGCGATAGGCATAGGCTATTTGCCGCAAAGATGCGCCGCGTGTAAATTGCCCGAGGCATAAGCTAATGGCGTATCATTATCTCTTGCTTGTTTGCACTGCTCAGGGAGGGGCCGCGCATGGCGCAGGAACACGATCTGTTTGATGACATTATCGAGATCAGCAAGGGTTTCGACTTTCTTAAAAATCCGCTTGGCGGCGTGACCGATGCACTCGATCCGTCGGCGCCGCAGTGGAATCCTGCCGACTACAAGGAGCGCCCGCGCGGCAATACCATTCCGTGCCTGACCTGCAAAAACGAAAAGAGCGGCTGCACCGCGTGCATGGACGTGTGCCCGGTCAACGCTATCGAGGTCGAGGAAGACGCCATCGAGATCCTCGACTCCTGCCGCAAGTGCGGTCTGTGCGCCGCTGCCTGCCCGACCGAGGCGATCATCTCGCCGCGCCTGGCGCCTAAAAACCTGTATGACGATATCGTCTCTGCTGCTACGAGCCACGAGACCGCCTACGTCACCTGCACGCGTGCCCTCAAACGCATGCCGCGCGAAAACGAGGTCGTCGTTGCCTGCGTGGGCGATATTACGGCCGAGACTTGGTTCTCGGTACTGGCGGACTATCCCAACGTGAGCGTGTACCTGCCGTTGGGCGTGTGCGATAAATGCCGCAACATCGGCGGTGAGGACATTCTGGGCGAGGCGATTGCGAAGGCCGAGGAGTGGTCTGGCACGGGTATGGGCCTGGAAGTCGACCCCAAGAGCCTCAAGTGCCATAAGCTTCGCGAGTACGAGCGCAAGGAGTACATGGAAAAGATCGCCCGCACCACGGGCCTGACGGTGACCAAGCTCAACCCGGCGACGGCGGCGCTGGCCTCGGTGACGCAAAAGCTCAAGGCCCATCGACATCAGATTACCCAGCTGGAGCGCACGCTCAACACCATGTGCGGCACCACGACGACCAAGCGTCGCCGTTCGCTCACGCACGGGCGGCAGCTGGTGCTCTCGACGCTGCAAAACCACCCCGAGCTTGCCCAGAACATGCAGGTGAGTACGCCGGAGTGCGATTTTGACAAGTGCACGTCGTGCGGCGAGTGCGTCAACGCGTGCCCCACATCTGCTTGTGACCTGGTGGGAAGTGGTCGCTTTGCGTTGGAGTCCACGTATTGTTTAGGCTGCGGCGCCTGTGTCAAGGTTTGTCCCGAACATGCACTTAAGTTGGTCGAACACGATGCGTCCAACTTGGTTGTCGTCGACCCCGAGGCCGAGGAAAAGGCCGCGAAAAAGGCCAAAGCCCACGAAGAGGCCCAAAAGGCAAAAGCCGAGGCAAAGGCCAAGCTCGACAAGATGCTCGACCAGGTGGAGAAGCTCGCGGACTAGCTAAAAGAGCGTAAATGATGGCCGGTGGGACAGGTGCTGCCCCACCGGCCAAAAAAGTTGCGGTGGAATAGTCCCTGTTTTGCCCTTAAGCTGGCCATTCTAGGAACTATTCCACCGCAACTAATAGATGGTTAGCTCATACTGCTCTGATGGGTCTCGCTGCCGTTATTGCGGCGGGTGACCGTTTCGTGGAGTAAAAAGAAGCTGGGAACCTGCTTTGTCTCGGTGTATTCCATAAGGATACCGTCGGCGTTGTAGGTCTGCCCGCGTATAACGGCGAGTGCGTTAAAGTCGTCGAGATCGAGCACGCGCGTATCCTCGGGCGTGGGATGCTCGATCGTCACATCGCGTTTGCCCGTGGCAATCTTAATGCCAAGATCTTCTTCGAGGTAACGATAGATCGAGTCGTTGACAATCTCGGGTGTCAGCCCCGGTACCTGTGAGCTCAGGTAATAGGAGTCGTCGGAGCACACGGCTTGTCCGTCTGCATAACGGATGCGTTTGGCACGTGTGAGCTCACAGCCTTCGGGAAACCCGGTAATCTTGGAGAGCGCCTTGTTACAGACGAGGAGCTCAAAGACAGTGGTAACCGTTTTGAGCTCAAAGCCTCGGCTGGCTGCGATTTCCTTAAAGGTTTCGAGTCCGCCGCCGCCACGACTCGTCTCGTCACTGATGTTGCGAATGACGCGCATGCCTTTGCCTTGCTGGGGGAGCACGTAACCATCTGCCGCAAGCATCGAGATGGCGCGACGGACCGTCATACGCGAACAGTCAAACAGCTGCGTGAGCTCAGTCTCCGAAGGCAGATAACTCTGATAGGCGTATGTGCCGTCGTCAATCGACTGCTTCACGTTGTCATAAATAGTTTGGAAGATGGCTCGCGCCATGACGGTCTCCTAGAGCTGAGTGCGCGAGCGGTGGATGAGGACCGCTCGCGCAGGTGTCGATCGATTTACTTGCTGGGGTCGATTATATATTTACCCATGGCACGCAGAGCTGGGTCTGACAGGATGGCGCCGAGCTCGTCGAGGGAAGCCACCTTGGCGACCATCGAGGATACGTCGAGCCTGCCAGAGTCGATGAGCTCGAGCGCGCGACGCTGCGTATAAGGGTTGATGTAGGACGAGGTAAGCACAAGCTCCTTCTGGAAGACCTCGAAGGGCTTGACGGTGATTGTCTCATCGGGCTTGGTGAGGCCGAACATCATGACCGTAGCCTTGTGGCCGGCGATCTGGATGGCCTGCTCGATGGTGACGGGCTTGCCAACACACTCGATAACGACATCGACGTTGCCGACGCCCTCCTGCTTCAGGCGGGCCGGGACGTCCTCGTGGATGGAATCAATTGCCAGGTCGGCGCCGAGTTTGAGCGCAACCTCGCGCTTGCCTTCGACGGGCTCGAGCAAGACAACCTTGGTGGCGCCGGCGTTTTTAGCAAGCTGCATCATGAGCAGACCGATCATGCCACCGCCGATAACGACAACTGTGCTGCCGGGCTTGATGTTGCACATATCGATGCCGTGCAGGCAGCAGGCGACGGGCTCGGTCATGGCGCCCTGCTCGAAGCTGGTGTGATCGCCCAACTTGTAGACTTGCTGCATATCGACGGAGCAGTACTCGGCAAAGCCGCCGTTAACGGTGGTGCCGTAACCGGTCATATGCTCGCAGTAGTGGTTGATTCCGTCGCGGCAGGGTTCGCAGCAGCCGCAGGGATGGTTTGGGTCGATGCACACGCGATCGCCCGGTTTAAAGCCAGCGACGTCGCTGCCCACGGCCTCGACAACGCCCGCAAACTCATGACCAAGGATCGTGGGCGGGGTAACGTCGGCTGCACCCTTGTCGCCTTCATAGATATGAACGTCGGTACCGCAGACGCCGCAAGCTTTGACGTTGATCAGAACGTCGCGCCTGCCCACGGCCGGCTTTGCCGATTCCTCGACTCTGAGGTCGTGCTTTCCATAGAAGACCGCGCTTTTCATGGTGACTCCTTAACGTGGCGGTGAATGTTGTAATGAAGTATAGGTATGTCTATAGATATAGACAAGCACATCTAGACAAGTAGAAAAGAAATTTTAAATGCAGCCATAAGGTATGTCAGATTTAGCAGGCAAAACACTGGACTCATACCGTTTACGGCCAATAATCAACCGTTTACCGACCGTAGTATTTATGCTAACTTGTCTAGATAAGTGATATGATAAAAATAGAAGCGCAAGAAGTCAGGGAAGCGGGCCCACCCGTCCTATTGCACGAGGTACACGCAAACGGCGCGTCTGCGGTCTCGAGTGAAGCCAAAACCGCAGTCGCTCCGAATGAAGAGAGGGGGATTCCCCGTCATGATGCAAAAGATACAACGTTTCGGCGGTGCAATGTACACGCCTGCAATTCTTTTCGCATTTTCCGGAATCGTCGTCGGCCTGGGTACGTTGTTTACCACCGAGGCGATCTTTGGCGAGATGGCCACAGCGGGTCATCTTTGGTTTGATTGCTGGAATGTGCTGCTCCAGGGTGGTTGGACGCTCTTTAACCAGATGCCGTTGCTGTTTTGCGTAGCGTTGCCAATCTCGCTCGCGAACAAGCAGAACGCTCGCTGCTGCATGGAGGCTTTGGCCATCTACCTTACCTTCAACTACTTTGTAAGCACAATCTTGGGGCAGTGGGGCCCTGTCTTTGGTGTTGACTACTCTGTCGAGGCGGGCAGTGGTACTGGTCTTGCCACTATCGCAAGCATCAAAACGCTTGATATGGGCATCATGGGCGCGCTCATTATCTCTGGTATCGCCACGATGCTGCATAACAAGTTCTTCGACACCGAACTTCCTGAGTGGCTGGGCGTGTTCTCGGGCTCCGTGTTCATCTATATGATCGGTTTCTTCGTTATGGTTCCGGTCGCTCTTATCGCCTGCCTGGTGTGGCCGCATGTTCAGGCTGCTATCTCCGCCTTCCAGGGATTCATCCTTTCCGCCGGTACGTTCGGCGTTGGCGTCTTTGCTTTCTTCGAGCGCGTGCTGATTCCTACAGGCCTTCACCACTTTATCTATACGCCGTTCTATTACGACAACGCGGCGGTCAATGGCGGCATCTTTGCCGCTTGGGCTAACATCCTGCCCCAACTGGCTGCCGATCCGAGCATTGCTCTTAAGGATGCCGCACCCTGGGCTGCCTATACCTGCCCTGGTTGGACTAAGGTCTTCGGCTCGCTTGGCGTCGCCATTGCGTTTTATATGACCGCCAAACCCGAGCGCAAGCAGCGCGTCAAGGCTCTGCTGATTCCGGTCACCCTTACCGCTATGCTTTGCGGTATTACCGAGCCGCTTGACTTCACCTTCCTGTTCATCGCGCCCGGCCTGTTCGTCGTCCACTGCGTGCTCGGAGCGCTCGGCTGCATGGCTCAAAACCTCCTTGGCGTCGTGGGCATCTTCGACGGCGGCATCATCTCGATGCTCTCGTGGGACTGGCTGCCCCTTTGGGCCGCACACGGTCTGCAGTACGCCATCTCCATCCTTGTCGGTCTTTGCTTTACCGCCCTTTGGGTCGTGGTCTTCCGTTTCCTGATCGTCAAGTTCGACTTTAAGACCCCCGGTCGCGAGGATGACGATGTTGAGGTCGAGCTCAAGTCCAAGGCCGACTACAAGCAAAAGCAGGGCGGTGCTGCTGGCAAATCGGTCGCCCAGAGTAAAGATGATGAGCGCTTGGTGCTTGCCGAGAACATCCTCGATCTGCTCGGTGGCACGGATAACATCATCGATGTAACGAACTGCGCTACCCGTCTGCGCGTTAACGTCAAGGACAAGAGCGTCGTTGCACCCGAGGCTTCCTTCAAGGCGATCGGTACGCATGGCTTGGTGGTCCAAGGTCAGTCAATCCAGGTCATCGTCGGCCTTAGCGTCCCGCAGGTTCGCGAGAAGTTCGAGAGTCTTCTGAAGTTCGAGACTCTTCTGTAAACCATCGTCCATCGAAACAATCGGCCTTGCAGAGCCGGTATGCACCGCAAGGCCGATTCTAGAGATAAAAAACTCCACTTCTAGGTAACAATTCCAAACCGTACAGGCCGCGTGCGGGGATGGATTGAGCAAGCGGCCAGAATGAGGAGGACATCATGTCCAAGAAGAACTATGCCGTGACCATTGCCGGCGGTGGCTCCACCTTTACCCCGGGCATTGCCCTGATGCTGCTTGAGGAGCGCGACCGCTTCCCGGTCAACAAGGTGACCTTCTACGACAACAACGCCGAGCGCCAGGAGACCGTGGCCAAGGCCTGCGAGATCTACTTCCACGAGAACGCCCCCGAGGTTGAGTTTAGCTACACCACCGACCCCGAAACCGCTTTTACCGGTACTGACTTCGTCCTCGCTCACATCCGCGTCGGCCTGTACGCTATGCGCGAGCTCGACGAGAAGATTCCTCTCAAGTACGGCTGCGTTGGCCAAGAGACCTGCGGTGCCGGCGGTATCGCCTACGGCATGCGCTCCATCGGCGGCGTCATCGAGATCCTCGACTACATGGAGAAGTACAGCCCCAACGCCTGGATGCTCAACTACTCCAACCCCGCGGCCATCGTCGCCGAGGCCTGCCGCGTGCTGCGCCCCAACAGCCGCATCATCAACATCTGCGACATGCCGATCGACCTTATGGATAAGATGAGCCGTATGTGCGGCATCAAGGATCGTCGCGAGCTGCAGTATAGCTACTACGGCCTCAACCACTTTGGTTGGTGGAGCAAAATCTACGACAAGGATGGCAACGACCTCATGCCGCAGATTAAGGAGCACATGGCTAAGAACGGCTACCTGGACGGCATCGAGCACGAGGCCGGTAAGGAGCAGCATGTCGAGGAGAGCTGGATTCACACCTTCGGCAAGGCCAAGGATGTCTATGCTGTCGATCCCGAGACGATTCCCAATACCTACCTCAAGTATTACCTGTACCCGGACTATGTCGTCGAGACGTCTGATCCCAACTACACTCGCGCCAATGAGGTTATGGACGGCCGCGAGAAGAAGGTCTTTGGCGCTTGCCGCGACATCATCGCCAAGGGTACTGCCAAGGACGGCGGCTTTGAGCCGGATGTACATGCCAACTACATCGTCGACCTTGCCTGCGCGCTGGCCGAGAACACGCTCGAGCGCTTCCTGCTGATCGTCCCCAACGATGGTGCTGTGCCCAACTTCGACCCGACGGCCATGGTCGAGGTGCCTTGCATCGTCGGTTCCAACGGCTTTGAGAAGATCTGCCAGGGCCCGATTCCGCAGTTCCAGAAGGGCCTGATGGAGCAGCAGGTTTCCGTCGAGAAGCTCGTTGTCCAGGCTTGGGTCGAGGGCAGCTACCAGAAGCTCTGGCAGGC